>SESE01000054.1_pt1 | contig 47754 bp, 34 predicted proteins | sample 3171371 | NCBI WGS metagenome assembly SESE01 (sample SAMN06051881, study PRJNA518727) | freshwater metagenome | biome: subpolar coniferous forest; feature: holomictic lake; material: water; isolation source: holomictic Lake 442, 13 m depth | place: Canada: near Kenora, Ontario | collected... | reverse complement strand
GTGAATAGCTTAAAAGGGGTATCAAGCAGAATGATTCGGAAGAAGCGTTATCCTTGTATTGAGCGTAATCTATGGGGGGGAGCGTTGTGGTCACCATCATATTTTGCGGCTTCTTGTGGTGGAGCTCCGATCAGTATTATTCGGGAATATATCGAACAACAACAAACACCAAACTAAAACAGGCCACTTGCAGTGGCCACGCTATCCATCCCCGCCCTGAAGGGCAAGGTTTTCAGCGAATTTTCGATAAAGCAATACTGCCCAATCCGGCTAACCACGTTTGATGACTTGTGCAAGTGCATTCATCGGCTCACTCGTTACGCTTCCATCGGTTATGTAACCAGAACCACTCTTCAGGATATTGGTAAATAAAACGTTCAAGCACTTTGGTATAGCGACGGGTAAGCTCTTCTGCATCGGTTTTTGCAGTTCCGAGGCCACTCATATCAATCTCCTCACTCTCTACGATATAACGACCATCACCAATCCGACGACACATACCGACAAAGAGTGGAACTCCGGCCTTGAGAGCAAAATATGCAGGGCCAAGAAACACCGATGTGCGGCGACCAAGGAATTCGGCATAGAAAGATCCCCCAGGGTCGGACTGGTCTCCTAAAATCGTTAAAATCTCCCCCTTATGCAGCGCTCGTAATCCTTCGCGCAGGGCTTGCGCGTCATAAATAATACGGTTACCGTGCATCGTTCTCCACGCATTGATCATGGAGTCAACAGCGTGATTTTTCAGGGGCTTAACCACAATACTGAGAGGGGACATCAATAATCCGGTACACATTCCAAGCAGCTCCCAGTTGCCAAAATGCGCTGAAACCAGTACTCCCCCTTTTTTTTGATCACGAGTCCTGGCAAGAACATGACGACCATCAACATCGATAAGTCGTGCCGCATCTTCTGCCGATGTAATCATGGGAAGGCGAAGCATTTCTATAAAATTTTCTGCCTGATTGCGATAGACCTGTCGGGCAATTGCACCTATTGCTGATGCACTTTTTTCAGGAAAGGTGAGGGCAAGGTTGTTCGTCACAATCTGACGCCTTACTTTAAGAATGAAATAGCCAAAATCCCCAAGAAAACCGGCGATTGCGCTTGACATCCGACGACTGACGCTCCGTACGAGTACACCAAGCAACATAATGAGAGCGTAAAGAGCACGATCTGCAAGTCGATCATCTTCTTCCCAGCGGCGCTTCATAGGGGTGACCTTTATTTATTCAATGCGGACAATCGGAGAGTATACGCTAAATTGGGGGAACAATATCGGAAATTTATCTCTTATCAATCATCATGGCGACCACCAGCAACCTGCTCAGCCAATTGGAGGCTCTTGAAAAAGTTCGCACATGGCAGGCTTCAGGGAAAAAAGTTGTCTTTTCGAATGGCTGTTTTGATATCCTTCATGCCGGGCACGTCGAATATCTGACAGAAGCAAAAAAGCTTGGTGACGTACTGCTGATCGGACTGAACAGCGACGCTTCGGTGCGTCGGCTTAAAGGGGCGAACCGACCAATCTGCACTGAAACAGACCGTGCGTTCATGCTCTCTGCTCTCCGTGCGATAGATGCAGTAACCCTCTTTGATGAAGATACACCAGAAGAGTTGATCACCATTCTGTTGCCTGACATTCTCGTCAAGGGAGCTGACTGGGATATTGAGCATATTGCCGGAGCGAGAGATGTCCTTGCTCATGGTGGACAGGTATTGACGTTGCCCTTGCTTGAGGGGCGATCAACAAGCGGCATTATTGAAACTATTCTTCAGCGTTACTCTCAATCAGCAACCTGCGGTGGAACGAATTAAACACTACACGCTCAGAGTGCTCACCGTAGTCTCTGCAGTTACACTCTTATTGTCGCTCTCGATGATGGTGGTACTGAACAGCGGACTGCTTGACCTGCTTGCAAAAAAACAGATTATTCAGCTTTTTGAGACAAAATTTTTTGGCCGCCTTGAATTACAGGAGCTTCACCTGAAGTTTCCGAACAATGTTCTTTTGATCCACCCCCGTATCTATGGGATCGGGGAAAAAACACCAGCTCTTGAAGCACGTTCCATCTCCTTAAAACTCAATATTCTCTCACTCCTTCAGCCTGATTTCAGGTCGATATATTTACCAATGCTCAAAGCCGATGCCCTTAATTCCAAAATTATTCAACAGAAAAATGGCAAGCTTAACCTTGAGCATATTTTTACCCGTCGCGACCCCGATTCAACGAAAAAAACATTTGACCATTTTTTCTGCAAATCAATGCAGATCACCAATAGTGCAATCTCCTATACAGGAAATAGCAACCATCCTGACAGCGTAACGTTCAGCATCAAGGATATCAAACTTGAACTTTCAGATTTCACCTTCAAGAAAAAACTCCTTAAAGGAAAACTCACCCGCCTGCAATGCAACATACCGCAGCACAACATCGCTTTGCAAGAGGCTTCAGGGCAATTTCTCTTTTCTGAAACCCGCTCAGAGGTGCTGACCCTTAAAGCCAAAAGCAATAAAAGCCGCGCTGAGCTTTCTGCAACGGTTGACCACTTCAACATTTTTTCACGAGAACGTCAAAAGGGGATCCGCCTCGGCAGCTCATTTCTGAACATTCAGGAGATCACCCTTGCTACCGACGACATCAAGCGTTTTTACCCTGCACTTTCCCTGCCCTCAGGGCTCTACACCCTGAAAGGCAACGCGAGGGGCAAGATGGACAAGATCGAAATCATTGATGCACTTCTGACACAGCAAAAGAGTAAAATATCAGTCAAAGGCGAACTGCTTAACCCGCTCAGCCGCAATGCCTTTGCTTATGATCTAAAATTCGACAGTTCAAAAATTGCCGTTCCGTTTATCGAATCATATTTGAAAGAGGAGAGACACAGAGAGGTTGCCCGAAAAACAGGCGATATCACGTTTCATGGCGTTGCAAAGGGAAATCTGAATGCAGTAAAAACAGAGGGCACCATTCTCTCCTCCGTTGGAGAAATTGCTCTACGTGGAGAAGCATCAAAGAATGAGTCGGAACAATATGGCTGCAATGGCACAATACAGCTCAAAAATGTGAAGCCTCACCTCTTTATTGGTTCCGGCAACACAAAAAGTCTGCTCAACGCTTCCGGAAGTTTTGAGGCAAAAGCAAATAACAAAGAACTCAGCCAAATAAAATTGGATCTGAAGTTTGCAGATTCTTTCTGGCACAATCAGCAACTACAGGAAGGCACGGCATCGGTAGTGTACAATAATGAACTACTGAATAGCTTGCTGTTTCTAAAAAACAACCAGAGCAGCTTTACTCTTGACTCGGAGATCGACTGGAAAAATGAAGTTCCCCGATATCGAGCTTCAGGCAAAACGGCAAAACTCAATCTTGCAAACATTCTTGATGCAAAAGAGTTCATCACTGACCTCAACGGAGTATTTAGCCTGCAAGGTTCGGGATTTAATCCCAAAATGTTGAATATTGCAGCCTCCATAGAGTTTTTACCCTCTTTGATCAATGGATTTGAGCTGAAAGAGCGCTCCAAAGCCTCGCTTGATATTATGCAGAATCCAGCATCTTCACGAGTTCACATAAGCAGTGATTTTATTGACGTTACTGCTGAGGGCGATTATTTATTCGAAGAGCTGATGCATGCCGGCCAATTTGCCCGTTCAGGTATTCTTCGGGAAATTGCAGCACAAAACATCTGGCCTGCTACGGTTTCGACTCCACTCTCTTCAGATAGTACACTGAAGCGACCATTCACCATCAATTATCAAATCACCGTAAAAGATATTTCACCGCTGGCGCCTCTTTTGCCCGTACAGGAGTTTGCTCTGCAAGGCAGGGTAGGGGGACGTGTTGTATACAGAAATGGGCAATGTTGGATAAACACTCTGATTGACCTTTCCAACCTCCGCGCCCGCAATACTTTTTTTCTTAAAAATCTCTCCATGGAGCTTGGATTGGAATGCAACAATATCGGCATACCACAAGCGTCAATATCAGGCAAGGCTGAGTCTCTTACTTTTGCAGGCAAAAACGCTGGCAATGCACTCTTTTCAGCCATCTATACAACATCCCGTCTTGATGCTGCTGTTGACCTTGCAACACCTGAGCCAGCACAGAACTTGTCTGCAAAATTTACCGCAACAAAAAGTAACAGCAACTACGAGTTATTCGTTAAACACCTGTCGCTGAAAGATGCTTCCGGAATATGGAAAACAGCAGATAACTCGACTGTTGTGGCAGGCAAAACATCCGCAAAATTTAACCGGTTCACCATAACGAAGGGGGAGCAACAGGCAATATTCGACGGGGAACTCAGCAATTCGCTCTCCGGAAATTTTCTCTGCACCTTGAACAATTTCGATATCAATGAGCTGGAACGGTTCACCAGGAATACCTCTTTCGACAAACTTTCGGGAACAATCAACGCATCTTTGATGGTAAGTGGAGAGCCGGGCTTAAAAACCAGCTCGCTCAACATCATCGGAAAAGATATTCGTTATGACAAGGTTACCATTGGGACGATGAAAGGGAGCGGTGTTCATAACGGCAATCAACTTCATTTTGATCTACACAGCACCACACCGGTACAGGAAACAGGTTCAGAGCCAGCCCCAATAGCAATCAGTGTAATCGATGGAGATGGAACAATTCCGCTTGTTATCAGCTACTTTCCCCTGCAATTCCATGTAGCGGAACAACAAGCCATAAATGCCTCCTTCCACTCTGAAAACCTTTCTGCCAGGTTCATTGAACTTCTGTTCCCGATATTCAGCTCCGTTGAAGGCATTATACCGACCACACTGCACATCCAGGGGAGGATGCCAAAGCCAGACATCACCATGACCACTCGTCTGCGTAATACTAAAATAGTCATTGAACCAACCCAGGTCAATTACCTGCTCAACGGAGAGGCGCTTATGACGCAAAACGGAATCGAACTGCGAAACATAACCATCAACGATAATGTAAAGGGCAGTGGTATCATCAATGGATTTCTAACGTTTGAAAAACTGAAGCTACGAGAACTTTCGATTGCAGCAACGATCGACAATTTGCTCTTATTCAATAAAAAAGACAGGCAGGATGAAACTTCGTTTGGCAGCATAACGGGCACAACAAATAACATTCGAATTTATGGCCAACTCTCAGCGCCTGTCGTTGAGGGTGAAATGAGAATTGATGCCGCAGATTTTTCACTCTATCGATCTGGAGCCAACGAAAGTGCAAAATATGTCGGTGCCGACAAGTTTATTGAAATTATACCCCGATACGGCAAAAGGGTGAATTCTCAAAATCCCGGTACCAATATTACTCCTCCAAAACCCGCAGAGTTTTATCATTCACTCATCGATATCCTGCAAATTAAACAATTGAGACTCAGCAGTGTTGAGCCGCTCAAGTATACCATGATTTTCGACAACAACAGAGGCGAACGACTTGAAACGTCAAGCAACAATCTCTCTCTGGTTGTCAATAAGAACAACCAACAATATCGCCTGTTTGGTTCGGTGAACATTGTTGGCGGAAAATATAAATTTTCCAACTCCAGTTTTGACCTGCAGGATGGAGGCACAATCACCTGGAACAATGCAGACATTCGGAGTGGTCTCATGGATAACCTTTACGGTGGTAAATATGTGAGCGCGTCAAACAAGCAGAATGGCGAGCGAGATCAGGTAAATATGCTCCTCGCCTTAACTGGAACCCTGAATTACCCTCAGGTTACCATGGGTTATTACCTGAATGAGCAGACCCAGCCTTATGCTTCAGGAAATATGATCGGGAAATATTCAAGTCAGATTGACCCCAACGCGGAGCTGAACGTCATTTCCATGCTCCTTGCAAAACAGTGGTATGCCCGGCCAGGAACCAGTGGGCAACTTGGCAATATTGCTGTATCAAGCGCCGGATTTTCTGCTGGCACGGGTATTCTCTCCTCAAGAATATCCAGAGTCATTCAGGATATAGGAGGGTTGGAAAGCTTTAATGTCAATGTTGGGGTCAATAATAGCGGGGCTCTGAGCGGACTTGATCTCTATTTTGCTCTCAGTGTCCCGGGTACTGAGGGAAAAGTCCGCTTTATTGGCACAGGCAGCTCTCCCGATTTAGGCGGGGCTGCCTTCTCTGATTACTATGGCACTACTCAAAAAATTGAATACCGGATTACCCCAAAAATCTACCTTGAAGCATCTCGTTCTTTCGGACAAAACGGAATTACCACCTCCAGCTCCAACCTTCAAAAACCAGCAGAGACCCTGGGCATAAGCCTCTCCTACAAAGAGCGATTCCACACATGGGATGAGTTCTGGAAACGCATTATCCCTTCATCCGACAAGAAAAAATAAATCATTGCAGATTTTGTAAATTGCACCATAACAACTCAGCAATAAACTAGGAAATCACGTTTTGAGAGGAAAAAATATCATCATCGGTATCTGTGGAGGCATTGCTGCCTATAAAACACCACAGTTAGTGAGGCTGTTAAAAAAAAGAGGTGCAAATGTCAAAATTGCGCTTACTGAGGGTGGGTCCCGATTTGTCAGTGAACTTGCTCTGGCAACAGTTTCGGGCGAGCAGGTCTATCGCACCATATTTCCACCAACGGATGTTAGAAATACAGATTATACCAGCCACATCTCCCTTGGCGAATGGGCTGATGCCCTTGTGATTGCGCCAGCTACGGCACATACGTTGGCCAAACTCTGTGCCGGACTTTGTGACGACATGCTCACCACCTGTTTTATCACGCTGCGACCAGGCAAGCCAGTGCTGATCTTCCCTTCAATGGACGGACAGATGTATCTCTCTCCTTCAGTTCAGAGAAATATCAAAACCCTCTCATCCCAGGGATGCACTCTCTTCAGCCCTGATAATGGAGAACTTGCCTCTGGCCAATGCGGATTTGGCCGTATGCCCGAACCTGAATCCATCCTTACCTCTCTTGACGATGCTTTTCTGGCGATGGCACAACACTCACCGCTATCGGGTAAATCGGTCGTGATAACGGCAGGCCCGACCCGGGAAAAAATTGATGGTGTACGGTTCATCTCCAACTACTCTTCGGGCAAAATGGGTTTTGCAATCGCCCGCGCTGCAGCAAAACGGGGAGCAAGTGTCACGCTTATTACAGGCCCGGTTCATCTGGAAACACCACCAGGGATAGAGCGTCTCGATGTAGAAAGTGCTGCAGAAATGTATGCGACAGCTCAGGGATTTTTCCAGAATTGCAACCTCTTTATCAGCGCTGCAGCCGTTTCCGATTATCGTCCAGCGGCTCCTCAAGAAGGGAAAATGAAAAAAGAGGCAGAGGAATTTGAGCTTGCTCTTGTTAAAAATCCAGATATCCTTGCTGAATTTGGTGCGCAGAAATGTACCGGGCAACTTGCCATAGGGTTTGCGCTTGAAACACAAAGCGGCCTGGACAACGCTCGAAAAAAACTGGTCTCAAAAAATCTGGATCTGATTGCCTTTAATTTTTTTGATCATAAAACCGCAGGTTTTGATGTTGACACAAATATTCTTACACTCATCCAACGCAATGGAATAACAACTGAACTCCCGCAATTAACCAAAGAGGATGCCGCAGGCAAACTGCTTGATGCCATTGAAGAGCTCTTGCCCAAAAACCGGCAGTAACCCCCGTTACCATAAGAATTTTTATGCAAGGTTATATATTCGAGGCTGATGAACAGAAAAGAGCTCCCGAAAAGAGTTCTGCAGAACTATCACTCTTGTTCGATACTGCAAAGGTGTGCCGCCAATGTTCGCTTGCCGAAAGCAGGCTGAATTTTGTGTTTGGTGAAGGGAACCATTCTGCGGATCTGGTCGTTATCGGAGAGGCTCCCGGAGCCGAAGAGGATGCTTCGGGCAGGCCATTTGTGGGAAGATCTGGTCAACTCCTTGATAAAATTCTTCTGGCTGCCAGCTTCAGACGCGAAGAGGTCTATATCTGCAACATCCTGAAATGCCGGCCACCTGGCAACAGGAACCCCCTCAGCTATGAAATTACAAGCTGCACCCCCTGGTTACTCAAGCAGCTCCAGATTATCAAGCCAAAGGTTATCCTCGTGCTTGGAAAAGTTGCGGCCAATACTCTTCTTGGTAATACCCTGTCACTTGGAACCATGAGGGGCAAGCTGGTACAATGGAGAGGATATGACTGTTTTATTACCTATCATCCCGCAGCACTGCTGCGCAATCCCAACTGGAAAAAAGAGTGCTGGGAAGATATTCAGGTGATGATGCGTCACTACGCAACAATCTGCGACGCAGATAAACTGACTGAAAAGAGAGTTAAAGCATGATCAAGAAAGCACCTGTTGCCATAGATTTCAGCAAGGATATCGATTTCAGTCAAGAGAGCCGGGTTCCTCCCTATTCAACAGAAATTGAACAGGAGGTTCTTGCCTGTGTTTTGCTCGAAGATGATCCTATTGAGCAGGTCATTCAGATTTTTGGCGACAATGGCGAAGAGGTCTTTTATGAGCGGCGGCACCAGATCATCTTCAAGGCGATGATGCAGCTCTATCATAAGCGGCAGGCTATCGACATTATCACCGTCAGCGAAGAGTTGCTGAAAATGAACGAGCTTGAACCTGTCGGTGGAAGGCATTACCTCGCAGAGCTTTCTGGCAAGGTGATCAGCGCAGCCAATATTGAGTACTATGCACGTCTGGCAAAGGAGAAATACCTTTACCGGCGGATGATCTCCATATCGGCCAAAATTTCCGGTGCCGCCTACAGCTCTTCCATGGACATTTTTGATCTCGTAGAGCATGCCTCCCAGCAGTTTTTCAATATCTCCCAGGCTGGCATCAAAAAGAAAGCCTCGTTAATCAAAGAGCTGGTTAAAAACGGCATACGGATGCTGGAGAGCCTGAGAGCATCGCAATCATCGGTGACCGGTGTCGGTTCCGGCTTCTCCGAACTTGATCAGCTCACCGCCGGGTTTCAGCCCTCCGACATGATTATTATTGCTGCGAGACCCTCTGCTGGTAAAACTGCCCTGGCGCTTGCTGTTGCCCGTAATGCCGCAGTTGATTTCGATACACCGGTACTTTTTTTCAGCCTTGAAATGGCAGAGGTGCAGTTGGCCATAAGGCTTATGTGCGCTGAAGCTTATGTTGAATCGCAGCTTGTCAGGACTGGCCGTATAACTCCTGAAATGATGGGCAGAATTATCAACAGCATGGACAAACTCAATGAAGCCAAGCTCTTTATTGACGATACACCAGGCATCTCCATTATGGAGCTTGCTGCCAAAACCCGCCGTATGAAGCAGGAGCATAATATTGGCATGCTGGTGGTTGATTATCTGCAGTTGGTGACACCCGTCAGGGATGGAAGAACAAACCGGGAGCAGGAGATCGCACAGATTTCGCGCTCACTGAAAGCTCTTGCCAAGGAGCTGAATATTCCTGTCATCGCCCTTGCACAGCTTAACCGATCAGTTGAACAGCGTTCAGGAGACAGACGGCCACAGCTCAGTGACCTCAGGGAATCCGGCTCCATTGAGCAGGATGCCGATGTGGTCATGTTCCTCTCCAGGCCAGAGATGTATGGCAAAACAACATTTGAAGATGGCTCTTCGACAAAAGATATTGTGGAAATTGTCATCGGCAAACAGCGAAACGGCCCAATCGGGGATATCCGACTACTCTTCCTGAAAAACTATGGCCGGTTTCAGTCAACCGCCAATAGCTATATAGCCAGCAGTGAAGAATCCAGCGCTTCATACGAAAAAGAAAGACCTGTTCCTGCTTTGGCAGATGCAGAAAAATCAAATATTGGCACCTTTATCGCCCAAGACGACGCACCTTTTTAACTCATTATGATGCAGGACAAAAAACAACCAACGAGCTTTGGGAGCAGGAGCATAAAACAAGAACCCGCACACAAGGGGTCAGAAGCTACCTACACAGGAATCGGTGGATCGAGAGGTATAACTATCGGCGAGTGCTATGCGTTTATCAAAGGAGAGAGTAAACATGAAGTCAGAGAGTTAAACGAAAAAAATATCAATGAGGAGATTGAAAGATTTCGGGTTGCCCTGGAACGATCCGAACATGAGTTGAAAAAAATTGAGCAGATAACCATCAGAAAACTTGGAAAAAGCTACTCCGATCTGTTTCAGGCACAAATCATGATGCTGCAAGATCCTGTACTGATAGAGACCATTACCCGTCGTATCAAGTCCGAACGAAAAGCAGCTTATCTCGTTATTGCCGAAGAATTCGATCGTTATCTTCAAAATTTTAAAAATTCCGACAACCGGATTTTCCAGGATCGGGCTGATGATTTTCACGATATCAAGAACCGGATTATCAGAAACCTGCACATCAGAAAACTACACTCCTGGATACCCGAAGGGGTCATTGTTTCGTCCGATAGCCTCTCTCCTGCTGATATCGTTCTTTTAAGCCGGAGCAATGTCAAAGGATTTGTCACTGATTCAGGCGGAAAAACGTCACATATCTCCCTGATTTGCAAGTCACTCAAGATTCCAATCGTTGTTGGCCTCGGGAATATCTCTGAAAAGATCTCGACCGGCACACCGATGATCATCGACGGGAGCACAGGTACGGTCATTATTCATCCTGAAGAGAAAACCGTTGATCGATACCTGAAGATAAAAGAGGACGCGAAAAAAAATGAGGATAATACCTCAGTACATGCGGAACTTCCCGCAACAACAAAATGCGGTGTCAGAATCACCTTTTATGCCAATATCGACTTCAAGGAGGAGGTGTATTCCATAACCGCCGCTGGCGCAGAGGGAGTGGGACTCTTCAGAAGCGAAAATCTCTTCACTGAAGGTATAAAGGTGCCAAGCGAGTCAGAACAGCACGCCTGTTACCAGGAAATGGCTGAAGAAATTGCACCGATGCACCTGGATATACGCCTGTTTGATATTGGTGGGGACAAACTGATCTACTCTCCTGTCAAGGAACCAAATCCTAATCTTGGATGGCGCGGTATCAGAATACTGATTGATCTGCCAAAAATACTTGATGCCCAGGTCAGGGCAGCCATCCGGGCAAACCGTCTTGGGAATATTGATCTCCTTATCCCCATGATCATGTCCCTTGAAGAGATACAGCACGTCAAGGCATCTGTGGAGAAACACTATTCCGAACTGATGCATGAATCCGATACACAACTTGAAAAGCCGGGAGTTGGTGCTATGGTTGAGCTTCCTGCCGCTGTAGAGCTGATTGATGAAATAACAAGATGTGTTGATTTTATCAGCATCGGCACCAATGACCTCACTCAGTACACCTTGGCTGTTGACCGAAATAACGTCATCGTACAGGATCTCTTTGAAAAATTCCACCCTGCTATTATCCGGCAACTCCACCGGATTATTACAACTGCCAATACAAATCACTGCAAAGTAATGATTTGTGGGGATATGGGGTCCGATCCCCTGGCTCTGCCTTTCTTGTTAGGTTGCGGACTAAGGAAATTCAGCGTTGTTGTTTCGGATATCCCGAATCTGAAATCACTGGTATCGCATTACACTCTCACTGAAACTGAAGCGCTTGCTCAAGAGTGTCTCCGATTGAATACCGCAGCAGGAATCAAGGCTTGCCTGGAGGATTTCCAGGCAAAACATTGATATATCACCACATTTAAAGATCAGGGGCGTAGATCCTCGATCTTCGAATTTTTGCGAAGGGATGCAAAATATTCTCCAAAAAACTGCTCCTGTTTCGCCCGAAGCAGTTGCGGTGCAATCACGGCTTTTTCCACCGTCAGATTAAATCCTGCGGGAAGGCTCTTCTGCTTCAGCAGTACAAGAGCATAACCATCATTCGTTTTCACCGGCGCTGATAGCTTGCCGGGAACAAGGCCCGATATGGCTTCTGCAAGAGCTCGGTCAGCTCCATAGCCCGGAATCGCTCCGTCGCGCCACCGGATGCTGTCGGCAGTCACAACGTTTATACCAAGAGTTGATGCAATCTTTTCAAGCGTCACCCCAGGGCCCTTAGCCAGTCCTGCAAGCTTTTTCTCCAGAAAAGCGGCTCTCTTCTCACGTAAAAGTTCCGCAGTCACTATCTTCTTGAGGTCAAGATCGAGCAGACGATATCCCGTATCATTTTTACTGGTCAGACGCATGACATAAAACCCTTTTTCGGTTTCTATCACATCGGAAAGATCACCTTCACCAGCTTTAAATGCATAGGTGGCTATTTTATCACTGTAGCCGATCTGGCCAACAGGAGTCCGCCTGCCAAAGTCACCGGTCTTGTCAATACGCAGCTTTGCGCTTGCAACACTCTTGTCGAAACCGTTCTCTTTCGCATTGAGCTGAAATGCAGTAGCCCGACGACGCTCACTGTCAACGGTTTCCGATGATGGACGGATAGTTCTGATAATCTCTGAACAGACGACGGCACTCTGATCAAAACCAGTCACCTTGATGATATGAAGACCAAACTGTGTCTGCACCGGACCAACGACAGAACCTGGACGAGCACTGAAAACCGCTGCAGAAAAGGCTGGTACCATACGCTCTTTGCTGAACCATCCAACGTCACCACCGTTGACAGCGCTGGCGGTATCAGCAGAATATTTTTTTGCCAATACATCAAAAGAAACTCCAGCCTGAATCTGCTGGTAAATCAGCATTGACAACTCCCGCACCTTCTGAATTTCATCCTTGCTTGCAGGGTTGAAGCGCAGAAGAATATGTGACGCACGGGCAATGGTTTGAGTAGATGTGGTAACCTGCCTGACCTTGAGTAACCTGTATTCACCGTGATCAGCAACAGGCCCGACAATGGCCCCTGCCTTGAGATTTGCCGCATTAAAAATAACCGTGCCAGCCAGCGGTGAAAAATCCGCGCGAGTATAGGTAACATTGCTGCCTGTCGGTCGATCACTCTGCTTTTGAACAAAATCATTATCATTGACCGAGCTTGAAAAATCACTCCGAAGCGATTCAAGTTCGGTGCGAACCGCAAGACTGTCTTTCGACGATGGTATCAATGGAAAAACCACATAATCTGCTTTTCGGGATGGCAACTGCCTGAAAAGCTCTTTATGCCCGTCATAATATTTTTTAATATCCTCATCTTTGACAGGGAATTGGGAATCTGCTCCTGCAAAACTCAACGGAACCGGAATAAATGAGGCGGAAAATTGTGAAAACTGCCTGCCGACAATTTCACCAATCTCCGGCTCAGTAACGTGGGCAAGGGTTTGAAGTGAGCGAATCAGTTTGTTGACCTTCAACTCCTGGCGAACAATCTTCTCAAGCTGTAACCCCAACTCCTTGTTGCGAGGATCGCTACGTGCGCTTTCCAATTTTTTTCGATCAATAACCCCTGTAGAGTCAGAAAAATTCTGGCGAATAACCATAGGGGGATTTGGACTGTTGAAAGCCTCCTCCACCTCCTGATCTTGAAGCGAAATTCCAAATTTCTCAAACTGCTGTTCGAGCAAGGTCTGGTCAACCACAGTATTCCATGCCTGCTCACGAAGCCCGAGTTCCGTATCAGGTGTCAGCTCCGCACCAGGATTACCTCTTCTGAAATTATCAGTAACCGCCTTATAAACATCATCATACTGACTAAAGGAAATTGACTTTCCATTAACTTTTCCCGCCATATTGGCTTTACCGGAAAAGCCGCTAAAATTCATACCCCATTCAAAGACAATGAGCGCAAGAAACGATCCTAAAAGGACATAAAGTATTATATGAGTCTTGTTCCGCAAATTCGACATTAAAGCCATAGATTCATCCCTTTATCAATTAATTGTATTGTTGTAAAATCGCGCCTCAAAACTGCCACTGCGTCCAACCGATTCAAGAAAAGCAGCATACAGATAAATATTCCTCAATAATTGACCAACAATCAAACACTTCCGGCATATATTTTGACAGGTTCACTCCCATTGCCAGAGTGGCTAATATTGCATCAAAAACAACAAAAAACAATGGCCGACCCACAGTTTACTCTTTTTGGCAGTAGTCACCGCATGGGCTCCTATATCCTGCTGTTCCACATCACCAGCACAGTACAGCTTGCATTCGGCAGATTTCAGCAAGGAAAACTGTTCGAGATACCCGAAGGTGACTACATCTACCTCGGTTCTGCACTTGGTGGAACAAAGTCAGGCTCTCCCCTTGCTCGACGAGTTATCCGCCACACCTCACGAACAGGAGGGAAGCCTCACCACAGAATAAGAGAGACAATGCAGAACCTCTTCTCCGAAAAAACCGTTATGGGCACCAGAGAAATTAAGCCATCAGCAAAAAAACTGCGATGGCATATCGATTATCTGCTTGACCTTCCTGAAGCTGAAATAACGCATATCGTCCTGATTCGCAGTCCTTTGAGAATAGAGCAAAAGCTGTCTGAACTGCTGGAGCATCTGGATGAGATCTCTCTTATCGCCCCACGCCTCGGTGCCCAGGATACGAAAGCCAGTACCCACATCCTCAAACTGACCGGGAGTGATCAAATACTTGAAGTTCTTCACACCAACATACCCGGTATGATACATAGCTGACCGTCACTTCGACTCTCTGCCAAGGAGCGCGGCCACAAACTCCGCTCGGTCAAACAACTGAAGATCATCGATTTTTTCACCAACCCCGATGTACTTCACCGGAAGCTTCAGTTCACGCGAAATAGAGAGAACAATTCCCCCTTTTGAGGTTCCATCAAGCTTCGTCACCACAAGCCCTGTTACATGAACGAACTTGGTAAATTCCCTTGCCTGCTGCACGGCATTCTGCCCGGTTGTGCCGTCAAGCACAAGCAGCACCTCATGCGGAGCTTCAGGAATCCTCTTCTTTGCCACCCGCATTATCTTTGCCAGCTCCTCCATCAAGTGGCTCTTGTTATGCAATCGCCCGGCAGTATCAACCAGCACCACATCGGCATTCCTGGAAACCGCAGCGCTAACAGCATCATACACAACCGAAGCGGGATCGGAACCCTGTGCCTGGCCGATCATGGGAACACCTGCCCTGTCGGCCCATATCTGAAGCTGTTCATAGGCCGCTGCCCTGAAGGTATCCGCAGCGGCAATAATCACCTTTTTTCCCGCTTTATCGTAATTATGGGCCAACTTGGCGACACTCGTGGTCTTGCCGGCACCATTCACTCCGACAATCAAAATAACGTAGGGTTTCGCAGGAAGAGGAGCCTCAAAATCCAGCGGATGCTCCTCCCCCGTCTCCGCAAGCATCTGCTGAATCTCCTCCATCAACATCTTGTTCAGCTCACCCTCAGAGTGGTACGTCTCCTTTTTAGCCCGTTCAGTGATGGCATCAACAATCCCAAGCGTGGTCTCGACCCCGACATCTGCTCCAACAAGGATAGTCTCAAGCTCCTCAAGGAACTTGTCATCAATCTCTGTTTTGCCTTTTGTAATAACAGAAAGCTTTTCTCGAAGGGTATCCCGGGTTTTTTCGAGCCCCTCTTTAAGCTTTGTAAATTTGAACTTGTCAAAAAAACCCATAAAAAGCAGATATTGTCACTGTTATCAAGAAGAGTTGCACCTCATCAGTGCTCCTGCAACGAAAGCACCAGATAGTACCATCTGGTATAAAACTCAATTTACTCAAAAATATGCCATTTAAAGCTATCCCGGAAATTGGAGAATTTGGTCTGATTGATAAAATCGCCACTCTTGTTGCCCCAACCCTCTCTGCTCTCCCTGAGCTGCTGACCGGAATCGGCGACGACTGTGCGGTTTTCCGTCCTTCGGCAGAACTGCTGCAGGTATCGACGACAGATATTCTGGCCGAACAGGTACACTTCGATCTCTTGACTACCCCGCTCAAACACCTCGGAAGCAAGGCAATCAGTGTCAATGTCTCGGATATCTGCTCCATGAATGCCCTGCCCTGTTATGCCCTGATCTCACTTGCCGTGCCAGCATCATACCCACTTACCATGATCGAGGAGCTTTACCTGGGCATAAGTGATGCTGCTCAAAAATATGGTCTTGCAATTGCCGGAGGAGATACCTCCTCTTCCCGATCAGGCCTGGTCATTTCAGTCACCATGGTTGGCGAAGTGTCACCTGAGCAGGTCACCCACAGAAGTGGTGCCAAACCAGGGGATTTGCTCTGCGTTACCGGAACTCTTGGAGGCGCTGCCGCTGGTTTGAAACTCCTCATGCGCGAAAAAGAGATCATGCTGAACCATTTCGAAAACAATGAAGCTTATGCCAATAGCGCAATCGGAGAGCTGCAGGAGTACCGTGAAGCTATCCGGGCACAACTGCTTCCCATCGCTCGTATCGATATTGTCCGACTCTTTCATGAACAGAATATTCACCCCTCTTCGATGATCGACATCTCGGACGGACTCAGCTCTGACCTTCAGCATCTCTGCCGCCGCTCAAACACGGGGGCTCTTCTTCATGAAAAGCTCTTGCCAATCCATGAAAACACCAGACGAATCGCGGATGAACTGCAGAATGATGCCCTCACCTGGGCTCTCGCCGGAGGTGAAGATTATCAGTTGCTCTTTACGCTGGCGAAAGAGAGTTACAAGACAATTGCTGGCAACAAAGCTATCTCAGTCATAGGGGAGATGACTGCCCCGGAGCTTGGTATAACTCTTGAAGACGCATTTGGAATGAATATTCCACTGGAGTCGATCAGGGGGTTCGACCATTTCAGCTCATAAGAGGCGTTTTTACAGGAAAAGAAGGACGAAGCAAGAACCATTTATTTTTTGGGAAACAGAGCGAAGATAGTAAATTGCTGCTCCTGTAAAGCACGACAAAAAGCCGAAGTGGCGGAACTGGTAGACGCCCGGGACTTAAAATCCCGTGTTCAGCAATGGACGTACGGGTTCGATTCCCGTCTTCGGCACCATTGTACAAGCTTTCCTGCCTGTCATCTTATATTTTTATGAGCAAAACCTCTATTGAATCATGAGTTCGGAACTTACAAAAATTCTGCTGAACGAAGATGAGATGCCACGGCAGTGGTACAACATTCAGGCTGACCTGCCTTCACCGATGCCACCGCCATTGGGGCCTGATGGCAATCCTGTCGGCCCGGATGCCCTGGCGAAAGTTTTTCCGATGAACCTTATTGAGCAGGAGATGAGCACTGAAAGGTGGATTGATATTCCACAGGAGGTGCAGGCGATCCTGAAACTCTGGCGCCCCTCACCACTCTACCGGGCCCATCGACTTGAAGCCGCTCTCAAGACTCCGGCAAAAATCTTTTACAAGAATGAAGGGGTATCGCCAGCCGGAAGCCACAAACCCAATACCGCTGTTGCCCAGGCATGGTACAACAAGCAGTTTGGCATCAAGCATCTCATCACGGAAACTGGCGCGGGCCAGTGGGGAAGCGCCCTTGCGATGAGCTGCAAACTTGTCGGCATCGACTGTAAAGTCTTTATGGTGCGCATCAGTTTCGACCAGAAGCCGTTCCGCAAAATCATGATGAACACCTGGGGGGCAGAGTGTATTGCCAGCCCAAGCACGCAAACTGAAACAGGACGACGCATACTGGCGGAGACCCCCGACACACCAGGCAGCCTTGCCATTGCCATCAGCGAAGCGATCGAGCAGGCTGTCCAGCGAGATGATACACGCTACGCCCTTGGCAGTGTTTTGAACCATGTTATGCTGCACCAGACCATTATCGGCCTTGAAGCCCGCAAGCAGCTTGAGAAGGTAAGCCTCTATCCCGATATCGTTATTGGCTGCGCAGGCGGAGGGTCGAACTTTGCCGGCATCAGCTTCCCCTTTATCTGCGATAAAATCCATGGGCGCGATGTTCAGATTATTGCAACTGAGCCGGAAGCCTGCCCTACCCTGACGAGGGGACCTTACGTCTATGACAACGGTGACGTTGCAAAAATGACACCGCTCTTGCCAATGCACAGCCTTGGCCACGGCTTTATTCCACCGGCCATTCATGCTGGCGGCCTGCGCTACCACGGCATGGCGCCGCTGGTGAGCCATGTCAAGCAACTGGGTCTGATTGAAGCCACCTCTATTGGCCAAACTGAGTGTTATGAGGCCGCCCTGCTGTTTGCCCATACCGAAGGGTTCATCCCTGCACCTGAGACCTCCCACGCCATCGCGCAGACCATCCGTGAAGCGAAAAAGGCAAAAGAGGAGGGTAAGGAGAAGGTCATTCTTATGAACTGGTCAGGCCATGGACTGATGGATCTTCAGGGTTACGATGCCTTTCTGTCTGGCAAAATCAGTGACTACCGACTACCCGAAGAGTTCCTGCAACGCTCACTTGCTGTACTGAAAGATCATCCGATTCCACCGCAAGCGTAAAGGCAAAATCCCCGTTACTCTTGATGCTTTGAGAAAAAGCACAGGGTAACGGGGAAAACTCCTACCGATTTTTCCAGTAACCAGGTTTTCTGTGGAGATTCATAACAGCCTACGGATCAGCATAAAAACGTATCTGCTTTTCTTTGGGGAACACCGCCCATATTAAAGCAGTGTTCCCAAGCAAAGAAATAAAGCAATACTTCACTCGCTGTGCGCCTGCCCTTCGCCTTCAGGAACGGGAACTACCCCATCGACAAAACGAAGCTCTTTTTCCGCTTCATCAAACATAATCCTGATAACGCTGCCCTCCGAAAAACGGCCCTTGAGCATCTCTTCGGCAAGCGGATCTTCCACATACTTCTGCAAAGCCCTCTTCAGCGGACGAGCGCCATATTTCTGGTCGTAGCCCTTGTCGACAAGAAACTCCTTGGCTTTTTCATCGATTTGCACCTCAATACCCATATCGCGGAGCCTCTTGAAGAGCTTGCCAGCAGTAATATCAATGATTTTAAAGATATGCTGTTTTTCGAGCGCATGGAAGACAACGATATCATCAATTCTGTTGAGAAACTCGGGATTGAAAACTCGCTTGAGAGCATCCTCAATGGTTGACTTCATCGCCTTGTAATTACCGGTGGCATCATCAATGGGAGTAAAGCCCATGCCCGATCCCGCGCCAAAATTCTTTATATCCTTGGCCCCGATGTTAGAGGTCATGATGATAATGGTGTTACGGAAATCAACCTTTCTTCCCATGCCATCGGTCAGAATCCCTTCATCAAGCACCTGGAGCAGAATGTTGAAAACATCGGGATGCGCCTTCTCAATCTCGTCAATAAGCACCACTGAATAGGGTTTGCGGCGCACCTTTTCGGTCAACTGGCCGCCCTCTTCATAGCCGACATATCCGGGAGGCGCTCCAACAAGACGACTGACCGAAAATTTCTCCATATACTCGCTCATGTCAGCCCTGATAAGCGCATCTTCTGTATCAAAAATATATCGAGTCAACGCTTTAGCAAGCTCGGTCTTGCCTACACCGGTCGGTCCCAGAAAAATAAAAGATCCAATGGGACGCGACGGATCTTTCAACCCTGCACGAGTACGCTGTATCGCCTTGGTAATCTTTTTGATAGCCTCATCCTGGCCAATCACCTCTTTGGTTAAATCAGCCTCCATGGTGAGCAGCTTTTTCGATTCAGACTGCGCAACCCTGGCAACAGGAATACCGGTCATCATAGCAATCACTGAGGTAATATCAGCCTCGGTGACATCGTAAACACTTTCGGCAGACCTCTCTTCCCACTCCTGTTTGGCCTGGTCAAGCGCCTCAATCATGCTTTTTTCACTGTCACGAAGCCTTGCTGCCTCCTCAAAATTCTGCATCTTCACCACCTGATTCTTCTCGCCCTTGACCTCCTCTATCGATTTTTCAAGGTCAAGAATCTCCTGAGGCACATGAATATTGCTCAGATGAACACGCGCCCCGGCCTCATCCATAACATCTATCGCCTTATCGGGCAAAAAACGATCCGTGATGTAACGCTCGGAAAGCTTTACCGCCTTCTCTATCGAGTCTTCCGAATAGTTGACGTGATGGTGCACCTCATACTTCGACTTGATGTTGTTGAGTATCTGGATAGTCTCATCAACAGAGGTGGGCTCAACCATGATCTTCTGGAACCGCCGGTCAAGAGCGCCATCTTTTTCAATAAACTGACGATACTCGTCAAGCGTTGTTGCTCCAATACACTGAAGTTCGCCACGGGCAAGGGCCGGCTTGAAGATATTGCTTGCGTCAAGCGAACCCGACGCGCCACCCGCGCCAACAATAGTGTGCAGTTCATCGATAAACAGAATAACATCACGGGAGCGCTCAAGCTCGTTCATGAGAGCTTTCATCCTCTCCTCAAACTGTCCCCTGTATTTGGTACCGGCAACAAGCGCCGCCAAATCGAGCGCAACAACCCTTTTGTCGTAAAGCACTCTCGACACCTTGCGTTGTACTATTTTGAGAGCAAGCCCCTCAGCAATGGCAGTTTTACCGACTCCAGGCTCTCCAATCAGCACCGGATTATTCTTTTTGCGGCGACTCAGCACCTGGGCGACACGCTCAATCTCCTTTTCGCGCCCGATAATTGGGTCAAGTTTATCATCAAGGGCAAGTCGAGTGAGATCACGACCAAAGTTATCAAGAACAGGAGTTTTAGTTCTCTCCCCTTTTTTAGGATCCGGCTTTTTTGGCTGCCGCTCAGAGCCACCTGAAGCAAAGGCACCCTCCAGAGGTGGCTCGCCCGCCTCACTTCTGCCACTTGAAATAGTCATCAGTTCATCTCTGACAAGGTCATAGGTAACACCAAACTGTTCCAGAATCTGGGATGCAATATTATCATCTCCTTTCATAATCGACAACAACAGGTGCTCGGTTCCAATCACATTTGACTTGCATATTTTCGCTTCGAGATAGGTGATTTTCAGCACCTTCTCTGCTTGTTTGGTCAAGGGGACATTACCCATCAGGGCTTCAGCAACCCTTGGATGGGTGCTCTCCTCAACTTTCAGCTTGAGACCATACAAATCTATCTTGAGATTTTTTAGTATCCTGGCACCTATACCTTCACCTTCCCTGATAAGACCAAGGAGCAGATGCTCTGTACCAATGTAGTCATGACCCAACCGGAGGGCCTCCTCACGGCTGAGGCGAATAACATCCTGTACTCTATTTGAAAAATTTCCTTCCATAGGTATGAGTGTCAGTAAAATTGTTGCGAATACCGTGCTGTATCATCTCCCGATATAAACACTGCAAAAAAATAATTCCTTAAAGATAGCTATGTTACAACCAATTCCATAACAACACAAAACTCTCTCCGCAGATTAAAGGTTCAACGCATCCATATATTGAAGTTTATGAATGTTCAACACATCCTTATCGACGACAAAAGCCCGATACACCGGGAGCTGTCAATATACCGTACCGGCACCATAAATCGGGTACGGCTTCAGGATACCTCGTACAAAACGTACGCATCACTGGAGATCGATGCCCACAATTACGCTGCGTTTTTTCATTACGGCCTGCCTGAACTGTTGAACCGCCTGCCATTCATCTCGGAGAGCAACAACGGGCTTGACAGTTGGGATGAATCGTTTCTGCATAACAGCAGTCTGGGAAGCATGAAAAAAATCGTTGATGAAAAAATGGCATCCATTGATCTGGAACATCACGAAACAATCTTGCTCGGCTGGCATGACAAGCCGGTTGGGGTGGCTTATGTTCGCGACATTGATCCTGGACGGTTTGTTGGGTTTCTTGGGAAGCTGAGAGTGTTTGTTGATGAGTCCGCCGAAGGTGGGTGTGATCTGGAGTTTATTTTGTAAGAGCGCCTCGGTACGCACTGCGTGCTACTCGGCGACCAGAACAGGGGAACTCTTGCTCCTCTTCTGCAGTTCATGAACGCAAGTTCAGTTTGAACGCCGAACATCAGGGCGATAGAGGGCAAGCTCTGTAATCAATGTGATCAGTAGCTCTGGCTTGGCAGTCTGGAGTAACTTTACCAGCGGATCCAGCTCTATTTTATTGTTTTCCATAATGATAATTTAACTGCCCCGCTGCAGAGCTACGGGGTAGACATTCATGTTTAAGATTTTCTTCCCGAAGCAAAGCTTCGAGGAATGTGTCCTATAGCGATTCAAGCGTAAAAGTGGACGATCAGCGCAATACTATCGAGCGGTCATCAGAATTTGACCAATACATCAAAACGTTCAAGCCTCCAGAAACATAATCTCGTCCGAAAAATCACTCAACCTGAGGCCGCCCTCATTAGTAACGACAAAGGTATTTTCAATTCCGATAACCCCTTTGCCGGGAATGACAAACTTGGGCTCAACCGCTATCACCTGAGCAGACTGCAATGGCATAGTAAACCCTTTAGCCAGCACCGGAAGCTGATCAAGTTCGAGGCCAACGCCATGACCGACAAATTTTGCCAGCTCTCCCGGCATACCCATAAAACAGGAGCCAAGTCCAGCCTCTTCAGCTATTGTCGCGGCGGCAAGAAACAGCTCTTCACAAATAGCGCCGGGTTTCATGGCCTGACGCACCATCTCCTGAATATCAATGGCAACACCAAACGCACGAAGCAATTCAGGATCAACCGTTCCGATCACAAACATACGGGTCATATCGGCAATGTAGCCATTGAACACCCCGGCGTAATCCATAAGAATCGGCTGGTTCATCTGAATCTCATCATAAGATGCACCGTGCGGCGCAGCGCTCGACAACCCCTTGCCGGTCACCGGCCCGTCAAAAAATCCGCCGTTTACCCCTCCCGAGGAGACTGCAAGACCAAAGAAAAGCTCCTGGTTAAAAGCCCGCATCCGTACATATCCTTCATGTCCGGCCTTGCGGAGACGATATTCCATTTCGGCAGAGAGATCAAGCTCACGCATACCCGCTTTCAAAAACTGCGGCACCTCGGCAAACACCGATGCAAGCTTACTGGCGCTGTACCTTAGTTGCTCAAGTTCAAAAGGCGACTTGACTGACATCACTTCACGAACCATCATGGAAATATCTACAAAACTACGCCCCGGCAACGCCCGCGTATAAAAGCTGTGCTGCTGCACTGGAACAGCGTCAAACGTCATGCCTATCGAGAGTTGCTCCCCACTAAACACCGAAGCAAACTCCTTGCTTGAGGGAAATGGTCGGATATCTGCAATCGGACTCTCCTCTTTTGCCCGCGAAAGGCTTTTCCGCACGAGAAGCATCGGCTCACCATCCGTCGGTACCCAGAGTATGGCGTTCTGGCGGGTACCCGCGAAATAGTAGACATCAATCGGAAGAATGAGCAGCGCTGCCTGCAGGCCCTTGTTTCGGAGCATTGCCTGCAACCGGCATACCCGTTGTTGTGATTCAGTTTTTGTAAGCATAGTCATCAAATATTAAAGTGCAGGAGCTTCAGATGCCTCCCCCTCAAGCGCCCGGTAAATGAGCGCCGGGCCATGCTGCACCGTGCGGGCGTAGTGCACTGCCGGCTTGCCGAAGACCATGGCATAACCAAAGTGATGATCGGCTGGAATACCGAGGCGGTGGCGTGTCTCCGGCAGAATTTCGTTCATCGCCCACTTTGCCAGCCCGTTCCAGAGCGTGCCAACACCATTGGCCTGGGCAAAGAGATCAAAGCTGGCAAGCGCAATCATGCAGTCCTGCATGGGCGATGCCACAGAGTGTGGTGCAGAGGCAATGAGCAGATGGGGAGCATCACGGAAAATAACGTCTGAACGATGCTTCTCCCAGATGGAGACAAAGTTGGCAAAAAAGCCCATCCCATCCGGCAAAGCATTGTTGTTCACCAGCCTTGTCAATCCTGCCATCACCTCATCACGCAAGAGCGCAACCTTATCGTGGCTGTCGAGCACCGTGAAACGAACCTGACGGGAGTTCACCCCTGTCGGAGCCTGCCAGGCAACATCAAGCAGCCTCTGAAAGAGTACCGGGTCAAGGTTTTCCTGCTTGAAACGGCGCACTGACCGGCGTCCTCTGATGAGCGTCTCAAGGGCATCCGGATCAGGTAATGCACCCTTCAGCAGATGGCTAAAAGAGGCGTGGTGGCCAAGAATGGAGACAGCCCCCGTCGGGCAGATGGCAAGGCAGTGCTGGCATCGGTAGCAGGTACCCTCCTTTTCCGCAGTAATGGTGGGATAACCATCCTCACCAAAACTGATAATCCGTGACGGGCAGTCGGTAATACATTCGCCACAAAGCGTACAGCTCTGCCTGTTGACCTTGAAATCTATCATTGCTTTTATCCTTTAAGTATAATATTTATAATCTTTTATCTTGTATTGTGATTTCGGTTTGATGCCGTTTGACCAACCTGTCTGATATATTTTATGGAACTCCATTGAAATCGTAGTGCATTATCTTTTCAAGTCCCGATAAAAATTTTCATGCTGCCCAACGGCTTCGAGATACACTAAACAAACGCTGTCGTCCAGAGAGTAACCGAGGAGATACAACTGGCCTGCGCCGTGAAACTTATAGACATGTAAAGCAGCCAGATCGCCTCTCTTCCTCTCCCCAATCCCAGGACTTTGCTGTACCTTTTCTATAGCAGCATCCAAATCAGCAGTCGTATTGTGGTGAAGCTTTTTGTATTGTCGTGCCAATATGCGCGTTTACCTCACAGACCACCTCATTGGCAGCCACTCCTGGGCACAAAGAGCGTTGACTGCCCACTCGGCTCAGAGAGCGAAGCCAATGATTCAGCTATAAAACTGACGGGCAAATCAGGGTTATCAAGAGTAGCCCTGCCTACACGCGCCCAAAACTCTATCTGCCCGGCAATGGAACAGTGCTCCTGCATGGCATCCTGTTTCGCCTGCTCATAAAGATCATGATTAATCCGTATAGACGTGCTGGTTGACATTTTTTGAATCCTGTTTCATTATTGACTACATTTGCGGAAGAAGTGTCAGAAGTATAGCAATAATTATGTGAAAATCGAAATGAACTCCCGTTGGTATTTCGAGAAATTCTGCCGCATGGTGGGCTATGCCGTATTTGTATAATACCCTGAATTTAAGTATCGTGAACAATAATTTCTCATCTTGGGGGTGCAGAATTTTTCCCTGACGACAGCAGGAAAAAGGAGGCTGAGAGTAAACCCTTGTAACTTGATGCAGGTAATGCTGACGCAAGGAAAGATAAAGCTGGCTCTGTGCTTCCTGTTTGTCCCACTCTTCCCGCTTCTTCAGCACTGCCTGACCGTTTAACTTTATGTTATGAACAACAGAACTGAAAATAATAGCTGTCCTGAACGCTCTCAGGAGATACTCACCTCTGAAAAAATCTACATAAAGGGCTCCCTTTATCCGATTGAAGTGGGCATGAGAAGCCTGAAACTGAGCAGAAGCTACCTCTGCAATGGGCAAGAGTTCTCTTCGCTTCCGATGTATGATACCAGCGGCCCTTATTCTGACTATTATGTGAAAATTGATCCTGAAAAAGGGCTGCCTCCAATACGCAACTCATGGAACTTCCCTCGCAAGATGCAGATGGGCTTTCCAATCACACAGATGTACTTCGCCCGCAAAGGAGTGATAACGCCAGAAATGGAATATGTCGCCATCCGCGAAAACCAGCAACTGGAGGAGTGGATCACCTCTTTTTCAAGAGGCAAGGCCAATGTTCAACCAATAACAGCAGAATTCGTCAGAAAAGAGATTGCCGAAGGACGCGCCATCATTCCAGCAAACATCAACCACCCTGAGCTGGAGCCGATGATTATCGGTCGCAACTTCCGGGTCAAGATCAACTCCAACATCGGCAACTCGGCGCTGGGCTCCTCTATCGATGAAGAGGTTGAAAAGGCGGTCTGGTCATGCAGATGGGGGGCCGATACCGTGATGGATCTGAGCACTGGCACCAATATCCATAAGACACGCCAGTGGATTCTGAGAAACTCTCCCGTACCGATTGGCACGGTACCCATGTACCAGGCGCTTGAGAAAGCGGGAGGAAAAGCAGAAAATCTGACCTGGGAGCTCTATCGCGACACGCTGATTGAGCAGGCGGAACAGGGGGTAGACTATTTTACCATTCATGCAGGCATTCTGCAGGAACATCTCCCTTATGCTGAAAAGCGGCTCACCGGCATTGTATCGAGAGGAGGCTCCATCATGGCAAAATGGTGCAAGTTCCATAAAACCGAGAACTTTCTCTACACCCATTTTGAAGAGATCTGTGAAATATTGCAGGCTTACGATATTGCGGTGTCGCTTGGTGATGCCCTGCGGCCCGGTTCAATACTTGATGCCAACGATGAGGCACAATTCGGTGAGCTCAAGGTGCTCGGCCAACTGACAGAGGTTGCCTGGAGATACGATGTACAGGTGATGATTGAGGGGCCGGGCCATGTGCCGCTGCATCTCATTGAGGAGAACATGCAGAAGCAACTTGAATACTGCCATGAGGCCCCCTTCTACACCCTGGGGCCGCTGATTACCGACATTGCCGCTGGTTATGACCATATCAATTCCGCGATCGGTGGAGCGATCATTGCAAGCTACGGCTGCTCCATGCTCTGCTACGTGACCCCGAAAGAGCATCTCGGGCTGCCGGACAAGAACGATGTCCGTGAAGGGGTTATTGCCCACAAGGTTGCCGCCCATGGCGCTGATCTGGCGAAGGGAAGCCCTGTTGCCTGGCTGCGTGATGAGTTGATGAGCAGAGCGCGATACGCGTTTGCCTGGGAAGACCAGTTTAATCTCTCGCTTGACCCTGAAAAGACACGCGCCGTCCACTCGCAAAGCATGGCCCAAAGCGGTCACACTGGCAAAAATCCCGATTTCTGCACCATGTGCGGACCTGATTTCTGTTCCATGAAAAAGTCGAAGGAGGCTGCACAAGTCAACTGATAACTGATAACTGATAACTGAGAGTGGACAAGCTTGTTACCCACTCTCAATAAATCAAAGGGGACTTAAAGCGATGCGGCTTTGATGATTGCTGCAAAATCGGCGGCATTGAGGCTGGCTCCTCCAATAAGACCACCATCAATATTCGGCATGGCAAAGAGTTCGACGGCATTTGATGGCTTCACACTTCCGCCATACTGGATGCGGATCGCTTGCGCTGCTGCATCACCATAAAGTTCTGTAACAAGGGTGCGGATATGGAGGTGAACCTCTTCAGCCTGGGCTGAAGATGCGGTCTTGCCTGTGCCGATAGCCCATACCGGCTCATAAGCTATAACAATGGCGCTGATATCGCTGATACCATCCAGCCCTTCTCTGACCTGTGATGAGATAATTGAGTCAGTGACACCGCTTTCGCGCTCTGCCAACATCTCTCCGACGCAAAGAATAACATTCAGCCCTTCCGACAGTGCTTTTTTTGTTCTGAGGTTGACCGTAGCATTGGTTTCACCAAAATACTGTCGACGCTCGGAATGGCCTATGATAACAGAGGAACAGCCTGCGGCAAACAGCATTCTTGCAGACACCTCTCCGGTAAAGGCTCCATCATTGTCGTAATGGCAGTTCTGGGCAACAAGCTGTACTTCACTGCCCTCAATAATTCTCCCTGCGGCCTCTAAAGCAAGAAAGGTCGGGGCAATACCAACCTCGCAACCTGAAAAGTTCTCGCCAAGCGCCGCAACAACCTCGGCTGCCAGTGTTTCTGACTCAGCAATGGTATTGTTCATTTTCCAGTTGCCTACAACAATTTTTCTACGCATTTTAATATTCTGTTTTTACATCATAATAGATCCGGTCAATCTGAGCCACAGTAAACCGGTGTTTTCCTGCACGTGCATCCTTGACTTCAATGTCGTTACTGCCAACGGCAATAACCCTGCCATTCCACACCCTTGACTCTGTGGTAACCAGATTAATTTCACGATTCAGCAGCTCCTGGTTGCCACCAATACTGCCCTGACGATAAATGATTTGACGTTTCCCCATGGGATTGCTGATTTAAATTGCCCTTTATTTAACAAAAATCTCCAATATCTCATAATGCAGCTCGCCTTTCGGCACCACGACCTGTACTTTTTCACCAACCGCCTTTCCAATCAGTGACTTTCCGACAGGAGAGCGAACCGAAATTTTACCGGCATCAGTGTCGGCCTCTTCTGAGGAGACCAGGGTATATTCAATAATCTCATTCTGATCATCGAGATTACGCAGTTTTACAGAGGTGAGAATATAGACCTTGTCGGTCTTGATCTGTTTCGGGTCAAGAATAGTTGCTGATGCCAGCTTGTTTTCGAGGTCAGCAATGCGCGCTTCAGTATGTGACTGCTCTTCTCGTGCCGCATCATATTCAGCATTTTCACTGAGATCACCATGAGCCCTGGCTTCGGCTATTTTTTCCAGAACTTCCCTTCTGGTTTGATGAACCAGCACATACAACTCCTCTTTAAGCCGGTTATAGCCATCATTTGTCAGGTAAATTCTGTCAGTCATCTCTTGTACTGTTTTTGTTGAAAAATAAAAAAACTCCACAAATACGACATGCGCAAGCGGACAGGATTGCAAACAAAAAAAGTAAAGTCAGCTACTCGCTGCTGACTTTACTTCTACCAGCAATGTACAATATCTTAATCCTTCAGGCAAAAAAATCTCTACAGATTAAACGCAAAATACATTTTACTGCCACCTCTTCCAATAAGAACAAAGAGCAGATCACCCTTTTTGGCCAGTTTGACAAGAGCATTGTATTCCGCATAAGTACGTACGTCCCGTTTGTTAACGGAAAAAACAAGATCCCCGCCACGCAAACCCGCACGATAGGCGTTTGATGCAGGTGCAATGGCGGTTATAACCACCTTTCCTGCACCAGGCTGCAATTTAAGCTTCTGCGCCCTCTCTGGCGTAAGCTCCTCAGCCCTGAAACCAAGGATGGTACTTACCGAATCATCTGTTTCCGTGCGGGCGGAGGCGATCTCTTTGGCTGCCTGCTCCTGAAGAGGAACAGTAACAAGCAGGGTTGAACCATCCCTGAAAACACGGAGCTTCACCGTCGAACCCGGAGACTGACTGGCAATCGCATTGCGCAGAACAGCACTGCTTGTCACCTTTGCCCCATTGAAATCAAGAATAACGTCACCAGTTTTTATCCCGTGTTTTGCTGCCGGACTTCCATCCAGAACCGTGCCAACCAGTGCGCCCTCTCCTGCCTTCAGGTTCATCGCTTTGGCAAGATTATCATCAATATCCTGAATGGTAACTCCAAGATAAGACCTGGTCACTTTACCCGTGGTAATCAGCGAAGTCATAACTTTTTTGGCCATATTCGAGGGCACAGCAAACCCGATTCCCTCAAACCCTCCGGTACGACTTGCTATGGCGGTATTGATGCCGACAAGTTCGCCATTGATGTTGACAAGAGGGCCACCGGAATTTCCAGGATTAATGGCGGCATCAGTCTGTATGAAATCTTCATAATCGGCAAGCCCGACATTTGCCCGGCCTTTGGCGCTCACAATACCCTGGGTAACTGTTCTGGCAAGATTTTCACCAAGGGGGCTGCCAATGGCAATCACCCACTCGCCTACCCTCAGTTTATCACTGTCGCCGATAATAATGGGCTTAAGATTTTTTTGATCGACCTTGATGACGGCAAGATCGGTTTTGGGATCTTTACCAATCACCTTGGCCGCAATTTTCCTGTTATCCGAGGTACGAATATAGACGGTATCAGCACCATCGATAACATGATTATTGGTAAGGATATAACCATCGTCAGTCACAATAACACCGGAGCCAAGTCCCCGCTGCACCTCCTTGCGGCGGTTCGGAGCCACTCCCCCCTGCATCCCGAAAAAGTCGTCGAAGGGTGAACCAAAAAAATCGAAGGGCGAAACGACCCGCTGATTCACCGTTTTTTCGGTAAATATGGTCACGACCGAGGGTGTAGCCGACTCGGCAATCTGAACAAATGCCTCGTTGAAACTTTTGAGCGACTGAACCGGGTAGTTCTCAATATTACTGGTCGCCGTCGCAAAATTTGGCCTGTTGGAGAAGCTTGAACCATTGAATGAGAGGTTCAACTCCACATTAGAAAATACCAGTGCCCCGACCGCGATACCTGCAAACACAAGAAGCAGGTATTTCATGAATGATTGTCTCTTATGCATCAGATATCTTATAATTTCATTAATCGTTACGTTAATGCTTCAATACTGTCAACGGCGGTGATGCCTGCCTTCATTTTATTCATCGTCTCTTCGTATTCTGATTCAGGTTTGGAGTCAGCCACAATGCCTCCCGCAGCCTGGAAATAGATGGTGTTTTGATCAATGACCATCGTCCGGATGGCAATAGCAGTCGTGAGATTCCCCTTGAAATCAAGAAATCCTACAGCACCGCCATACAGTCCCCGTTTCTCTTTTTCAAGTTCATAGATAATCTCCATTGCCCTGACCTTTGGAGCACCGGTGAGCGTACCTGCAGGAAAGCAGGACCAGAAGGCATCCATGGCACAAAGATCGTCACGCAACTCACCCCGCACATTGCTGACAATATGCATCACATGAGAATACTTTTCAATAACCATCATCTCATTGGTCTCAACTGTACCGATTTTGGCGATTCGACCGATATCGTTCCTGCTCAAATCAATCAGCATAAGATGCTCTGCCAACTCCTTTTCATCGGCAAGCAACTCACGGGCATTGCGTTCATCCTCCTCAAACGTGCTCCCCCGATGCCTTGTGCCCGCAATAGGGCGAGTATCCACGATCCGCCGTCCATGGCTGTCCAGCTCTACCTTGACCAGCAATTCCGGAGACGAACCAACAATTTCGAACTCCTTCATGTTGAAATAGTAGAGATAAGGCGAAGGGTTGATGGTTCTCAGCATACGATACACATCGAATGCGCGGGTATTGAGGGGACGGCGCAGACGCTGTGAAATCTGCACCTGAAAAATATCTCCGGCCACAATGTACTCCTTGGCCTGGCCCACCTTCTCCAGATACTCCTCTTTCGTTGTATTGGAAACTATCCTCTCCTGCTTTTCTGGCCGAAATGCTATCTCTTCCCGCGAAAGTGGCCGGAACATCTGCTCGGCAATCTGCTCTATTTTTTTTAACGCAAAAGGCTTATCTGCTTCATCAAGGTAATTGGAAACAATGAAAACCTTCCGCATGATATTATCAAAAATGACGAGGGTATCACAAAAGAGAAGAACAATATCCGGCATTCCTGCCGGGTCGATAAGCACAGGTGCTGGAATCTTTTCGACAAGGTGCATGGCATCGTACCCGAAATAACCAAACACACCTGAAGTGATCATCTGGGGGGTACCGTTCTTTTTCTTTGGAATTTCCTCCGTATCAAACGCGGCAACCATAAGGTCAATCTTTCGACGAAGATTTGTCTCCTCACCAGCAAGCTGACGAAGATCACTGAACTTCTCATCAAGAATATCAAGTTCGGTTGCCCCGTCCACAGAACCTTTGAGAATGGCAACCGGGTCTATGGCAATATATGAAAATCGGGCAAGCAACTCTTCTCCCTCAACTGATTCAAGCAGGCATGAAAAAGGACGCTGCAATTTGAGATAGACTGAAACCGGTGTCTCCGTATCGGCATGAACCTCTCTGAACAGAGGCTTGAGGATATAGGGTGCATGCCGTTGTTGTACTGGCATAAAAAATGAGTCCAGAATTTATGATTAATAGAGGGTAAATAAAGGGAAAAATTTTGTATCGTAGGAAAAAGAACTCAAGTACCGCTACGCTGGAAACGGCCGAAGCTGAAAAGTAATCATGGCACACCGATTTCCTCAAAAAAAATTCCTCATTAACTGGTGTAAAGCCCTCATACTCTCGCCCGGTGTACTTTTTCCGGCGGCCTATCTCTTCGTCTATACATCCACAAACATCTACCTGAATACTGCGTTCAAAAATAACCTTGCCCGATCAGTCAACCAGGCAAGCGACAACACCTGGAAGATAACGATCAAATCACTCTCATCGGATTTGATACTTGATTCAGTCACCCTCAACGATATCGAACTGACACCTGCCGGAACATCGGCTCACCCCACCGTCACCATTCCGACCATCGAAGTAACCTGCTCCAACCTCGAAAAACTGCTTTTCAGCCCGGCAAAAAGGGTATCGTCAACACAGGTGATACGCCAAAAGATCTTCGCCGATGAGCATCTCATTCAATTAACTGCCATCCCTGGACGATTCCAGCGAATAGATGCCAGTTTCGCAACAGGATCGGTCAACAGAGAGAGATCAGGATCCCATGACCAGTACACCATCAAAGCCTGTCCAACAAGATCCTTCTCCGGCAAAAAGCCCCAGAAACGACTGTCGAGACTGTTATCGCGATTATCACCCATGGCAAAATAGTAGTTCTCCTTGACCGTATACTGCCGGACTGGTGAACCATCAACAAAAACCTCCCTGCCCTGGATACTCACCTCATGCCCCTCATCGGCCACAAGCGAACTGTAGAGCGGAAATGTTGTCGCATCCAGCCTGATAATGTCTCCTTGTCGCGGAATACGTATCGGACCGTAATTGTCCTTGTTGAAATTTGAAAACTGGGGGAATATCATGTAATCACCCTCTCCGGCTGGCGCACGCTGCCCAATAAACTGGGCATAAGGTGGAAGGGTCACCTGTTTTCTGTTGATCGTAAGCTGTTGATCGTGAATCTGAAGGGTGTCACCGCTGATGGCAACACAACGCTTGATATAATTCAGTGAGCGATCTTTCGGGAACTTGAAAACAATAATATCACCGCGTTCAACCTTGTCTACACCCGGTAGTCGAATTTCGGTAAATGGGACTTTTGGCCCATAAACATATTTGTTGACAAAAAGAAAATCGCCGGCAAGAAGCGTCCTTTCCATTGAGCCGGTTGGAATACGATACGATTCAACCACAAAAACCCGAAGAACGGTAGCAAATATCGCAGCAATAATCAGTGCCTCAAACCACTCCCGCGAATGTTTTTTTTCCGGTTTATCCTTCTGAATATCCAATGCCGTACTTATTTTGATCGTTTACAAAAAAAATTTATCCGAATGCGCAACTCATCACTATTCATCAATGTTCAAAAGCGCAAGGAACGCCTCCTGTGGCACCTCTACCCTGCCGACCTGCTTCATCCTCTTTTTGCCCTCTTTCTGTTTTTCAAGCAACTTGCGCTTACGACTGATATCGCCACCGTAGCACTTGGCCAGCACGTTTTTGCGCATTGCCGAGATGGTTTCGCGCGAAATCACCTTGCTGCCGATAGCCGCCTGGATGGCAACTTCATACATCTGTTTCGGGATAATCCCTTTCAGTTTCAGGCAGAGCTTCTTTCCCCAGTCAAAGGCCTTGGAGCGATGCACGACAATGGAGAGTGCATCAACCGTGTCGCCATTCAGCAATACATCCAGTTTGACCAAATCAGACTCGCGATAGCCAACATACTCGTAATCCATTGAAGCATAGCCTTTTGAAATGGATTTGAGCCTGTCATGAAAATCAAAGACGATTTCAGCCAAGGGAAACTCAAAGTGCATGATCACTCTTGTTACATCAAGATAATCGGTATTCTTGTACTCGCCGCGACGCTCCATGCCGAGCTTCATGATGTTACCGATATAGTCGGCAAGCGTAATAATCTGCATGGTTACATAGGGCTCTTCAACCAGACTGAGGCGTCCTGTTTCGGGCATTTTGGATGGATTGTCGACAACAACAATCTCTCCGTTAGTCATCACCACACGGTACTCAACGTTCGGAACGGTGGTGATGATATTGACACCGTACTCCCGCTCAAGACGCTCCTGAATAATCTCCATGTGGAGCAGACCAAGAAAGCCACAACGGAAGCCAAAGCCAAGAGCCACAGAGGTTTCAGGGGTATAGACCAGGGAGGCATCGTTCAGGGCAAGCTTTTCGAGCGATTCGCGCAGATCCTCAAATTCATTCGAGTTAATGGGATAGAGGCCGCTGAAGACCATCGGTTTGACCTCTTTGTACCCCGCAAGCCGCTCGTGTGCAGGATTTTCCACAAGAGTGACCGTATCACCCACCTTGGCATCCTTGACATCCTTGATGGAGCAGATCAGATAGCCGACATTTCCTGATTCAAGGGAGGCTTTCGGCTGTCGTTTCATGCTCATGGTGCCAATCTCGTCGGCAAGAAAAGTTTTGTCGCTGGCAAAAAACTTGACTTTATCACCTTTTCTCAGCGCACCTTCAACAATGCGAAGGTAAATCACCGCGCCACGATAGGAGTCGAAAACCGAATCAAAAATCAGCGCCCGAAGCGGAAGATGGTTATTATCGGCTGGCGCGGGTATACGCTTGACAATGGCCTCAATAAGCTCACTCACCCCAATACCGGCTTTCGCTGACACCTGTAGAATATCCTCCCGCTTGACACCCATAAGGTCGATAATTTGACGGGCAACACCCTCTACATCCGATGAGGGAAGGTCAATTTTGTTGATCACCGGGATAAGATCAAGCCCGGCATCGAGAGCAAGATAGAGATTGGCAATAGTTTGCGCCTCTACCCCCTGGGTTGCATCGACGATAAGAAGAGCCCCTTCACAGGCAGCAAGAGAGCGTGACACTTCATAGCTGAAATCGACATGACCGGGGGTATCAATAAGATTCAAGGTGTACTCCTGGCCATCCGCAGCCTTGTACTTCATCTGGATGGCATGGCTCTTGATCGTAATGCCCCGTTCCCGCTCCAAATCCATATCATCAAGTACCTGCGCAGAGGCCATCTGGGTGCGATCGAGCGTATGTGTTATCTCAAGCAGGCGGTCAGCCAGTGTTGACTTTCCGTGATCAATATGTGCGATAATGCAGAAGTTCCTGATACGACTGACTTCTGTACTTGGCGAGGCCATAAAATGAGCGTTTGATTTTTTTTAAAAACTCAACGTAACGCAATATAAGCAAATAATGCAATTGTGACATTACTGTGCTGTTACACAAACAGAGAGTTTCCGGCACTTTGGCGGAAACCCCTGGCAAATTCGGATGCCTCCATATATTTTTTCCCTTCAAGCTGCAATGAAAGCAGCTCAAGCCACCCATCCGAACATGCAGCATAAAGTCTTCCCTGATTGACCAGCACCCTCCCCGAAGAAGCTGAAGCATCTTCAGAAAAGAGAACTCCGGGAGTTGCCCGAAATATCTTCATGGTTTTACCCTGGAATGTTGTCCAGGCCGCCGGCTTTATGGCCAGCCCCCGGATAAAATCATGAATGGCTGCAACCGGCTGAGCCCAATCAATTCTTGTATTGTCACGGGTAAGCTTGGGAGCCCTCGAAGCAAGCGACTCGTTCTGGTCAGAGACATCAACCGCTCCTGAGGCGATGAGGTGCAGGGTACTGACAACAACCCTGGCACCAATCTCTGAAAGACGACAAGCAAGATCGGCAGCATTTTCATCAGGCTCTATTGCGGTTTTTTCCTGAAGAATGATCGTGCCAGTATCAACACGCTGCTGCAGAAAAAAGGTTGTGACACCGGTTTCGCGATCACCCTTGATCAACGACCAGTTGATGGGCGCAGCTCCCCTGTAAGCCGGAAGAAGAGAGGCATGAAGATTGAATGACCCAAAATGAGCCTGCTCATAGACCGCTGGAGGAAGAATGCGAAAGGCAGCGACAACAATAACATCAGGCCGGTATGCCGCAACCGTAGCGGCAAAAGCTGGATCCTTGACATCATCGACCTCATGCACCGGGAGCTCAAGAGCAAGAGCTGCCTGTTTTACCGGAGAGGGCTCAACAGCAGCATGTTTACTCTTGCGTGGCTTATCCTTGCCTGTTACCACAAGCACAATCTCAAAAGCACTCTTTTCAGCAGCAATCGCCTGTAACGAAGGAACTGCAAACTCCGGGGTTCCCATAAAAATAATCCGCATGGCTCTCAATAGAGTTTTGATACCGGAACAACAACCGGATAGGTGGCGTTAACAATACCCGACGCAAGCGCAGTCAACTCTTTCTGGATCTTTCGTCGATTACGCTTCTGCACCCTGTCCACAAAAAGAGTCCCGTCGAGATGATCAATCTCATGCTGCAGCACCCTGCCTGGCATCCCTGAAAACTCCCCAACCTGCTCCTCAAAACGCTCATTCCGATACTTGAGCGTGACAAAAGAGGGTCGAACAACATCTCCCTGCACCCCAGGAACACTCAAACAGCCCTCCTCCATCTCACTTGAGCCCCTGACCGCCAGAATATGAGGATTAATAACCACCATCGGCCTCTCGCTCTCATAATTTTTGATACAAGAGACATCCAGCACAAGCAAGCGGAGAGAATAGCCCACCTGCGGTGCCGCCAAACCAATACCAGAAGCGTTATACATCGACTCAAACATTGAACCTATTAGCTCCTCAAGGGCGCTGTCAACACCTTTCAACGGTTTGGCTCTCTGTCGAAGAATATCATCACTATAAATGGTAATCGGTAATATCATTGTTTCCTGGCGTTAACCTCTTTTTCGCTTTTTGCTTTTTCTGAGAATATATCTTTCAAGAAAAAAATCAACAAAAAGCCGTTACCTGAAAAACAAAAACCCCGACATGCGGGGTTGTTGTTACGCGGAGAGGGAGGGATTCGAACCCTCGGTAGCCCTATAAGAACTACGTCGGTTTAGCAAACCGGTGCCTTCAGCCGCTCGGCCACCTCTCCAGATGGTTGGCGGAGGATGAGGGACTCGAACCCCCATGGGCGTGAACCCGGCAGTTTTCAAGACTGCTGCCTTACCAATTAGACTAATCCTCCATCATTTTTTAAAGAACAGGCTTTGAAGATAGTGAATCCACCGGAAAAAGCCAGAAAAAAAAATTTCTTCTGGCATTTTCTGGCGGAGAGGGAGGGATTCGAACCCTCGAGGGCTTTAACACCCTACCCGCTTTCCAGGCGAGCGCACTAGACCAACTATGCGACCTCTCCGTATCTTGTAAGGGAAAAAGGTTCGGAATTTACATTCTATTTTTGATTTTCAAAAGTATTCCGGCAGAGTATCGCTAATTCCATGATGATATTATTTCACCCGGCTGTTGCACTGTACTTTTAGCAGGTTGATCGAAAGAGCTATTAAATTGTCGTTCTACGCTCATTTTTTGTAAATTGGCGAAAATGATTTTGCCGAAATTCCAATAAATATTGCTCTGCCCATGACGAAGATTCTCTATGAAGCGCTGACGTTTGACGATGTACTACTTATCCCTGCATATTCAAAAGTTCTCCCTAAGGAGACTGTTACTGAAAGTCGTCTTACAAAAACCATTGCCCTGAAAATTCCGTTGGTGAGCGCAGCAATGGACACCGTAACAGAGTCTGGTTTGGCTATTGCATTGGCGCGGGCAGGCGGTATCGGTATTATTCACAAAAATTTGTCCATAGAGGGACAAGCGCGCGAGGTAGCAAAAGTGAAGCGTTATGAAAGTGGCATTATTCGCCATCCCTTTACACTCTACGAAGATGCAACCATGCAGGATGCACTTGACCTGATGCAACGTCACTCCATTTCCGGTATTCCGGTCATCGGACGACCCAGGCATGAGGGCGACCAGAATAGGATGTTGAAGGGTATTGTTACCAACAGGGATCTTCGTATCAGACCGCAACTTAACGCGACAATTACCACGATCATGACCTGCAAAAATCTCATTACGGCACGAGAAGATGTCGATCTTCAAACAGCCGAGGAGATTCTGCTCTCCAACAAAATTGAGAAACTGCTTATTACCGACAATGATGGAAACCTTAAGGGGCTTATCACGTTCAGAGATATTCAGAAACGCAAACAGTTTCCAAATGCCTGCAAGGACAGTCAGGGCCATCTACGGGTTGGTGCTGCCGTAGGCATCAGCGCCAATACTCCTGAACGGGTCAGTGCTCTGATTGATGCGGGTGTGGATGTTATTGCTGTCGATACAGCTCACGGCCACAGCAAAGCCGTCCTCGACATGGTCAAGACTATCAAAAGCACCTGGCCTGACCTTCAGATCATTGCCGGGAATGTCGCCACGCCCGAGGCGGTCAGAGATCTTGTGGAAGCTGGAGCCGACTGCGTAAAAGTGGGTATTGGCCCTGGCAGTATCTGTACCACTCGTATTGTCGCTGGTGTCGGTATGCCACAGTTGACCGCTATCATGAACTGTGCAAAAGAGGCGGCAAAAACCAACACTCCGGTCATTGCTGATGGTGGTGTTAAATACAGCGGCGATATTGCCAAGGCACTTGCGGCTGGCGCTGATTCGGTGATGATCGGCAGTATTTTTGCTGGAACCGACGAAAGCCCTGGTGAAACAATTCTTTATGAAGGCCGAAAATTCAAAACCTATCGTGGCATGGGCTCTCTCGGCGCCATGTCGGAACCTGATGGAAGCAGTGACCGCTATTTCCAGGATGCGTCAAGCGAATCGAAGAAATATGTTCCCGAGGGAATTGAGGGGCGTATTCCGGCAAAAGGCTCACTTGACGAGGTGGTCTATCAGTTAATCGGGGGCTTGAAATCCTCTATGGGCTACTGTGGAGTTGCCACCATTGAAGAGCTGAAAACCAAGACAAACTTTGTGCGAATCACATCGGCCGGACTCAGGGAGAGCCATCCGCACGATGTCAAAATTACCAAAGAGGCTCCGAACTATTCGACTGCGATGTAGGGAGGGAGACAGCGGCAGGGCTCCAAGGCCTCTGAAGGGCAAGTGATTACCGCTTACCCTTCAGAGCACTTAAAAAAACCACAGGAAAATAGACAAATCGTAATACCTCTGCTCAACCGACGGCCTTGCCGTCACCCTTTGGTGTCATAAGATTACCTATGCTGCTCAGCGCTCCTGCCGTTTTAACCACAAGCGAACCAACAGCAAAAATACCAAGCCCCACCACAGCAATACCGGCAAGGCCATGCAACGCAGGCATGGCAACCGGTGCAAAAACTGGAGCGGCAGGAGCAATCAAAGCCGCACCGCCTGCAACTCCTACGGCAGCTTTCACCATATTTTCGGGATTAGACTGGACCCATATCAAAAACCTCCACATTTTATCGTTCGTTTAAAAATTCCATACACAACTCCATGATTGACTAACCAGGTTTGCAACTCCAGGCAGGCAACGGCCCCAGCCATTACAAGCTATTTGTCGTCAGTCATCCCCTCCAGCCGATCCTCAAGATCGGCGTAAATCTCCTGCAGCTCATCAATCATATTCTGATCAGCTTTCCACATACCGCGACCATGCGCTTCAAGCATACGACCGACAATATTCTTGATGGCCTGCGGATTGAGGGTTGCAAGCCGCTCCCTCATCTCGGGATCAAGCGCGTAGGTCTCTGCGGTTTTTTTATAGACCCAGTCGTCCACACTCTTGGTGACTGCATCCCAGCCAAGCATGTAGGTGACACGGTTGCTGATTTCACCGGCACCGCTGTGGCCATGCTTGAGCATTCCCTCAAACCACTTGGGATTGAGCAGTTTTGAACGGTATTCAATGCGGAGCGATTTTTCGGCATCATCAACCTTGATATCGGAGGTAAACGACTCAACATAGTTGAGCTTGATATCGCCACCCTTCGTGTTCCGGCGACGTGCAGCAAGCTGCAGTGAGCCGGATGATGAGAAGTAATGATCAATATCGGAAATCCCAAATTCGGTGGAGTCAACCTGATGCACCACCCGGTCAACCGAGCCAAGCATTTTCTGCAAAATTGCTGATTCATTCCCCCCTTTCCGGCCACCGCCATAAGCGCTGGAGTTGCGACGAATAAAGAGATCGTCAAGATCGTTTTCCGTCTCCCATGCTGAATCCTCAATCATGTCATCCACATAGGTGCCATAAGCGCCCGGTGCCTGGGTAAACTGGCGAGCCGTTGCACTCTCCAACTCCATCCCGGAGGCAAGCGCCTCATTAACATGTTTTTTAACAAAGTTCATCTCCTCCGGCTCATCAGCTTTGGCCGCCTCTTTGACAAGCCGGTCGAGCTGATCCATAAGCAGCCCAAACGCATCGCGGAAAATAGGGCTGAGCTGCATGAGCACATCAATACGGGGACGGCGCAGCTTCTCAAGCGGCACAAGACTGTAGTGGCTGATTTTACCAAACGCATCGTACGCCGGTTCAGCGCCAAGCAGCCTGATCACCACCGCGACAGCCTCTCCCTTGGTCTTGATAGTATCAAGCCCCCAGAGCACTTGGGCAATGGTTTCTGGATACTCGCCCCCACTCTCCTCCAGATGCTTTTTAACGATACTGTCGGCAATGAGCGAGCCACGCTTGAAGGCAAGCACAGACGGAATCCTCCACGGATCAATGGAGTGAATGTTACGACCGGAAGGGAGCACATTCACGCCGTCACGAACAAGGTCACCACCCGGCCCCGAAGAGATATAGCGACCATCAAGCACCTTCATGAGAGCATCCATCTCACCAGTATTATCGCGCAGCGCAAAGAGGAGCTGAGAGCCCTCCCTGATCAACTGCTCAACAAAGGGAGTATACTCAACAGGAAGTGTGGCTCCTCCAGTTACCGAGGCAAAGGCCGACAAGACATTTTTGCGGTCAAACAGCGCCTGCTGAACAAAATCCCTGCAGGCACCGTCAACCCACTCCCGCAGGCGGATAGCCTCCTCTTCGCCCTTTCTCGACCGACTACTCAGCTCTTCATAACTGCTGAAATGACCGTTCTTGCCCGATGCGCTCATGAGAAGCGACGGTAACGTCCTTGAATCCTCTTCACGGTTTTTCAGCGTTTCGGTAACCGTAATAATCTGTGCCTCGGGAGGACTTGCCTCACCGAAGACGTGGAGTGAATTGGAGATAAGGCGGTTTTCAAGCTCGCTAATATAGATATACAGGCGGCTGACATAATCGGCGAACCCCTCCTGTTCACGGCGGGGACAGTCGTCAGTCAAATTGAGCAGCTCCGCTTTCTGCATAACCGCCTCCTCAATACCCGAACCGTCACCCTGACCTTCAAACGAACCGGATGCCGCAAGATTCCTCTCACGAAAATCGACCAGCAGCTCTTTCAGTGCAGGCAGCTCCTTGTAGAGACCAGCACGAGAGAGGGGTGGCACCACATGGGAGACCATGGTGGCAAGACCACGCCGTTTGGCAATGGTTGATTCACTGGGGTTATTGACCGGATAGATGTAAAAATGCGGCACCTCCCCGAGCAGGGCATCCGGCCAGCAGTCACCGGTAAGACCTGTCTGCAGTCCCGGCATCCACTCAACCGAACCATGCATTCCCACATGCACCATGGCATGTGCCTCAAATTCCCGGCTTATCCAGCGGTAAAAGGCAATATACTGGTGATGCGGCGTGTTTGACTTGTCAAAAAGCAAGCGCATGGGGTCACCCTGCACGCCGATACGGGGTTGAACACCAATAAAGATGTTGCCAAATCGCAGCCCCCCCACAAAAACATCATGATCGCCAATCGGCACAATCTCACCAGGAAATTTCTGCCACCGCTCCTCAATTCGCTCACGCTCCCTCGACGTGGTCAACACTTTAAATCCATCATAACTCACCTTCACAGCATCAGGCTTATGCTGCATGATCTGGTACTCAGTTGCCCGATCAATCGCCTCAAAGAGAGCATCAGATGATTCGGGAAGCTTGCCGACATTATACCCCTCTTTTTTGAGCCTCTGCAGGGTGGCAAAGAGTGTCCTCGGAACATCAAGCAGCGCTGCTGTGGCTTTTTTGCCAAGACCGGGAGGATAGTCATAGACAATAAATGCCACCTTCTTGTCACGATTTGCTGTCGCCCGCAGCCGAAGAAACTTGCTGACCAGAAGAGCCAGCCGTTCGAGACGCTCGTGGACAGTCTCAATCTTGCCATCCTGCAAAGCTCCAAGTATCACGGGGGAGATAGCACCATCCATTTCAGGAATAGCATAGGTGAAGGTGATTTGCATCGGAGAGACTCCAAGCTCTTTCCATGACTCAAACCCTTGGGTCAAAAGAGGCTGGGCCACCATATAGGGTACATCCAGTTTTGTCATGATTTCATGACGTGCTTCGGCCGCAATGCCCGGCTTGGTTGAGCCGGCAGGACCACCCACAAGCCCAAAACCCATCATATTAATCAGAAGATCAATATTCTCCTTGACCAGCCAGTCCCGCACAAGAACATGACCCTCAACTCCCATCACAAACGATGGAAACAGACGAATCCCCTGCTTTTCCAACACTCGAATGGTGTTGTCGATGTAGGTTTTCTCCTGCAGCAGATGTTTGCGGAAAAAGAGGAGTCCAATTTTCTGCCCCTTGTCCATATTTATCCCGCGCTTTTTCTGCCAGTTTTTATAACTCTTGATATCAGTGAAGTATGCTGGCGCATCGGGATGGTAAATCCCCATATTCGGCACATCAACAATCGCCCCGACCTTGACCGGCTCATTAAAATATTCACGAAGAATCAGCCGGAACATGTTGGCGATATTCTCCGCTGTCGGCTGCATCCAATAGGAGTAGACCATGAGCCAGTTCTTGAAATCCTTGGCCTTGTTGGGCACAAGCGGCAAAATGGTGCGCATGATTTTCATCAGCTTCATGTAGCCGTAAAGGGCATCCTCATCGCGCCCCTTCACCAGCATTTTCGCCACTTTTTTAACCATATCGGGCATCCCGGCCTTTCCATCACCGACGGAATAACTCCCCACTTTGGTCAGAGCCATCGCTTCAGGCATAGACTCAAAAATAAAAATGGTCTTCTCATTGGTGGCCAGCTCGAGCTGCTGCTTAAACCAGTCGATCTGCTCCTTGAAGTTGATCATGCTCATAAAAACACAATCGGCCTCCTGAATTGCTTTCGCTGCTTCAGGATTCTTTTTTTCCAGATCAATATCACTCAACTGGGTCAGTTCAGCTTCGCTGGCAAGAAGCCCCTTGATTTTTTTCCAGAGACCGGCGTTGTACTGCTCAAGGCCAACAACAGCAACAATTTTACGAAGATGAGACATGGTATACAAATTAGAGTGTCACGTTCATAACGCGAGATTAAAACGGCATAACCCTAATGTATAAAAGAAGGGGAATAATTCCGAAATGAGCTTTCCGACAACGCTCTCGGTGATTATTCTGCCGAATAATATTAACGTAAAATAGCTATACCTGATTTGAATCCGATCACAGGGATGTCATTTAGGCAAAAAAAAGACGTTGCCCCAAATAGAAGGCAACGTCCTTTGACGTATAGGTATGTACCGTCGCGCCTAAAAGCTCATTGCTGCTTCAACAATCTGTTCGGCTTTTGCGTTGGGCAGGTAAAAATAGCGACCTCCGAGCTTCTGGGCAAGTTTGGGTGCTTCACCCCTCGAAAGATAGTTCATCTGGGTATCAATGACGATAGCGGCAACACCATCAGCCTGGATGGAGAGTGAGAGCGCCTCCACCTCCTTCTCAAGCTCCTCCTTGGTAGCTTTTTCCGCAGTTGGGTCAAAGGTTGCCTGCAGGCCAATATTGCCACGACCATCGGTAATCAGCACAAACATCACCTGGGTAATGCCCTTGGTGCGTGCCTGTTTTGCCGTCTCCCAGCCAAGATAGAGGGCTGATGCAAGCGGTGTGCCCCCTCCAGTCGGAAGAACATCAAGCTCACGCTTTGCGCGATCGACGCTCTGGGATGGGGGTAGCAACACCTGGGCCTGCTTGCCACGAAACGAAATAAGAGCTACCTGGTCGCGGTGCACATAGGCGTTCTGCAAAAGACTTGCTACAGCGCCTTTCGCCTGACGCATACGGTTCAGAGCCATGGAGCCAGAGGCATCCACCATAAAAATAAAGAGCGTGCCGGACTTGTCGCGGAAACGCTTGATCTTGACATCATCCTTGGTGATAAGCAGCGCCGTTTTTGGTCTGCCAGCCATCTTGCTGTCGCGGCGGCGAGTCTCCTGCCACGGTGCAGCAGAGATAAGCGTTGGAATAAGAGCAACTTTGCCACTGCGCATCTCACCCGGCTGTGATCGCACAAAACGGCCTCGCTTGTTGTTGAGCGCCTCACCACGGCTTCCCGTGGTCGCCTTCTTCTTTGATGCCAGGGAGATATTGAGAATATTGTCAGGTAGCTCCATCTCAATTGCCTCCATCATCAGCTCCTCAATCATGTCGGGAGTCTCCTTCTGCTCCTCTTCAGCTTCGGCATCAGGGGTATCGGATGGTGCCTCCTCATCCTCAGCTTCTGGCTCCTCCGGTGGCATCTCCTCTTGCGGAGGCGCCTCATTCGATTCAGCCTCCTTCTCCGGCATTCGCGTTGCCCGGGGGATAAGGACCAGCTTGATGGCCTGCTTCATATCCTCCTCATCAACATCGCTGCGTTGGGCAAGAGCCGCAGAGGCTATAGCCGCCCGAACCGTAAAAATATCAACGCGATTTCCCTCAACACCAAGGCTGATGGCTGTCTGAATCAGCGCCCGAATCTGATCGTCAGTGATGGAGACATGCGGCAACTGCTCTTTCGCTGCATTGATAAAACCGGCAAGCATGTTCAACTCATCCCGAGTATCTTCTGCATCCCTTGTACCCATAACCATCTTGACAATCTTCTTGCGAGCCCGATAGTCGTTCTGCGCGGTAAAGGGAACAATGATGCCAATCCGGTCGAGCAGCCCCATGCGCACCTCACCATCGGTTGGATCATAAGTGCCCACAAGCATGAACTTCGCAGGATGCACCTCACTGAGCCCTTCGCGCTCAACAAGAACCTCGCCGCGCGAAATGGCATCCATAATGTGCGACACCGCCGAACTGTCGAGAAGACTTATTGAGTCAACATAGAGCACACCTCCATGCGCCTTCGAAAGCACACCGTGCTGCACCACACGGACGCCGGTCGCAAGAGTTGCCTCCAGATCAATACCTCCGATCAGACGATCTTCAGTCACGTTCAGGGGAAGTTCCACAAAAGGGGTGCCTTTGGGAAGAATATCAGCAAACGCTCTGGCAAGTGTCGATTTTCCCGACCCTACGGCAGAAGGAATCACCACACCTCCCAGTTCAGAATCAACAGCCAGCAACATCAGCGCCTGTTTGGCCAGATCCATCCCTACGATATCGGTAAAAGCTATCATTATACGGCTTCCGCTTCTCCGAGAAGTTTAGCAAGTTCACGATCAATTTTTTCACCCGCATCAAGGGTCTCAAGAGGATCCTTGCGCAGACGGTGGCGCAGACAGAGAGAAGCAACCTCCTTGACATGCTTCATGGTAACAACTGTTTCACCAAGAAAAGCAGCATGGGCAAAAGCGGTACGGGCAATGGTAAGTTCGCCGCGGTGACCATCAATACCAAGATTCATGCAGAGCTTTGCAATATCGGTCAGAACTTCATCAGTCATGGTAACTTTCGGCAACAACTCTTTAGCAGTCTGGATCTTCTTCTGCAGCTTCTGCTGATCATGGCTGTATTTTTTCATAAAAGACTCAGGAGCTTCATCGAACTCACGGCGGCGTTTGACGATATCAACTCTTTTTTCAACTTCCAGAATGGTGATAATTCGGGCATGAAGGCCAAAACGGTCAAGAAGCTGTGGGCGAAGCTCACCCTCCTCAGGGTTACCCGAGCCGACAAGCACAAAGCGGGCAGGGTGGCGAATACTGATACCTTCACGTTCAACCACATTCTGACCACTTGCGGCCACATCAAGCAGAACATCGACAAGGTGATCGTCGAGCAGGTTTACCTCGTCAATATAGAGGAATCCGCGGTTCGCCTGGGCAAGAAGGCCGGGCTCAAACGCTTTCACACCGCTGGTGAGCGCCTGTTCGATATCAATAGTGCCGCAAACACGATCTTCAGTAGCGCCAAGGGGAAGATCAACAACCGGAATAGGAATTTTTTCGATACTGAGAGATGTAGGATCAATGCTCTTGCGTCCCTTTTTACCCTCTTCACCTTCGATATACTGCTCAAGAGTACGGTTATAGGTATCACCCTCAACTCTGTCAATAAAAGGAAGTACTTCAGCAAGTGCCCTGACAATGGTACTTTTTCCTGTTCCCCTGTGACCCATTACCAGCACACCGCCAATTTTCGGGTCTATACTATTGAGAATCAGACTGAGTTTCATCTCCTCCTGACCAACAATTGCTGTAAAAGGAAATGCCCAGCCGGACTTCTTTTTTGAAGATGGCTTCACTGACTTCACTTCTGATTCCGCCTTCGCCTTTGCCGCAACCGTTTTTTTTGCAGCACTCTTTTTTGCAACTGGTTCAGTCTGAGTCATAATTGGTCGTTTGGTTGATACCTCCACCCCGTGAACTCATTCACCGGAAAAGGCTTACTGTTTAGTGAACTAATTTATAGACGCCTAATTTAGGCTTTTGAAGAGACAATAGAAAATGGTTTTCAAAAAGTTACTTCTGAAGAGCATTTTCTGCGGCCTCTTTTATACTTTCAGAGAGGGTTGGATGGGCGTGTACCGTCCCGGCCAGCAGTTCAGCAGTAACCTCAAGCCTGCGTGCCAGCGTCAATTCTCCAATCAGTTCAACCGCTCCATGCCCGAGAATGTGAGCGCCAAGCAGTCGTCCATCAACGGCATTGAACACCAGCTTCACCAACCCCTCAAGAGAACCATAAGCATTTGCCTTGCCTGACGCAGCAAACATGGAGCGCCCCACCGTTACCTTATAACCCTGCGCAATCGCCTGCTCCTCACTCAAACCGACACTTGCAACAGAAGGCTCAGAATAGACGCACCGGGGAATCATGCTCTCATCAAGGAGCACTGTAGTTTTGCCTGCAATGCTCTCAACAGCAATGGTGGCTTCAGCCGATGCCTTGTGGGCAAGCAGCATACCACCACGAACATCACCAATGGCAAAAATATGGCTGACAGAGGTTCGGCAAAAGGGGTCGGTAACAATGAAACCACGCGAAACCTCAACGCCAGCACGCTCCAGGCCAAGCCCGTCACTGTTACCCGTCACACCTACAGCAACAAGAAGATAGTCCCCACTGACCGGTTGCGGCTCTTCTCCCTCAACCACCAGCGTAGCACTCACCGTTTCCCCCACAACCACACCATCCAGTTTTGCACCGGTAACAACCGCGATCCCCGCTTTCTGAAACGAACGCTTCAAACCATCCGAAATTTCAGCATCTTCAAGCGGCAACAGTCGTGGCATCAGCTCAACCAGGGTCACTGCAGTACCCGCCATAGCATAAAACCAGGCCATTTCAACGCCGATAGCGCCGCCGCCAACCACAATCATCGACTGAGGAAGCGACTTGAGGGCAAGAGCCTCCCGACTAGTAATAATGCGTTTTCCGTCAGGCTCCATCCCGGGCAATTGGCGAGAGCGAGCACCAGAAGCAATAATAATAGAGTTGGCCGCAACGGTTTCCACTCGAGTTCCGTCACGAACAACATCGAGATCATGAGCGCTGGTAAAGAGAGCCTCGCCCTGGATAACATCAACTCCTGCACGGCGCAACATGAAACCAATCCCTTTCGAAAGTTTCAGCGCCACATTGCGGCTGCGCTTGACCGCTTCCGCCAAGTCTATCCCGCTTGACTCCACCTTGAGACCAAAGCTTCCCGCTTTATTAACCAGATCGAACAGCTCCGCACTCCTCAAAAGAGCTTTTGTTGGAATACAGCCCCAATTCACGCAAACTCCGCCCAACGCCCCTTTTTCAATAAGGCAAACCTTCATTCCCGCTTTGGCAGCCCGAAGCGCAGCCTCATAGCCACCGGGGCCAGAGCCAATAACAGCAAGATCAAAGGAACGAACGGGCAGATCAGAGGAGTGTTGCGTGGAAAGCATAGCAGATATGGTATGGTTTTGTTATACTGACTCCGCAAGTGTTCTGGCGGTAGTGTTCAAGTTTCGGAAAATGCAAAATCAGTTGATAAAAAACGAATCAGAATCGGCGGAAGAGACTCCTCTTGAACCAAAAAAACTCACCCTTCAAGTCAGCCGAGTGCAGACCCCGATGCGCATTGACCAATATCTG
>SESE01000052.1_pt1 | contig 48507 bp, 43 predicted proteins | sample 3171371 | NCBI WGS metagenome assembly SESE01 (sample SAMN06051881, study PRJNA518727) | freshwater metagenome | biome: subpolar coniferous forest; feature: holomictic lake; material: water; isolation source: holomictic Lake 442, 13 m depth | place: Canada: near Kenora, Ontario | collected... | reverse complement strand
GCGGAAAAACCGTGCCATCCATGTGGCCACCCAGCCAGCTGCCGACTACAAATGCAGCCAGCATCATTAAAAAGCCGTTCAGCGCCGATGCGGCACCGGCCGCTTGAGGAAAGGGACCCACTGCGCCACTTTGACCACACGGTTGATGCACGCCATGGGCCAGCATGAACAGGTAGAACGGCAGCATGATGGCCCAAGGCGAGCGCAACCCGCTCAGCGCCAGCACGGCCATCAGCGTACCGCCAGTCAGCGTCAATGCACCTGCGATCGCCACCGAGCGTCGCACGCCAAAGCGCGGCAGCAAACGCCGACACAAAAAAGTGCCCAACAAGTAGACGAATGCCATTGAAAACATCAGCAAGCCGTAGTGTGTTTTGCTTAAACCCAGTACTTTGATAAAGACAAACGAGCCGGAAGCCAGGAACGTAAAGAGACCACCATAGGATGCCGTCGACAGCGCCGAAAAAGCCAGGAAAGTGGGGTTGCGCAGAATGGCAAGCCAGGTGCTTGCCAGGGTGGCGGGTTGCAGCGCCTGCAGACTTTTTTGTGGCACCGTTTCAACAAAACGCAAGGCAATGACGGCAAGGCAAAGCGCACCAAATATCGCCAGCGCCAGCAAGACGATGCGCCAGCTATACAGTTCCGACAGCAAGCCACCCAGCGGTGCGCTCAGGCAGGCAATGACGCCCAGACCACTTAAGCCCTTGGACATGACGCGCGCACCCTGCAGCGGGGTGTAGAGGTCGCGCACAATCGCGCGCGCGCACATCACACCCGCTCCCATGGCAGCGCCTTGCAAGGTGCGCCACACAATCAGCCAGCTCATACTGGGGGCCAGCGTGCTGGCGATGGATGCCAGCACGTAGACCGTCAGACCGACCAACAAAACAGGACGCCGGCCAAAGCGGTCCGACAACGGCCCCCAGATCAACTGCGACAAGCCAAAGGACAGCAGCAGGGCGGTCAGCGTCAACTGCGCTTGCGCCATCGGCGCGCCAAAACCCTCGGTCAATGCCGGCAGCGCGGGCAGGTATAAATCTGTGGTAACCGGTTGCAGACCCAGCAGCAGCGACAAAATCAGAATGGTCAGACCGGGTGGCATGGCGGTGGGCAGTTTGGCAGGCATTGGGGCAAGCGTATCAGATCAAACAGCGAACACCCGGCTTGCTGGATCTGTTGCATCACACCAAACGACGTCACTCCTCATGCAGCACCGTCCCATCCAACTGGGCATGCTGAAGTCGCAACAGCCAGGCACCCCAGGCAAGGGCGGTCATCACGGTCATGGCACCCAGTTTGTGGGTAAGCGCGCCGATGAGCTGGGCTTTAGGCAACAGCCCGAGAGATGAGAAGAGAAAGATCCAATCGTGCCCGCCTTCCTCCCCCGTCATACCGGACAGCAGCATGAGCTGGGGCTGCAGCGCGTCGTACATATAGGGCGCCAGGTCAAGCAGCGATACGCCCACCAGCCATAAGCCGATGCAGGCTCCGTAGGGGTCCCGGTTTCTTAGCAACAAAGCACCGGCCAACACGGCAGGCATGATGAGTTGCCCCAAGCTGCCGCCCAGCACCATCATCCATGGGCCAAACAGCCTGAACACCACATGACCGGCCTCATGGAACACCAGCAGAGGTCGGTGCAGAAAGGATGCGCCAATTTCACCGGTGCGATAGTCCTGTCCAATCAATAGCAAGCCCCAGACTGCAAATCCGGCCAGTAGCGAAAGGCGCAGCCAAAAATTCATCGCATCCACACGCTGGGGCACATGCAACAACAGCTCGGTGATCGACAGCGGGTCTGGCTCGCGCAATCGCATCGACTGGCCGCTGTGCCTGTTGCGCTTTACTCCAGGAGCAAAAGGTTCTTCGTCCTGCTTCAATGCTTGAGCCACCTTGGCCAGAATGACACCACACGTCGGGCAGGATGCTGGCAGAGACTGGTCGTTTGGCAGCGGGGCATGGCCGCATTTTGGACAGTGAGTGAACATGGGCGCGGGTATATGTAAGACGGCAAGGCGCATTGAATAGATACTATTTTGCACATGCTTTCGCAGTAACGTTTAACGGCCGCGTTTTGACAAGGCTGCGGAGGGCTTTGGGGACGATGAATGACCAGGGATAGGGCGCTGCCCTGAAGTTACCGAGAGACTTTTAACTGAGAGTGAGTTGGCTTGCCACAAAGCTGCCGGTCACGCCAGGCAGCTGTATGGTTGCCTAATTTAGTTCCAATGAGGAGCTGTTTGTCGCATTCAACCTTCTACCCGAATCTGATCAAATACACCCGTCAAATTCGCTCCACAAGCGCCTCAAGCTCGTCGATCGGAAGCGGTCGGCCAGACAGATGACTATCATTCTCCGAGATGGGAATGAAAGGGAGCTTGAGAGTCGTTGTTCAAGTGGGTATTTCATAAAACCGAACAGAATTTCGCCCCGCATCCTTGGCCTGGTACATTGCAATGTCCGCCAATTTCAGAATCTCCTCTTCGCTGTGTAAGAGTCCGAGGAACAGCACGACGCCTATGCTGGCACTGCAATGGTGTTCAATCCTGTGGCTCGGTTGTGTTTCATCGAGGTGAAAGTCCAACTCATATACATCAGTCAAATTGGCCCTGACCTTCTCGGCCAAAAGCCCAGCCTGCAGTTGCGACTGCTCCCGATCAGCGGTGAGGTCGTCCAGCAGCACAACGAATTCGTCGCCACCGATGCGTGACACAGTGTCGATCTGCCGGAAACAATTCTTGAGTCGCTTGGCCACCTCGATCAGGACCAGATCACCAGCGGCATGGCCGTGCAAGTCGTTGACGGGTTTGAAGTTGTCCAGATCAATAAACATCAATGCGCCGTAGTGGCGACTCCGATCACTTGCCATCATGGACTGAATCAGACGATCTTTCAGAAGCATCCGGTTGGCCAGGCCGGTGAGCGGGTCGTAGTAGGCCAACTTGCGCACCAGTTCTTCCGCCAGTTTGCGCGCTGATGTATCGGCAATAAATGCAGTGAAATGCTGCACGCCGTCGCGCTTGAAGGGCAGAATGGAAAGCTCCACAGGAAATTCCTCGCCGCTGCGGCGCAGAGCGCTCAATTCGATGCGTCGTCCCAACATCTCTGACTGGCCCGTTGCCAGGAATCGTGTTAAACCGAATTGGTGCGCGGCGCGGTGCTTTGGTGGCGCAATGGTGTCATGCAGGGTCAGACCCACTGCCTCCTGCTTGGACCAGCCAAACATGCTTTCTGCCTGGCGGTTCCAGCCGGTAATTCGACCCTGGGCATCCATGCTGATCACCGCGTCCAGCGCTGCGTCGAAGAGGTCGCGCAGTGTAGCTTCGCTCTGGGCGATCTGCTCTGCGATCATTTTGCTTTTTGTGATGTCAGTGAAGGACCAAAGAGATACACCATCGTTCGGACTGATCAAACTGGCACTGAGGTCAACCCAGATGCAGGTCCCGTCCTTGCGCCTGTGCTCTATCTGAGACCGGAATACATGGCCTGCTGCCAGAACCGGGTAGGCCACCGCTCCAAACGCCAAAGAAGCCTGCTCGCTGGGATGGTTTTGGCTGGTCGGCGCCCCCACCAATTCACCCGGGCCATAGCCGAGCATGGTCTCGAAAGCCGGATTGGCCCAAATGATTTTGCGGTCCCGGACCGTCACGATACCGATAAGGTCATTTTGGAGAATTGCCTTTTGTTCACGCATTAGCGTGTCGATTCTCTCGTTTTGAAAAGACAGCTCTGTGTTGGCGACGACAAGTTCAATCTCGGCGTTCTTTCGGTCTGCGATGTCAATACAGGAGCCTATATACCCCATGAACATTCCGTCGGCATCAAACCGTGGTACTCCGGTGTCAACCAGCCAGCGATACTCACCATCGAAACGCCTGAGCCGGTATTCCATGGTGAATTCGTGTCGTGCGTCGAATGCATTGCCATAAGTGTCGAGACACCGATTCAGATCATCGGGATGGACACCTTCAGCCCAACCGCTGCCCATCTCCTGTTCCATGGATCGACCCGTGAATTTCAACCAGACTTTGTTAAACCAGTTACACAGTTTGTCCTGTGCCGAAGTCCACATCAACACTGGGGCGCTATCAGCCATGAGGCGAAAACGCGTCTCACTTTCACGCACTGCTGCTTCGGCTTGCTTGTGCTCCGTGATGTCCACGAAAGACCATATTGACTCATCGCTATCCTGGTATAGCTGTTCACCACTGATGTTGTACCACCCCAGTGATCGGTCCTTGCGCTGATATTGGATTTCAGTCCGAAACACCTCGCCCCTGAGCATCCCTGGATAGGCGGCTGCGGCAAACGCGGCATGGGCCTCATCGCTTGGATAAACAATGCGGGTCGGCTGGTTTAAGAGTTCGTCCACGGTATAGCCAAGCATGGTGGCAAAGCTTGCGTTCATCCAGACGAATTTGCGATTCTTCAGTTTGACAATGCCCGATATTTCGCTATGGAGAATGGCCTTTTGCTCCGCAAGCAGGCTCCCAACACGATCCTCCGCGGCCCTGCGCTCGGTGATGTCGTGAATGATTGAAACGAGAATCTTCCTGCCACTGACTTCGACGGGCGTCGAGTGAACCTCCACGGTTCTGATGTCGCCGTTGGCAAGCAGGTGCGGGAAGACGAAATAGCTACGATGCTGGTTGAGCGCAGCCTGACGTTCCGCCGCAATTTCGTCTTCATTGAGTTGATTGATGTCCTGTATGGTTTTGGCTACCAGTTCGTCATGGGCCCAACCGTAGAACGCGGATGCAGCTTCATTGGCGTCGAGAATCTGCCCGGTACTTGGCTCGATTTGAAGGAAAACGGCATTGTTTTGAGCGAACAAGGTTCTGAAGCGTGTTTCGCTCACCCGCAATTCAGCCTCGTTCTTGGTTAACGCCACTTCACGATTGTTCAGAATTTCCAACAGGTGATTAAAGCCAGCGACCATATCGCCGACTTCGTCCTGTCGGGTAATGGGCAATGCCTGGGCTGGCTGCTTGCTTGTCGCCATCCGTGCCAGCGTGCGTGCCGTGTTCAGCATGGGTGCAAGTTGCATCCGCAACATCCACCAGGTCAGCCCGCCAGCGAGCAGGGTCAGAAGAATCGTCGCCCATAGCATCCGTTGCTGCATGTCGTACACCGGCGCAAACGCTTCGGCGGTGGGGATGACCACACCCATGAACCAGCCCGCTATCGGAATGCCCTTGGCCGCAGTGAGTTCTTCCACACCTCTTGAATTGATCGAAACCCCGTAGCCTTCATAACCCTGTATGTAGCGGTCAAGCATTGTGTTGACGCCGGGCGGCGGGAGCAGCTGCATGATGCGGGATTTGTCCGTGGCAGTGACGATCAGCCGGTATTGCGGCGCGTTCAGCACAAAGCCTCCGCTCTTGCCGAATTGACCTTTCACAGTCCCGTCCAGAAAATTGGCTTTGCTCAGGTCAGTCACTCCGGCGACAGCACCGATCACCTTGCCCGCAGCATCCCGAATGGGCACAGCCATAACGAAAATTGGGTCCTTCAATACCTTGCTGGTGACCGGCTTGCTGATCGCCGATTTCCCGCCCTTGAGTACGGTCATCAGGTATTCCTGGTCAGCGTAATTTGTGCCTATGAGTACCGGCAAATTCGAGGCAATGACGTTCCCGTTCAGACCGCTAATCCATGTGCCGTCATTGAACATGATTGAAAGAATAGGGCGCCGATCCAACCGTGCCTGCAATGCCGCCGGGTTGCCGATCAAGGGCGCTTCAATTTCCTTGGCAATCAGTTCCAGTGCCGCTGTTCGTTCGATTAGATCGTTATTGATTTCTCCCGCGACGCGGGAAGCGGTCAGGAACTGCTGCTCGCCCAACATGCGCTGCATATCCTCTTGCAGCATGTGGCTGGTGTAGAACGAGAGCAACCAAAGGCTGACAGTGAAAATGGCCAGCGTGAACAGCGTCACTCTCGTGTTGAGCGAGCGACGCAGCGAGACCCGTGAAATCATGCTGCCGTCCTTGCCCAAACTTCGCTGGTGTGGTGCGACCCGGGAGTCTGGAGACGCTCAGTCATAGCTATGCCCGGAGGTGACTGTGGCGCACCGATTGCCTCGGCGTCATGAGATGGGGCAACTGCTTGCCCGTTACTTCCATTGCCATGGTAATGGCCTCTGGTCCTGCCTCGTGGCCACTGACATACTACAGATAAGCGAAGGTCAGTCTACTCCCTTTCAAACGCACCAATACCGGGTGACTGCTTTGGAGCGACCAGATTGAATAGTTGCATGACTGCATAACAGCCCATTCTTGACGGTGTTGGCTGCGTCGATCAGATGTCAGGGGCAATAGCCGCTGAAAGCTGTCTTCCAAATTTCCAGACAACGGTCATTCAAACTGCTGGTTGAACCGCCCACTATGGACCCGCATGGTAGTGGTGTAGGGAGTCACTTATAATGCAATCGAGGCTATTTCATGCCCAAGCCTATCGTCAAATATCGTGTGCTCCACTCTTGTGCTGTGGGAGACACTGCCCTTGTGCATACGATAAACCACCCAGGCACCAGCAACAGCCAGCGTTCCCGTACTAGCATGGTGGTCAGCTACGACCCTAAAACGGGATGCTTTGAGACGTCCAATACGCGCTACATCCCCGGCCCCTTTGCCACTTGGCCGGGCGGTGAGGATTGCCCGGTGCTGCAGGCGGTGCCGAGGCTAAAGGCCGGCATCTCTGAATGGAACGTTTTGTCGCCAGCTTCTTCAGTCCCCCTGACTGTCCCTCTTGCGCTGGAGCCAACCACGGACCAGCCGCAATTCGACGACGCCGGGTTCTCGTCTAGTGTCCCGGACTAGCAAGGGCCCGCCCAGCGCCCACTTCGGCTTGCAAGCCCAATTTTCGTTTGATCTAGAGGCTGTCCCAGGTCACGGCTTGCTCTGCCCCTGGCGGGTGTGAGCCGCTTCCTATTCTTGGCTTCGCGGTCCAAGCTTAGCTCCCGGGTCTGAAGTCGTTCGAACGGCGCCGACGGAGACAGTTCCCGATTAATTGCATCAGTGATGAGACTTTTCAATGCGGTCGTCACCGGGCGTTGGTGCTCGTCTCTCAGGTGCTTGTAGTGCCATAGCGCAGCGGCAGACCGATGGCCGGAGATGCCGGCAATTGCTTCGTCCGATAGGTCAGTTGATTCGAAGAGTTTGTTGACAAGCTCATGGCGCGCGGTGTACGGCACTATCGCCTCATTAGGATCCCAACACCAAACCGCATTTGCGTCGTGCCGACTAGTTTGAAACCGCAAGCCTCATAAAACCCTTGCGCGTGAGGATTTCCCACAACGTGGAGCGCGGTTGCCCCCAAGGCTTTAACCATCTGACAACAGTGTTCGACGAGCGCACGCCCAACACCCTGCCGCCAACTTCCTGGCTCAACAAAAAGTGCATCTAGTTCCGAATCCCCATCGCTTCGGGCAAGGATAGCGGCGAACCCAATGACTGAACCTAACTCCTCCGCAACGAAGATGCCGCCTGACGCGATTTGCTGAAGTGATATCTCAATTGCATCGGGATTGGCTAGAAGTGCATCTCGGTCCTCAGGATTGCTAAGTGACGCTCGCCACTGAACTTCTTCAAGAGCCTTCTTGTCAGTGGATTCAGCCGGACGGATGGTGATTTTGTGCATCTTCTAATTGAAGCCCAACGAACAAAATTTCATGCGGAGAATGGTGTGGCCGACGTGGTTGAGATAAAAATGAACTTCGTGCTCAATCAGCATACATCATTGAAATTCGGCTTTCGCTGGCGGATTACGCTTTGCTCCATTGCTGACTTTCACTTTGACTTGCTGCTTCAGAGAAAACTGTTTGGCTCCAGAATGTCGTCATTCAACGGCCAACACGAAGTGCCTGGGTCGCATTTGTCTTGGTTGGACCTGCTAAAACCTCAAAAAAGGAACAGGCTAGCCCGCAAATGGTTTCTCTGGGTGGCAAGAAAGGGAGTTAACTTGTTCAGTACGGTCACCCGAAATACCCAGATTTATTGCCCGCTTTTCCCTGGGTTGGCCGGCAAAAGACTCTTGCCAGATCCGCCGGCCATGCCGCTGCCCTGGCACCCAAAGGTCATCACCCATCAGCCAAAAATCGGTGATCGAATCACCCAGGAAAACCAGCTTGAAGTTGTGCAAGGCCTCACGATCACTATGCGCCTTCGCTATCTCCAACTGTCGCGTTTGCCAATATTCAACTCGAGCCGTCGCAAGGGTAGAAGCAAAGCGCCAAGGCGCAGCAACATCTGCGGCAAACGCAATACCCGAAGTCGCCACCAACAAACCAGCCAATAGGAATTTCATAGTCAAAAAATTATTGCACGGGTCGCCCGGTGGTTGTGAGACTCCTGAAAAAATTGACTCAGCGAGGCGCCCCACCGATACCTACTTACGCTGCTTATGGAAAGATTTGAATATCACTGCAATGCCGCTATCCGATTTTCCATAAACCAGCCAATGATTTGACCATCCACTTCCTCGCCAATGTCAGTGGCCAGAGTAGTGCGCCAGCGCGATGATGAAAGGTAGCACAAGTTCTGGGATGAGATACCCCAACCACACTGCGCTGGGCTCAGGGAGCCCGACGCGACGAATGGAAACCAGCCTGCCAACACCGGCCAGAAACACGCCGAAAGCCAGTAAGTACACCAGCGTTCCCTGCTGCCGGATGGTTACACCGGCCCAAAGGTTGATCAATCCGGTGGAGAAATAGACACCAGCCATGAAGCGGTGAACGTTATCGAGTCGCGGCGATGTGTCGGGTTGCCCCAAGACCATTTGCAAAGTGCCGCCAGCCATCGCGATGGCAGCAACCAGGAACAGGCAGACTCGCACGACGATTTGGCTGGTAAGTAGTGGGTCGTTCTCTAACATGGGAAGTGGGCGTTGGTTATGGGATCAGAGTAGTGTCGCGCAACTGGAAGAAGGCTGCCTTGTCAGCGACCAAATTTAAAAAGATTGGCCGACAGTGCCGTACCGCAGATGATGATGACACCGCACAGCAGCATCCATAGCGAGACCGTCTCATGCAAAAAGATGGCGCCGTAAATGATGGCAAAAACGGGCAGTACAAAGGTCACGGTCAAGGCGCGCGCCGGGCCGATGTTTTCAATCAGCCGGAAGTACAGGACGTAGGCCACACCGGTGCACAGCACGCCGAGTGCCAGCATCGCCAGCCAGGCTGGCGTGCCAGGCATGCGTTGCGGCCACAGCCACAGGGTGGGCAGCGCCAGACCGAGGGCGGCACCGAGCTGGCTGCCGGTGGCAGTGACCAGCGATGGCAGACCGCCCAGATAACGTTTGGCGTAGCTGGCGGAAATGCCGTAACACAGGCAGGCCAGCAGGCAGGCCAGCACGGCCCAGCCACTGGACAGTCCGGCGGCGTCGGGTTGGAACGAAGCTTTGTCCCAGGCCAGCATGACGACACCGGCAAAGCCAATCACCAGGCCCAAAATCCGCGGCGCGTTCGGACGATCTTTCAACCAGACCCAGGCCACCAGCGCGCCGAACATGGGCACCGTTGCGTTCAGGATGGCGGACAGCCCGGTGCTGATGGACAACAGCGCGAAAGAGAAGCAGGCAAAGGGAATCGCCGAGTTGACGACGCCGATAAAAAATGTTTTTTTCCAGTGCCGGGCCAACTGCGGACCCAGACCTCGCAGCAAAACCAGGGGCAGCAGAAATAGCGAGGCAATCGCTACCCGCAAGCCGGCAGTGGGCAGGGCACCAAACTCACGGGCGCCGACGTGCATGAACAAAAACGACGAACCCCACAAAGCTGCCAGCAGAAGAAACTCGCCAAGCCAGTGCTTTTTGAGTGTCGACGATGACTTCAAAGTCCGCTTTCGAGTTTTAGCAGCGCCACTTTGCGATCGAGTCCGCCGGCGTAACCGGTCAGGGACCCATTGGCCCCGATCACGCGGTGGCAGGGCACCACAATGCCAAGCGGGTTGCGCCCAATGGCTCCGCCGACGGCGCGCACGGCGGCGGGCTTGCCAATGGCCGCACTCACCGCCGCATAACTCCAGGTCGCCCCGCGTGGAATTTTCAGCAGGGTCTGCCATACCTGCTGTTGAAATAAGGTGCCAGTGCTCAACTCCAGCGGCAACTCGAAGGTAGTGCGATGACCGGTAAAGTATTCGCTCAGCTGGCGCTGGGCCTGTTGCAAGACCGGATGCTGGCTGCCATCGATCCAGCTTGATGTGTCTGGCAAGTGGCGCTGGCTGTCAAACCAGACGCCCACCAGTTTATGGTCGCTGGCGGCGACAAGAATGCGTCCGAGCGGACTGTCAAAGCTTGTTTGAACTGTGGAAGCTGCAAATTTCATATCAAATCTCCTTGGAGGCCCAGGCCCGGATGACTGCGTAGCTGCGCCATGGCTGCCAGGCCTGGGACGCTGCCAGCGCTTCTTTGGTCGGATTCTTGCTGTCCTGCACCCCCAGTGCCTTGTGCAGGGCTACGTCAGCGGCCGGAAAAGCATCGGGCCAGCGCAGCGCACGCATGGCAATGTACTGGGCAGTCCATTCGCCAACACCTGGCAAGACTTTCAAGGCGGCCAGGGTGGCCGCCACATCCACGCCGGCGTGCAGTTGCACTCTGTGTTCCAGCACGGCGCTCGCGATGGCCTGGATGGCGGCCTGGCGTTGTTTGACGATGCCCAACTGGCCCAATGCATCGCCACTGGCAGCCGCCAGTGCTGTCGGCGCCGGGAACAGCCGGTTCAGTTCAGGGAAGGGGGTCACAACAGGTTCACCAAACTTTTGCACCAGTCTTGCCGTCAGGGTGCGCGCGGCGGCAACCGTGATCTGCTGGCCCAACACGGCGCGCACCGCAAGCTCAAAGCCGTCCAGCGTGCCAGGCACCCGTAGCCCATCACCCAGGGGAAAACTGGCGTGCAGCAGAGCGTTGATGGCCCAAGGGTCAGCGTCCAGATCGAGCATGGCCCGCACCCGCGCCATGACCCAGGGCAGCGCCTCGCACAGTGAATCGCTAATGCGCAGATCCACCCGGCTATCTGAAGCATCAAAGCGGGCTTCCAGCCAGCCCTTGCAAAGCGATTTGCCGGATGCTACGGTTACGGTGTGGCGCAGGCACTGCAGTTCCGGCCCCAAGGTGATGTGTTCAACGCCCGCGATGCTTCGTGTGGCAAAGAACTTCAGCATGGCGCCTACGTCATAAGGCGGACGATAAGCCATTCTGACGTGGATGCCCTGGTCCAGCGCACCATGCCTGGCGCTTGCCCCTTCGCGGCGCAACCGGGTTGGATTCAAGGCATAGTGTTCAGTAAACGCGGCATTGAAACGCCGCACGCTGGCGAAACCACTTAACAATGCCACCTGGGTGACGGGCAGTGTTGTGTCGGTGAGCAGTTGTTTGGCGCTGAGCAAACGCCGGGTCTGCAGGTATTGCAGGGGTGAGACACCGAACTGCGCCTCGAAAATACGCCGCAGATGGCGGTCGCTCACGCCCAAGCGTTGCGCCAGTCGTGTCATGCTGGGTGGGCTGTGGTCCCAGGCTTCGGGGTTGTCCAGCAGGCGTGCCGCCTGACAAGCCAGAATGCTGCAGGCGTCCTGGATCGACCACGACCGGGTCTCCAGTGCCGGGCTGAGGTCGGGCGCGCGCGGTGCAAGTTCCGGACGACAGCGCAGGCAGGGCCGAAAGCCGGCTCGTTCGGCCTGTGCCGCGTGGGTAAAAAATCGGCAGTTCTCGCGCCTGGGCGTGCGCACTCGGCAGACCGGGCGACAGTAAATGCCGGTCGATGTGACACCGGTGAAAAAGCAGCCGTCAAAGCGTGCGTCCTTGGCCTTCAGCGCGAGGTAACAGGCGTCATCGACTGGCTGAAGTTGCTCGGATGTCATGCAAAGTATGATACCCGCGCACGGGTTGCGAACCAGCCGTTTTCGGACCCACGCGTGGATTGTTTGCCGCCTACAATCCAGCCCGTGAACCGAAGGTGAAATTTTTTCAGCAAGGAACCCTGTCATGCAGTTTTCAGCTTCCATTTTCAAGGCCTATGACATCCGCGGCATCGTGCCAGCCACCATTGACGAGGTGGTGGCCGAGACCCTCGGGCGGGCCTTTGGCATGCAGGCTCGCGCTGAGGGTGAAACCTGTGTTGCCGTCGGTCGCGACGGCCGTCTTAGCGGCGCGACCCTGAGTGCCGCACTGGTGCGGGGCTTGCTGGCCTCCGGTGTCGATGTGATCGACATCGGCAGGGTGACGACGCCGATGTTGTACTTTGCTGCCAATACCCTGTGCCGCAGCGGCATTCAGGTGACCGGCAGCCACAACCCGAAGGACTACAACGGCTTCAAGATGGTGCTGGCCGGGCGCGCAATTTACGGTGAGGAAATTCAGACATTGCGGCGCTTGATGGAGGCTGGCATTTGGCCGCAGCAACCCGTCGGCACGGCTCGGACGCTGGATGTATTGAAGGACTACCGTGCGCGCATCGTCGGCGACATCCGCCTGGCGCGTCCAATGAAAATTGTGGTTGATTCGGGCAATGGCATTGCCGGTGCGTCGGCGCCGGATATCTTGCGCGCCATTGGCTGTGAGGTCACCGAGTTGTACAGCGAGGTCGACGGCAACTTTCCGAACCACCATCCGGACCCCAGCAAGCCGGAGAACTTGCGTGACTTGATGGCGGCACTGCGCGCGGGCGACGCCGAACTGGGTCTGGCATTCGACGGCGATGGCGACCGCTTGGGGATCGTTACCAAACAGGGCAACAACATCTACCCGGACCGCCAACTGATGCTATTTGCGCAGGATGTGCTGAGTCGCGTGCCGGGTGGCACCATTTTGTTCGACGTCAAGTGCTCACAGCGTTTGGCGCCTGCCATCGTTGCCGCCGGTGGCAAGCCGCTGATGTTCAAGACCGGGCACTCGCTGATCAAGGCCAAAATGAAAGAGGTCAACTCGCCACTGGGTGGCGAGATGAGCGGTCACATCTTTTTCAAGGAGCGCTGGTTTGGTTTTGACGATGGCACTTACGCCGGTTGCCGCCTGCTCGAAATCGTCAGTCGTTCGCCGGACGCCAATGCGGTGCTGGATGCCTTGCCAACCAGCTTTTCGACGCCCGAGTTGAATGTCAAATGCGCCGAGGGCGAACCGCCTGCGCTGGTCGAAAAACTGGTTGCAAGTGCCAGCTTCAGCGTACCCGCCGTTGTCAATACGATTGACGGCTTGCGCGTCGATTGGCCCGATGGCTTTGGACTGATTCGCGCCTCCAACACAACACCGGTATTGGTGATGCGCTTCGAGGGTCAAACACCCGAGGCACTGCACCGAATCGAAACCGACATGCTGGCCTTGCTGCGCACTGTCAAGCCCGGTGCCGTATTGGACGAGGCGGTGCATTGAGTGCCACCGGGCCGCCCCAAGGCGCGAAGGCCCCCATGGGGGGAAGCGCAGTGCACGCAGTGACAAGCGTGGGGGCTCACGTTTGAAAATTTTGATCGTCAAGCTGTCTTCGCTTGGCGATGTAGTGCATGCCATGCCAGCCGTGCAGGATATCCGCCGGGCCTACCCGCAAGCGCAAATCGACTGGGTGGTGGAGCGCGGCTTGGTGCCGCTGGTGAGGCGCTGCGAAGGCGTGGGTCGCGTCATCGGGTGCGAGCTGCGACGCTGGCGCACGTCACCGTTCACCAGTGAAACCCGGCGCGCCTGGCGCAGCTTTAAGGCTGAGCTGCAACGCGATCAGTACGACGCCGTGATCGATTTGCAGGGCTTGACCAAGTCGGCCCTGATTTCCTGGTTGGCGCCACTGGCACCGCTGGGCAAACGCTTTGGAATGGCCAATCAGACCGAAGGTTCGAGCTTTGAGGCACCAGCGCGTTGGCTGGCTGATGTGGCCATCACGCTGCCGACCCACATTCACGCGGTGGCGCGTTCCCGCGCGCTGTGCGCCCGCGCCTTGGGCTATAGCGTTCCAGCGCATCAGTCGTTCGGCTTGCAAGCCGACACCGCCAGTCGACGAAATGTGGTGGCTCTGGTGCATGGCACTTCACGAACTGACAAGCAGTGGCCGGTTTCGTACTGGCACGCTTTGGGCAAGCGTCTGAATGAGCAGGGCTACGGCGTGGCGTTGCCCCATGGCAGTGACGAAGAGCTGAAGTGCGCGCAGCAGATTGCCGGTGGTCTCGACGACGCCACCGTGTGGCCCCGGCTGGGACTTGATAGCTTGACGGATGCGCTGGCGCAGTGCGCTGGCGTGGTTGGTGTCGACAGTGGCTTGAGTCACATTGCGGTGGCGTTGAAATTGCCGCATGTGCAACTCTACAACTTTGACACTGCCTGGCGCACCGGCCCGCCAGCAAGCGCAGGTCAGTGCAGCGTGTTTGCCGCTCCGACGCCGTCTGTGGATGCGGTCTGGCAGGCTTGGCAGTGCGTCTCAACTGAAGGGAAGCTGCCTTGACGCGTTGGCTGTATTCCATTTTCATGTGGCTGGTGCAACCGTTTGTGCGCCGCAAACTGGCGCGGCGTGGCCGACATGAGACCGGCTATCTGCAAGCCGTGCAGGAGCGCTTTGGCTATTACACGGTCGGCTCTTTGACAGCCCAGGACAACACGATATGGATTCATGCCGTATCTCTCGGTGAAACGCGGGCTGCCGCCGTGCTGCTGACGCTGCTGCGCGAGCGACTGCCCGGCATGCGTTTGTTGCTCACGCACGGCACGGCAACCGGTCGTGCAGAGGGTGCCTCGCTGCTGCGAGCGGGAGACATTCAGACTTGGCAGCCGTGGGATACGAGCGGTGCTGTGCGACGTTTTTTGACGCATTTCAAGCCCCGCATGGGCATCCTGATGGAAACCGAGATCTGGCCCAACCTGGTGGCGGCCTGCGCGAAGATGCAAGTGCCGCTGGTGCTGGCCAACGCGCGATTGAGTGAAAAATCATTGCGACACGCCAGGCACCTGGCCTGGTTGTCACGCCCTGCCTACGGCGAGCTGCGCGCCATTTGGGCACAAACCGGGGCCGATGCCCAGCGGCTGCAGCAATTGGGTGCCAAGGTGCAAGGTGTCTTCGGCAATCTCAAATTTGATGCCACCCCCAACGCCCACCAACTGGTGCAAAGTCGAGCCTGGCGGCGCAGTTTTGGCCGACCGGTTGTCATGTTTGCCAGCTCACGCGCGGGTGAAGAGGAGTCGCTGCTTCAGATATTGGCGTTGCATCGGTCGACGGTTGGCGTGCGCAACGCATCTGCCGGTGCCGCTAAAGAAAATGGCATTCAGTGGTTGATCGTTCCGCGGCATCCGCAACGTTTTGACGAAGTGGCCGCGCTGATTGCGCAACACGGCTTTGCCGTCTCACGCCGTGCTGATTGGGGTGACGCGCCGCCGACCGGCCAGAACCTGGACAAAGACAGCATCTGGCTGGGTGACTCACTGGGGGAAATGGCGCTCTACTACGGGTTGTCTGATATTGCTTTACTGGGCGGCAGTTTTGAGCCGTTAGGCGGGCAAAATCTGATTGAAGCTGCGGCCTGTTCCTGCCCGCTGGTGATGGGGCCTCATACCTTCAATTTTGCCGATGCGGCCGAACTGGCTGAAGTGGCTGGCGCCGCACTGCGGGTGTCGTCGCTGCAACAGGCCTTCGAGCTAGCGCAGAGACTGGCCACCGAGCCGGTGCAACGCGCTGCCATGTCCAGTGCCGCTGCCAGATTTTCAATCGCGCACCGGGGTGCGGTGGAGAAAACGGTTGCCGCGGTGGTGGCTTTACTTGACCAGCAAGGCGTTGACGCTTTGTAGATCATCCGCCTTCAGTGTGCCGTTGGCTTGACGCAACTTCAGGCCACCTACCAGCACGTCGTAACGCGCCTTGGCCAGGTCGCGCTTGGTCTGGAACAACTGGCTCTGTGAATTGAGCACGTCGATGTTGATACGCACGCCCACCTGGTAACCGAGTTTGTTGGCATCCAGCGCGCTCTGGCTGGAGGCCTCGGCGGCTTCCAGTGCCTTGACCTGACCTTGGCCCGACAAGACACCGAAGAACGCGGTGCGGGTAACTTGCGCCACCGCGCGGCGGGCGCCTTCGAGGTCATTGCGGGCCTTGTCTTCCAGTGCCAGGGTTTCCTTGATGCGGTTTTGTGTCGAGAAGCCGGCGAACAAAGGCAGGTTGAAAGACAAGCCGATCGTGCCAACGTTGACGCGCGAACTACCGCTACCGCTGCTGCTGCCATCCTGATTGTTGATGGCGCTGTAGCCGGCCGTCAGATCGAGTGTTGGCAGGTGGCCCGCCTGGGCTTTTTTGGTTTCGAGTTGTGCCACTTCCAGCGCTATTTGAGCCTGCTTGATGCCGGGATGGTCGGGCTCGGATTGTTGCACCCAGACGTTGGCGTCGTTGGGCAGGAGCGCAGGCAATAGCAGCGGTTGTGCCAAAGCTTGCGGCCTGGCATCCACTTTGCCTACCAATTGGTCCAGCGCAATTTTTTTGACGCGCAAATCATTGTCGGCCGCGATTTCCTGCGCCAACACCAGGTCGTAGCGGGCCTGCGCTTCACGGGTGTCGGTAATGGTGGAGGTGCCGACTTCAAAGTTGCGCTTGGCGGAGGCCAGTTGCTCCGCCACCGCGGTTTTCTGCGCCTGCACAAAGGTCAGACTGTCCTGCGCTGCCAGCACGTCGAAGTAAGCCTGGCTGACGCGCACGATCAAGTCCTGGTCGGCGCTGGCCAACTGTGCCTGCGCCAGATCCACCTGTTTCATGCCTTGCCGGTAACTGGCCCAGTTGCCCGGGCGGTACAGCGGCTGCGCGGCGCTGACGGTGGCGCTCTGGGTGCCATAGGAACTGTCTCTTGCTGTTCCTCCGCTGGGCGTGAATTCCTGCGTCGAGCGCGAGGCACCCATGGCCAAGCCGGCCACCGGTAAAATCGCCGCCCTGGCCTGGTCGGCTCTGGCCAGCGTGGCGTCGTATTGAGACTTGGCTGATTGGTAGGACGCATCAAAGCCGAGCGCGGATTGGTACAGGTTCAGCAAGCTCTGCGCCTGCACAGGCAGCGTCAAGGCGGCGCAGATGGCGACAAACAAGGGCGATAGACGGGACGTTTTCATGTTGGGCCTTGGAGTAATGTGGGCGTAATTCTCAATATCTGGGAACGTTGGGATCGAGTTCGTCAGACCACGCGTTGATGCCGCCGGCGATATTCGCAACACGGCTAAAACCTTTGCTCTGCAAGAATGCCGCCACCTGCATGCTGCGCCCGCCGTGATGACATAAACAGGCAATCGCCTGCTTTGGGTCGATTTCATCCAGTCGCGCCACCAGCTGGCTCATGGGGATCGTCAGCAGTAAAAATCCGTCGGACTTGACGCTGGCCTGGCGCAACTCGGCCGCTTCGCGAACGTCCAGCACCACCGGGGTGCCGTCGGCGCGCGCAGCTTGCAGCCATGTCGACAATTCAGAGGGACGAATCTGGGCAATCATGCGGTCAAAAACTAAATTGTGGGGTCTCGGCAAAATTGAGCAGGCGCGGGGTCACCGTGTCCCAGAGTTGCTGCGTTGTGAAGTCGGTTTCGCTGTTGCGGGTGATGCGGGTGGTGCACATGCTAGGTTCATCCCCGATGACGGCCAGCAGTCGGCCGCCAACCTTGAGTTGCGCGCGCAGCGATGGCGGCACCTCGGCCACCGATCCGCCCAGCATGATGACGTCGAACGGTCCTTCTGCCACTTTTACGTTTGAACCGTCGAGTGGTCTTACCTCGGCGTTGTGAATGCCGACGCTTTGCAAATTGGCACGCGCCATTTTTACCATTTCTGCATCAATTTCGAGCGAAATCACGCTTTGCGCGCGGTGTGCCAGCAGCGCCGTCATGTAACCCGAGCCGGTCCCGATTTCGAGCACTTTTTCGTGTTTTTGAACGGCGGCGTCCTGCAGCAGGCGTGCTTCAACGCGGGGCGCCAGCATGCTCTGTCCATGACCGAGGGGAATTTCCATGTCGGCAAAGGCCAGCGCCTTGTGCGCCAATGGAACGAAATCTTCGCGCTTGACCAGCGACAGCAGGCGCAGCACGTCGTCATCCAAGACGTTCCAAGGTCGAATTTGCTGTTCGATCATGTTGAAGCGGGCTTGTTCAAAATTCATCTTTGTACTCCAGGGGGTATATTAACTGATTCTGTAAAATTTTACCCGGCGCTGCTGTCGCTGCTGCTCCAGCGACGGCGTAGCCATTGCGCCAGATCATCCAGGTAGCAGTACACCACCGGTACCACCACCAATGTCAGCAAGGATGAAGTGACGACACCGCCAATCACCGCCTGACCCATCGGAGCGCGCTGTTCGGAGCCTTCCGTCAGCGCCAGGGCCAGTGGCAGCATGCCGAAAATCATGGCCAGCGTGGTCATCAGAATCGGGCGCAGCCTCACTTTGGCAGCCATCAGCAACGCTGCGTTGCGCTCCATGCCGTCGGTGCGCTTACCCTTGGCGTCAACGGTCGGTTCGCGCGCTCGAATGGCGAAGTCCACCAGCAAGATTGCATTCTTGGTGACCAGCCCCATCAGCATCACGACCCCGATCACAGAAAACATCGACAGCGTCGAGCGGAATATCAACAACGCCAGCACGACGCCGATTAAAGTCAGCGGTAGCGAAGTCATTAAAGCCAGTGGTTGAAAAAAGCTCTTGAACTGGCTGGCCAAAATCATGTAAATGAAGACGATCGCCAGTACCAGGGCCGAGAGGGCGTAATCAAACGACTCGGCCATGTTTTTGGTGGAGCCGCCAAACTGATAGCGGTAGCCCGGTGGAAAACTGATGCTTTCCAGTGCCGCTTTGATGTCGCTGGAAACCTCGCCGGCAGAGCGGTTGTAAACATTCGCATTGATGGCGACCTCGCGCGTCAGATCGCGCCGGTTGATTTGATTCGGGCCGGTAGCTTCGCGCACTGTGGCAAGCTGGTTCAGGCGCACCACGCGCGGGCTACCGTCAGCGTTGGCAACGAGCGCAAACGGCAGACGCTGCAGGTCGTCCGGGCTATTGCGGGCCGCCGGGGCGAGGCGGACGTTGACATCGTAGGTTTGATCATCCGGTGCCCGCCAGTTAGCAACCGTCTGACCAGCCACCAGGGTGCGCAAGGCGCTGCCAATCTGTCCAATGCTTAGCCCCAGGTCGGACGCTGCGTCGCGCTTGACGGCTACATTCAGCGTTGGCTTGTTGGGCTTGACACTGGAGTCCAGATCCACCAGCCCGGCAATCGGACGAACTTTTTCCATCACCAGCTGTGTGATGCGTTCGAGCTCGCGCAAGTCTTGTCCCTGCAAAGAAAACTCGATCTGTTTTTGTCCACCGACCGGGTCCATCAACCCGACGTGGGTGACGGTGATCCCCGGCACCTGCTTCATGCGCTCGCGAAGCACCGACGAGAGCTCATTGACATTGCGCTGGCGATCCTTTCGATCCACCAGCCGTACATAAATATTGGCGTAACTCTTGCCCACAGCGCTGCCGGTGTTGATGGTCGCCAGCGTGTAGCGAACCTCGGCGAACTCGCGCACGATCGCCTCCACCTGTTTCACCTTGGCTTCGGTCACTTCAATGGACGAGCCCATCGGCGTGTAAAAGTTGAGCGAGGTTTCCGAAAAATCGGCTGCCGGAACAAATTCAGTGCCGAGCAGCGGCACCATCAAAATACTGGCAACGAAAATGACCAACGCCGTGAACAGGGTCTTGAGCTTGTGCACGAGGGCCCAGCGCAGAATGCTCTGGTAGGCAGCAATCAAGGTCTCGGTGGCATGGTCAAACCAGCCGGTGACACGGCCAATCGTCTTGTCGTAAAAATTGACCGGTGGGCCGTCCCGGCCATGCGCCCTGATGCTGGGGTCATGCCAGATGCTTGACAGCATCGGGTCCAGCGTAAAGCTGACAAACATCGAGATCAACACGGCGGCCACGATGGTGAGGCCGAACTCATGAAAGAACTTGCCGATGATGCCACCCATAAAGCCAATCGGCATGAACACCGCGACGATGGACAGCGTGGTGGCCAGTACCGCCAGGCCGATTTCCTGGGTGCCGTCCAGCGCTGCCTGAAACGGCTTCTTGCCCATTTGCACGTGGCGCACGATGTTCTCTCGGACCACGATGGCGTCGTCAATGAGCAGCCCGACGCAAAGACTGAGTGCCATCAGCGTGATCATGTTGATGGTGAAGCCAAACAGGTTCATGAACAAAAAAGTGCCAATCAAGGCAATCGGCAATGTCAGCCCGGTAATCACCGTGGAGCGCCATGAATTCAGAAACAGAAACACGATCAGGATGGTGAGCAAGGCGCCTTCCAGCAGAGTCTCACGAACGTTTTTCACTGAAACTCTGATTTGCCGGGAGCCGTCGGTGACGGATTCCAGCCGAATGCCAGCCGGTAGTTCTGCTTTCATCGACGCCACAGTTTTCATGAGGCCGTCAATCACCTCAATGGTATTTTCATCCTGCGATTTCTGCACGCTCAGCAGCAACGTGCGTTGACCGCTGTAGAGCGCCAGATTGTCTGTTTCCTGCGCACCATCCACTACTTTTGCGACTTGCTCAACGCGCACCGCGGCGCCGCTCTTGCGCGCAACAATGATCTTGCCAAAATCTTCCGGCCGCTGCATGCGGGCCTCAATCTGAACCACGCGCTCCTGCTCCAGTGAGCGAATCGCCCCCAGCGGAAGGTCCTGACTTTCATTGCGCACCGCAGTGACCACCTGCTCAGGTGTGACGCCAAACGCTTCCAGCGCTTGCGGGTTGAGGTAAATATTGATTTCGCGCTTGGTGCCGCCCACCACAGTGACCGAGCCGACACCACGCACGTTTTCGAGCCGCTTTCTCAGCGTTTGATCGGCCCAATTGGTGAGCTCGACGTCGCTGAGTTGCTTGTGCGCAGCGCCGGAGGTGGCAAGCGTGGGGGCGACGTTGTGCGCCGCGCCGGACCGCTCCAAGCAAGCACGCGCCCCCTCGGGGGGCATCGCAGCACACGAAGTGGCAAGCGTGGGGGCCATATCAGGCAGGACTGCCAGCGACCAGACGGCGCGGCTGGCGGGATCGAAGCGCAGGACGCGCGGCTCCTTGACCTCGGTGCGCAGGGTCGGGCGGATGATGGCTACTTTCTCGCGCACATCATCAGCCGCCTTGCGCCCGTTGATGCTCAGTTGGAACTCGATGATGACTATGGACTGTCCTTCATAACTGCGCGAGGTAAGGGCATTGATACCGGCTATGGAGTTGACACCCTCTTCGATTTTCTTGGTGACTTCGCTCTCGACAATTTCCGGTGAAGCGCCAGGGTATTCAGTGGTCACCACCACAACCGGGAAGTCGATGTTGGGAAACTGATCGACCTGCAGACGCTGGTAAGAGAACAGTCCCAGCACGACGACGGCCAGCATGACCATCACGGCGAAGACCGGGTTGTTAAGGCTGACGCGGGTAAACCACATGGACTATTTGGCGCCGCTTGTCGTGACCGCAGGGCCGCTGAATTTCACGTTGGTGCCGGCGCGCAAACCACCGACTGTGCCGGAGACCAGGGTGGAATTTTCCGGCACCCCTTTGATGGCGACCATGGTTTGTCCATCGAGTTCGCCACGCTGGCCGATCTCAACGGATTGGTGGAGCACCTGCTGCCGACTGACCAGCAAAACATAAGGTTGCGGTTCGTCGGTGCGTACCGCGCTGAGTGGCACTGCGAGGGCCTGCAGGCGACCCGTGGCAAGGTTTCCTTGCGCAAATAAACCCTGCCGCAAACCACTGCCAGCTTCGATTGCCAGGTAAACCAGCACGGCGCGACTGCCGGTCACGGCGCTCGGGTTGATCCGAACCACGCGAGCGCCAACCGCCCTGGCGGCGCCTTCGATTTGCAATGCAGCGATTTGACCGACTCTGACAGTTAGCGATTCAGTGGCGCTCAAACTGGCCTCGAGTTCGAGTCGACTGAGATCAACAATTTCCACAATGCGCGCTTCAATTGCCACTCGCTCACCGGGTTGCGCCAGTCGTTGCGAGATGAAGCCACTGATGGGCGCATGCAAAACCGTGTCATCGAGTGATTTCACGGCAACCTCGGCGCCGGCCTGTGCCGCCTGATAGGTGGCCTCGGCTGCCGCCAGGCTGGCAGTGGAAGTATCCAGAGCGGTTTTGGAAATGAAACCCTGGTCTACCAGTGAGCGGTTGTTGTCAAAGTTGCGGCGCGCAATATCAACCTGGGCCTTGGCGGCCTGCGCCTGCTGCTGCGCCTGACGGACACGGGCCAGGTACTCGCTGGAATCGATCCGGGCAATGATCTGCCCGGCCTTGACGGTATCTCCCTCGCGCACCGTCAGACCCTGCAACTCTCCAGCTACTCTGGCCTTGACGACCGCCGAGCTGACCGCTTTGAGCGCGCCCGAGATCGCCTGGCTCTGCGTCAGCTCACGGGTTTTGACTTGCACCACATCTGCCGCGCCAAGCTCCACCACGGTTTGTGTGCGCTTTGCTGCTTGCACGGCAACAGCTTCCTGTTGTGCCGTGCGGGCAGACAGTGCGCGCCACAAAGTGGCTGCGAGCAAAAGCAGGGCGAGGGCGATCAGGGCCCATTTCAACCAGCGTTTCATAAAAAGTGAAGTCCTTTGGCTGTGGCAGGAGAGGGCGCTCGCACGAGCAGGCCGTCAAGAATGGTTTTGACCTGGGCTGCAAGAAACTCTTCCGGTACCAGGTGGGACGCTTCGCAGGCGTCCATGCAGGCCCCTTTCGAGTGCATCAGTAACTGCAGGAATAGCATCGGTGCCAGCACCGCGTAGACGCCGTAGGTCATGTCCACCGGTGCAAACTCGCCGCGCTCAACACCGCGTTGCAGGATGCGGCCGATCAGCGCGTGCGCCGGCTGGATAACCTCGTGCTGAAAGAAGGCGGCCAACTCAGGAAAGTTTTTGGCCTCGCTCAGCATCAGTTTGGTGATGCCGGAAGCTTTGGTGCTACCTATGCGGGACCACCATAGTGTCATGAAATAGCGCAACAGATCCGCGGTGCTGCCTGTGGAGGCATCAAATTCGGCATTCCACTGCGAAAAGCGGCCTGAAATATTCTCCCGCACGACTGCCTTGAACAATTCCTCCTTGCTGGCGAAATACAGGAACAGCGTGCCTTTGGAAACGCCAGCGCGGCGCGCCACTTCTTCTGCTTTGGTCGCAGCAAATCCTTTTTCGACGAACAGGTCGAGCGCGGCGGCAAGCAGTTCACCCGGTCGCGCATCTTTGCGGCGTTCGTGCCGGATCGGTGCCAGCTTCGCTTTGCAGATCAATTTGGAGAGGGGCATGAAATTAATGACTAACTGGTTATTAATGTAACTATTGCTCGATTGCGTGTCAATCGACGTCGGCCGCTTTCTCCTGCGTTTTGCGTAAATTTGAGCAAAGACCTGTCTGCAGGGAGTGGTAAGACGCAGCAAAGAAGAAGTCCTGAGACGCTATCATCCGGCCTCCGAGAAAAAGGATTTTGATGACAGATACCCGGCAAACCATCACTTTGGGCGGTGGCTGCTTCTGGTGCACGGAAGCGGTCTTCGTCAGTGTCAAGGGCATTGAAGATGTTGAAAGCGGCTACAGCAACGGGCGCACGCGAGCCCCCAGCTACGAACAAGTCTGCACTGGCTTGACTGGACACAACGAGGTGGTCAAACTGGTGTTTGATCCCCTGCTGATCAGCCTGCGCGAAATCCTGGAGATTTTCTTTGTCATTCATGATCCGTCCACGCTGAACCGCCAGGGCAATGACAGCGGCACGCAGTACCGTAGCGGCATCTACTTTTCAACGATCGAGCAGGAGAGCATCGCCCGGCAGCTCATCGAGGAAATCGCACAGAGCGGCGTTTACAGCCAACCGCTTGTCACCGAAGTCTTGCCCCTGGCCAACTACTGGCCAGCCGAGGAGTATCACCAGGACTTCTTTGAGAAAAACCCGCATCAGGGTTATTGCATGGCCGTGGCCGCGCCCAAGGTGGCCAAGTTTCGCAAGACGTTTGCGCGGCTGGTTAGGTAGCTGCCCCCACGCTCATCACTTCGTGTATTCGCTGCCCCCCGAGGGGGTTGACCTCCCTTGGGGCGGCCCCGGCGGGAGGCCGACCCACACGCTCGCCCAATGTGTGTGGCTGGCTCCCACCCGAGGGGGCGGTGCCTTGCTTGGGGCGGCCCTGCGCTGCCCCTTTCAAAGAGTGTTTCTCGCCATCACAGCGCGCCAGCGCGGCCATAGCACGATCACTGCCAGTCCACAAAGCACCAGCGCGCCGGCACCCAGCTTCCAGGCCGGAAGTGACTCACCCAACGACAAAGCGGACGCTGCCATGCCAAATACTGGCACCAGCAGCGCCACCGGCGTGATGGTGGCGGCCGGATGGCGTGCCAGCAACCAGTTCCACATGCCATAGCCAAACAGCGTGTTGCCGATGGCCTGCCACAGCACGCAGGCCCAGACGCCGAGGCTGGCCTGCAGCGCGCTGGAGGCCATCAGCGCCGGGCCTTCCAGCCACCATGAAAGGGCAAACAACGGTGGCACGGCAAACAAGCTGGTCCACACCATGAAGCCCAGCATGTCGACGCGTCCGACGGTTTTGACCACCATGTTGGCACACGACCAGAAGAACGCCGCTGCCAGTACCAAAGCCAGCCCTTTGAGGGTGAGTGTCGCGTCCAGGTGCGAGGCGATCACCGCCAGACCGGCCAGCGCCAGCAGCAGCCCGACCAACTGATACCCTCTGACCCGCTCGCCCAGCGCCAGCAAGGACAGGCCGATGGTGAAGAACACCTGCACCTGAATCACCAGCGACGCCAGGCCTGGCGAAATATCACCGCGCATAGCCAGAAACAGCAGTGCAAACTGACCAACACCCAGCAACACGCCAAACGCGGCCAGCTTGGGCCACGGGACCTGGGGACGTTTGATGAACAACAGCCAGGGCAGGGCAGAAAAAGTAAAGCGCAGGGTGGCGAACAGGAATGGCGGCAGACCGTCGAGACCCCAGCGGATCACAACGAAATTGGTGCCCCAAACGAAGACCACGGAGAGGGCAAGAAAGAGATGGGAATAGGACAAAAGTGGGCTCCGACAGCACGTTCATGGTGCGTGCCGACCAAGTTTAGCGTGCGACTTGCTGAACTGACACAATGCAGCCCATGATTCGCACCCATCAACTCGTTTACGCCTACAGCATGGGCCCGACACTGGTATTTCCGGATGTCGATGTGGCGCAGGGCACTGTGCTGTTGCTGAGTGGCCCGTCGGGTTGTGGCAAGTCCACCTGGCTGGCGCTGGCAGCCGGCCTGATGGCGCCAACGTCGGGTGAAATGACGGTTGTCGATCAGTCGCCCGGGACGCTAAAAAATATTGCCGCTGACGCCTGGCGGGCAAAAACAATCGGGTTTCTGCCGCAGAAAATGTATTTGAGCGCGGCCCTCACTGTGCGGCAAAACCTGGCGATTGCGCAGTGGGCCGCTGGCCAGCCGGAAGATGTCGTCCAGATTGACGCCGCGCTGCAGGCCCTGGGTGTGCAGGAACTGGCGCAGCGCAAACCGGCACAGCTTTCTGGCGGCCAGGCCCAGCGCGTGGCGCTGGCGCGCGCCGTGTTGTTGCAACCGCGTGTGATTCTGGTGGACGAGCCTACTGCCAGCCTGGACGATGAGGCCGCCGCCGATGCGCTGGGCCTGCTCCTCAATACGGCTCGAAGTCGAGGCGCAACCCTGGTCATCGCCACCCATGATCGGCGCGTGCAGGCGCTGCTGTCATCCGGCGCCATGGCTGCAGCCGAGTTGCGTTCGTTGCAGTTGGCGCGCAGCAGTCGGCAGTCGCAAACATGAAGACCATCGCATTGGCTTGGCGCTACCTCTGGTCCAGACCGCTGGGTGCAGCGCTGAACCTGTTGCTGCTGAGCCTGGGTTTGGCGTCCGTCACTTTTTTGCTGTTGGTCGGGCACCAGCTAAACAACGCATTTGAGCGCGATCTGGCAGGCATCGATGTGGTGGTGGGCGCCAAAGGCAGCCCCATGCAGTTGATCCTGGCAGGTGTCTTTCACATCGATGTGCCACCGGGCAACGTGCCGTTGTCTGCGGTTCAGGCCTTGCAGAAGCACCCGATGGTGGCCAGCATCATTCCGATCAGTCTGGGTGACAGCTTCAGAGGTTTTCGCATCGTTGGAACCTCGCACCAGTACATCACGCACTACCAGGCGACGCTGGCGCAGGGGAGCTTGTGGACTGAGCCGATGCAGGCGGTATTGGGCGCCACTGTGGCACGCAAATTGGAACTAAAGTTGGGCGACAACTTTGTTGGCTCGCACGGCCTGGGTGGTGGCGGTCACGCCCATGGTGACAGTCAATACACCGTGACCGGGATCCTGGCGCCCAGTGGCAGTGTGCTGGACCGCTTGATTCTCAGCGACACGGCGTCGGTCTGGAAGGTGCATGAAGACCACACCGCCCTGGACGGTGAAGATCACAAAATCATGCCCGACGAGCGCGAAATCACGCTGGCGCTGATCCATTACAAGAGCCCGCTGGCGGCAATGAGCTTTCCGCGCTACATCAACAGCAGCACTGAAATGCAGGCCGCTGCGCCAGCGATGGAGATTACCCGCTTGCTGAGCATGCTGGGCGTTGGCACCGACGTGCTGCGGGCTTTTGCTGGCGTGTTGTTGCTGACGGCCGGCCTGAGCGTTTTTATCGCTTTGTGGAGCGCTGTGCGCGAACGTCGCTCTGATTTGGCGCTGCTGCGCATGCTGGGCGCCTCGCCGTTCAAAATTGCGGCTTTGTTACTGACCGAGGCGTTGTGGCTGGGGCTGCTGGCCGCCGTGCTGGGGGTGCTGGGGGGTCAGGCATTGGCGGCCTTGATCGGGTGGATGTTGCAGCTTGACAATTCCTTGCTGATAGGCGGGACGGTGTGGCCGGTGGAACTTTTGCTGGTCCCCAGTCTCGCAATAGGGGTGTCTTTGGCGGCCGCGATATTGCCGGCGTTGGGGGCTTATCGGGTGAGTGTGTTTGAGCTTCTGCAATCAAGGTAAGCTTATGAACAGAATACTTCCAGGCCTTTTTGTTGGGCATGAGCACGCAGACTTGGCATACCAGGGCTATTTGATGAAACCACTTTCCGTTCAATTTGCGCTAACCGTTTGCTTGGCAGGCGCTTTCCTGTTGCCCTTGGACGCAACAGCGCAATTCAGTTCACCGCTGGCAGGTGGCATTCCTGCCGGCACCGGACCGGGCTTTCACAGCCCCAACAGTCCTTTTGCGCCCTTGCCTGAGCGCAGTGACGTGTTGCCCTGGTCGGTCCTGTCCGACGTCAAAACCAAGGCCGTCAAAAATCTTCTGTTGCCGGTTTTTCCGGCACCGGTGCGGGCGCTGAACGATAAAACCCAGCGCGTGCAAGGCTTCATGATGCCGCTTGAGCCGGGCGAAAAGCAAAAACATTTCTTGCTGACTTCGGTGCCACTGACCTGCTCATTTTGCACACCGGGCGGCCCCGAGAGTATGGTCGAAGTGAAGACCAAGTCCGCGGTGAAATACTCTTTGGAACCGGTGACGGTAGAGGGGAAATTTGCCGTTTTGAACGACGATCCGTTTGGTTTGTACTACCGCATTACGGAGGCGGTCAGTGTGAAGTAGCTTTCACCCGAACTGCTTCAGACGGCGCCCTCCTGCTAATCGGTGCCAACGTTTTCATGTTTTCGCAGCGTTAACGGGGAGCCGATGATTTGGGATGAGTTCAAGGCGCCAGTCGTTCGCGGATCCAGATGTTGTTTTCACCGGTCGAGGTTTTGCTGGCGGGGACCAATGCATATCGCAGCCGGTCATGCAGACGGCTCTTGCGGCCCTGCCAGAACTGCCAGGCATCGGCTTGAAGGCGGTAGCCGCCCCAGTGCGGCGGGCGTGGCGGATGCAGTAGAAATTTTGCACCATATTTAGCGGCGTTGGCCAGCAGTACGGCGCGCCCCGTGATGACCTGGCTTTGCGGCGAAGCCCAAGCGCCAATGCGTGAATCGAGCGGGCGGCTGTGAAAATAAGCGTCACTTTCTTCATCGCTGACTTTCTCGACCCGACCTTCGATGCGCACCAGACGTTCCAGCTCCACCCAATGAAACTGCAGGGCGGCAAACGGGTTACCGGCCAGTTCCTGTCCCTTGCGGCTCTCGAAATTGGTGAACCAGGTGATGCCACGCTGGTCATAGCCCTTGATCAGCACCACCCGTGTGCTGGGGCGCAGATTGCTGGCCACGGTGGCGAGCGTCATCGCGTTGGGCTCGGGCACCTCGGCGGTAATGGCTTCCTGCAACCATTGGTCAAACTGCAACAGTGGATCGGCGTGCGACGCCTCCTCATTGAGTTCGGCACGCTCGTAGCTTTTGCGAAGGTCGGCAAGAGTGGTCATGGCGGCAGTATAGGCAAGTCCACAGCTTGACTGTGTCTTGGTTACGCATTAACCCGCCCACGAGTTAGCCTTTGTCGTGTCTTTGTTTTGGTAACCATCTTGTAACTGGCGCCGCAACTATTTTTGCCGTTAGAGAGTACCATCCGACCTGTAATTTTGTTACCAATATTTCAGCAACCATGAAACTCCACCTTACCGTTGAAGCTGTAACGCAGCGCATCCGAGAGCGCAGTCGGGTGACGCGCAGTGCCTACCTTGAGCGTCTGAGCCGCGCGGCCGATCGCAAACCGGGCGCTGAGCGATTAGGCTGTGCAAATGTTGCTCACGCTTTCGCTGCATTGCCGGCCAACGAGAAGTTGCGCGTCGTCGCTGAACGCGCACCCAATATTGGCATCGTGACAGCCTTCAATGACATGCTGTCGGCCCATGCACCGCTGCAGCATTACCCTGACATCATCAAGCGGGAGGCCAACAAGCTGGGAGCCACGGCGCAAGTCGCTGGCGGCGTGCCGGCCATGTGCGACGGCGTCACGCAGGGTACGCCGGGCATGGAACTCAGCCTGTTCTCGCGCGACGTGATTGCCATGGCCACGGCGATCTCGCTGAGCCATGACGTGTTTGACGGTGCCTTGATGCTAGGCGTGTGCGACAAGATCGTCCCCGGTCTGCTGATTGGCGCGCTGCATTTTGGGCACTTGCCCACCGTTTTTGTACCGGCTGGTCCCATGACCTCAGGGCTGTCGAACAATGAAAAAGCCAAGGTACGCGAGAAGGCGGCGCAAGGTCTGGTAGGACGCGCTGAGTTATTGCAAGCGGAATCGCAGGCTTATCACGGCTCGGGCACTTGCACTTTTTATGGCACTGCCAACAGCAACCAGATGTTGCTCGAAGCGATGGGATTGCATGTGCCGGGCACCGCCTTCATCAACCCCGGCGCGGTCATGCGCGAAGAGTTGACGCGCGAGGCGGTGCGCACCGTGCTTGGCATCATCAAGTCAAAGCGATTTGCACCGATAGGCAGATTGGTGGACGAGCGTTGCATTGTGAATGCCATGGTCGCGTTGCTGGCCACGGGTGGTTCTACCAATCACCTCATTCACTGGGTGGCGGTGGCGCGCGCTGCCGGCATTGTGATCGACTGGGATGATTTTTCGGCGCTGTCCGACGTGGTGCCGCTGCTAACACGGGTCTATCCGAACGGTAGTGCCGACGTCAATCAGTTTCAGGCGGCAGGTGGCCCGGGCTTTGTCATTCAGGAGTTGGTGGACGGCGGCTTCATGCACGCCGATGTGCTGACGGTGCGCGCCGGAGGTCTGCGCGAATTCACGGCTATTCCCAGCACTCGAAGTGACGGTGTTTCTTTGCATTGGGAGGCGGCCGGTGCCAGCAAGGACGAGAGCGTGGCGCGGCCCGCCAGCGCGCCCTTTAGCGCCCATGGCGGGCTCAAGTTGTTGCAGGGCAATCTGGGGCGCAGCGTGATCAAGGTCTCGGCCGTGCCGGATGACCGGCATGTGGTGGAAGCGCCGTGTCGGGTGTTTGATTCGCAGGAAGCATTACATCAAGCCTTCAACGCCAATGAACTGAACCGCGATGTCGTTTGCGTGGTGCGTTGGCAAGGGCCGCAAGCCAACGGCATGCCCGAGTTGCACAAGTTGACGCCGCCGCTGGCGGTGTTGCAGGGCAAGGGATTTAAAGTGGCTCTGGTGACCGATGGACGCATGAGTGGTGCCTCTGGCAAAGTGCCTGCTGCCATTCACGTCTCGCCCGAAGCCGCCGCCGGTGGTCCGCTGGCCAAGGTACGCGATGGCGATGTCATTCGCCTGGACGCCAGTGTCGGCACGCTGCAAGTGCTGGTGAGCGCTGCCGAGTGGGATGCACGGCCATTTGAACCGATGCCGCAATCCCTTTGCGTCGCCAATGGCACGGGCATGGGCCGTGAACTTTTTGCCGCCATGCGCCGCAACGCCTTGACAGCAGAAGCAGGCGCTTGCGGCTGGCTTTGAAACTGTGTGAAACGAACCACCTCCACCCCCTTCGTATTTGGATAGTCTATGAAACCACACCCAAGATTTTCCGCCCTGCAAGTCATGCAAGACGCGCCGGTCATTCCGGTCATCGTGTTGACCGACATCGCCCACGCTGTGCCGCTGGCGCGCGCGCTGGTGGCAGGCGGCATTCGAATGCTGGAAGTGACGCTGCGCACACCGCAGGCATTGGCCTGCATTGAAGCTATCGCCAAGGAGGTGCCGGAGGCGGTGGTGGGTGCCGGCACAGTGCGGACTCGCGCCGACGCTCAGGCGGCGTCCATGGCCGGTGCGCTTTTTGCGGTCAGTCCAGGCTATACCTCAGCGGTGGGTCAGGCCTGCCGTGATGTGGGGCTGGCTTTGTTACCCGGCGTCGCCACCGGCGGCGAGATCATGTTGGCGCAGGAAGACGGCTTTACCGAACTCAAATTCTTCCCCGCCATGCAAGCCGGCGGGCCGGCCATGCTGAAGGCCTGGGGTGGTCCATTTTTTGATGTGAAGTTTTGCCCCACCGGTGGTGTCACCTTGCAAAATGCGCCAGACTTTCTGGCGCTGCCCAATGTGGTGTGTGTCGGCGGTTCCTGGCTGGTGCCAGCCGACGCTCTGGCGCAGGGCGACTGGGCGCGCGTGACGCAACTTGCCCGTGATACCCAACACTTGAAAAAATAAAAACTACGAGGCGCGCTGGATCAGCTCGATTTTGTAGCCATCGGGGTCGGTCACGAAGGCAATCACAGTGCTGCCTCCTTTAACTGGCCCGGCTTCCCGCGTCACCTTGCCGCCTGCCGCTTTGATTTTTTCACAGGCTGCGTAGACGTCAGGTACACCTAGCGCCAGGTGGCCAAACGCCGTGCCTGCCTGATACGAATCGACGCCCCAGTTGTAGGTCAGTTCGATCTCGGCATGCTCTGGATTCTTGCCATAGCCAACGAAAGCCAGTGTGTATTTGTACTCGGGGTTGTCTGACTTGCGCAGCAATTGCATGCCCAGCACCTGGGTGTAGAAATCGATCGAGCGTTGCAGATGTCCGACGCGCAGCATGGTGTGAAGAAATCTCATGGCTTCGATTGTGGTGCAAATTCAAACACCAGGCAGGTGGTGGTGGCGTGGGCGTAAAGCGTGCCGTCCGGACCGACCAGGCGGCCTTCCGCTGTCGCCAGTTGCCGCCCGCAATGGATGACCTTGCCTTCGGCCCGAACCCTGGTTACTTTGGGTGTCAGGGCTCGCACGATGTTCACGCTGAGTTCAGCGGTGGTGTAGCCCTGGCCCGGCGCCATGCGGGTGTGGACGGCGCAGCCCAATGCGGAATCGAGCAAGGTGGCAAACCAGCCACCATGCACGCTGCCCATCGGGTTCAGATGAGCAACGCCGGGGGTACCTTGAAACACGGCCTGCCCATGACCGGCGGCAACGATCGTGAAGTCAAGTGTTTGCGCGATGGGTGGGTAGGGCACTTCGCCGCGCAACATGGCATGCATCAACTCCAGGCCGGACTTGCCGTCGATTTGATCGGGACGAGCAACGCCTGGCCCGGCACCAGCGTCCATGGCAGCACGAATAGCTTTTTCTTCTGCGAGCCAGGCGTCGAGGTGATTTGGTTTGGTCATAGTGATTCCTGGTTGAAATAACGTTGCATATGCAAAGATTGTAGCTACAATCTTTGCAATGAACAAAAGCCCACCTTCACCGCCGATAGTCGCTGCCGCGAAGTTGCAGGGCTGTACCAACCTCAAACTGCGCCAGTTGACGCGGCGCATCACGCAGCATTACGACACTGAGCTGGCGCTGGCCGGACTCAAAACAACGCAGTATTCACTCTTGTCCCATGTATTGAAACTGGGTCCGGTACGGCCCGGCGATCTGGCACAGGCCATGAAAATGGATGCTTCCACGTTGACGCGCAACCTCAAACCCCTAGTTGCCGCGGGTTGGGTTGAACTTGCTGCAGGCGTTGATGGACGCAGCCGCCTGATCACTATCACCGATGCCGGTCGAGACAAGCGCCAGGACGCCCAGCGGCACTGGAAAGCGGCGCAGAGTGGCATCAACCGCCTGTTCGGTATGCCGCGCATGCTGGCGTTGCACGCTCTGATTGATGAATCGCTGCAACTTTTGATGGAACCTGAACCTGGAGAGACCGATGAATAAACCTCAAGTACCCGGCAATCGCCCGGTCGCCGTGTGGCTGGTTTTGCTGGCCGCGGGCGGCACTTTTGCGCTGACCATGGGCGTGCGTCAGACCATGGGGCTGTTTCTGTCGGCACTCAACACTTCGACCGCGCTGGGCATCGGCAGCATCAGTCTGGCCTTCGCGTTCGGCCAGCTTTGGTGGGGTTTGACACAACCATTTGCTGGCGCCATGGCGGATCGCGTTGGCACCGGGCGTGTGATTTTTATCGGCTTGCTGCTGGTAGCTATTGGCACCATCATCACGCCACTCATGACCAGCACGATGGGCCTGATTTTTGCCATCGGCGTGCTTGCCGCTGGGGGCGCTGGTATGGCCGGTCCTTCAGTTCTGATGGCCGCCAGTACGCGTCTGGTGCCGCCCGAGAAGCGTGGCTTCGCCACCGGCATCGTCAATGCGGGTGGGTCTTTCGGTCAGTTTGTCATGGCCCCCCTAGCTGTTGGCATGACCGCCGCAGTTGGCTGGGCCAGCGCCATGCAGTGGCTGGGTGCGCTGTTGCTGCTGGCGTTACCGGCCGTGTATGTACTCAAGGGCAATTCGAAGGCCCTGGCGGCGCAGGCCGCGGCCGCCTCCGGCATCAGACCACTCAGTGCCCGCCAGGCCATCGTGCAGGCGCTCGCCACACCCAGCTACTGTTATTTGGGTCTCGGCTTTCTGGTATGTGGATTTCACGTCGCTTTCCTGGCGACGCATCTGCCGGGTGTGGTGGCTGCCTGTGGCTTACCAGCCGAAATTGGCGGCTGGGCGCTGGCCATGATCGGACTGTTCAATATTGTCGGCAGCCTCGCCATGGGGTGGGCAGTGGGTCGCTGGCGCATGAAGTCGCTGCTCTCCCTGCTGTATGCGACGCGCGGCGTGGCGGTGTTGATCTTCCTGCTGGCGCCGAAGACTCCGACTGTGATGCTGATCTTTGCTGCCGTCATGGGCGTAACTTTTTTGTCGACAGTGCCGCCAACGGTGGGGCTGGTTGCCAAAATGTTCGGCACTTCCAATATGGCCATGTTGTTCGGCATCGTGATGCTGGCGCATCAGATCGGCGGGTTTTTTGGTGCGTTTCTTGGCGGCTTTGTATTTCAGGCTACTGGCAACTATGACTTGGTCTGGTACATCGACATCATGCTGGCGGCCGGTGCCGCGCTGGTGAACCTGCCAATTCGCGAAGCGCGTCTGACGCGCGGTGCCAGGGTAGAGGCCTGAGGCATTCCTATCGCCCGATCGGGGTGTGCCGGTGGCCGGCCGCTAACGAACCATAGGCACATAAAAAAAGGGCTGATCTTGCGACCAGCCCTTAAGGGATCCCTGAACCTGTAGGTTTCGAAAGGACCCGAGGAGACAACCTGTAGAAACTAACTGTCTCTAAAAAGTTCAACTTGGCTCAAGTATCTCAGGGTTTCCCCTGAATTTATAGAGTCAAAGCCTCAAAAAAGAGAATTAATTAACGCTTTTTCGCGATTGGTTTGGCGGCGTCTGCAGCGGTTGCAGCAACTGCATTGAAGTTGGACTGTGCAACGTCGGTCGCTTGCTTGACGGCTTTCTGCACCGATTCCAGCGCGTTGCTGGCTGCGGCCACGGCACTCTTCAAAACCGCAACAGCAGCTTCCGAACCGGCTGGTGCGTTTTTGGCAGCGTTGTCCACCAGGCCCATGAATTTTTTCTGTGCGTCAGCAGCTTGACCTTCAAAGGTCTTGCTCAGCTCAGCGCCGGAGCCGGAAGCGATGTCATACAGGTGACGGCTATAGGCAGCGGTTTTTTCTGCCAGGGGCTGGAACACGCCAGATTGCAGGGCCATCAGTTCCTGCGCGTCTTTCACGCTCATCAGGGCCTTGGCGTGCTCGCCGGATTCAGCCAACGCAGCCTTCGAGGCGGTCAGGTTCAGCTCGACAATTTTTTCAACGCCTTCAAAAGCTTTGGAGGTCAGACCCAAAAGGATTTCGACGTTTGCTTTGTTGGAAGCCAGGATTTGTTCGACGGTCAGCATGTAAATATCTCCAATAAGAGTGAGAAAAAAGGTATCTGCGCCGAAACCCGGCTTTTGCTCGGTTTATGTTGCAGTGCAGCATGGTTCGAATTATAGGTCTGTCATGAACTCTTGCAAGCAATATTTGCTGCAATGCAACATATTAGACGCTGAATTCTAGAAATATGGGATTTCACGCTTTCGACACAATACCGGTGTGTCAAAACCAAAGCCATATTCAAAGTTAAAGAGTAAGTTCGACGCACTGGCAAAATGAGACATCATGAGCGATACCCAATCTGAAAAACCCCAGGCCGAACCCCGTAGCGCTTACAAGGTGTTTCGTAGCCTTGGCACGCGCTGGATGGACAATGATGCCTACGGTCACGTCAACAACGTGGTCTATTACAGCTGGTTCGATACGGCAGTGAATGCCTACCTCATAGAGTGTGGTGTGCTCGACATCCAGCATGGCGGAACCATTGGCCTGGTGATCGAAACGCAGTGCAACTATTTTTCACCGTTGGCATTTCCGCAAGCGGTAGACGCCGGGATTCGTGTCGCCCGGCTGGGTTTCAGCAGCGTGCGCTATGAGGTTGGCGTGTTTGCAAGCGGTACGCCGCTGACGGCGGCCAAGGGCCACTTTATTCATGTCTACGTTGACAAAATAAATCGGCGTCCGGTGCCTTTGCCGTTAAAGCTCAAAGCTGTTCTGGAAACACTGGTATGACGCAAAACATCACGGTCGCGGCGCCTGGACGGGGTTGGCACGCTACTGCCAAAGAGGCGGGCAATGGTTTGTCCGAAATCATTTTGAAGTCTCGCGGTGCCGCCTCGGATCACAAGCTGGTCGGCGTGACTTGACGGCAGTGATCCCTGTGATTCTCTCGATCCAATGAGTTTTTTTGCTGTCCAGTGCCTGAACGGCCTGAGTTACGCCACCACCCTGTTCTTGATGGCGGCGGGCTTGACGCTGATCTTTGGCGTGACCCGCATTGTGAATTTTGCCCATGGCAGTTTTTTCATGCTGGGTGCGCTATTCACCGCGCATTGGGTGACCATTTGGTATCCGGCCTGGGGCCAGAGTGCAGGGCTTTATACGCTTGCCATGCTGATGGGGGCGGTGTGCGCCGGACTGGCCGGTACGCTGGCCGAATTTGTTTTGCTAAGGCGACTGTATGGGGCACCCGAGTTGTATCAACTGGTCGCTACCTTCGGCTTGTCGCTTGCGCTGCACGATGCGATGCGCTGGGGCTTTGGACCGGATGAGGTTTTTGCACCGCGCTTTCCTGGTCTCAAAGGTTCAGTCGAGTTGTGGGGAGCGTATTTTCCGCAATATCAACTGCTCACGATTGCGTTGGGACCTATCGTCTGGCTTGCCCTGCACCTGTTGCTGCATCGCACGCTGGTGGGCCAACGTTTGCAGGCGGCGACGCAGGATCGAACCATGCTCAGTGCTTTGGGCGTCAACACCAAGCCCTTGATGCTAGGGGCGGTGGTATTGGGTTGCTGCTTGGCCGGTCTGGGTGGTGCACTGCAATTGCCGCGTGAACCGGCCACCCTGCAGATGGACGTGACCGTGGTAGTAGAAACTTTTGTGGTGGTGGTGACTGGTGGATTGGGCAGCATTGCCGGTGCTTTTTATGCGGCGCTGCTGATTGGCCTGATACACGCTTTGGGGATCACCTTCTTTCCGCAGGCAACCCTGGTGCTGGTGTTTTTGACTATGGCAGGGGTGCTGGTGTTGCGCCCGATGGGCTTGCTGGGCAAACCGTTGCAGGTAGCCCCCAACCTGATCGCGCAAAAATTCATTTTGTACCCGGCCGGGCGCCCTTGGACCGTCATCACATTCATGGCGCTGGGCATGGCCCTGGGTGCCGCCGGATTGGCCGGTACTTATTGGCAATCGCTGGCAGCTGACGCTCTGATATTAATGATTTTTGGCGTCAGCCTGCAAGCCATGATGGCGCTGGGTGGGCTTGTCAGCTTTGGGCATGCGGCTTTTTTTGCGCTGGGCGCTTATGGCACGGCGCTTTCGCACATCGCCTGGGGCTTGACGCTGCCGTCTGCGTTGCTGGTGGGTTGCGTTTTGTCAGTGGCCGTGGCCGCGGTCTTTGGCGCGTTGGTGGTGCGCAGCGGCGGTGTCTATCTGGCGATGTTATCGCTGGCGCTGGCGCAGGTGGTGTGGGCAGTTGCAACGCAGTGGACTGGACTGACAGGAGGAGACAACGGCGTTATAGGACTGAACCTGGTATCTGACGATATGCGTACCGTGTTCCACATTTTCTTGCTGGGACTGACCTTGCTCTGCGTTTGGGCACTGGGTCAACTCAGCCGCTCCCCCTTCGGCGCCGCTTTGCAGGCGCTGCGTGATGCCCCTGTTCGCGCTGCCGCTAGCGGTCTGTCGGTGGGCTGGCTCAAGTATCGGATTTTTGTCCAGAGCGCCGCACTGGCAGCTTTGGCCGGTGGCTTGTTTGCGGCGCACAAGGGTGCCGTATTTCCGTCGGTGGCCAGCGTATCGACTTCACTGGATGCCTTGCTGGTCATCCTGCTGGGCGGAATGCACCAATTGTGGGGTGTGCTGGCGGGCAGCGCCGTGTTGCTGTGGGCCGGTGCCGAGCTGGGTCGCGGCTTTGATTACTGGCGTGGTGCGCTGGGCTTGTTGGTGATGCTGATCATGGTGTTGTCACCGTCCGGTCTGCTCGGGCTGGTCAAGGGGTGGAAATCGTCATGACACTGCAAGTGCGCAACCTGGTCAAGCTCTTTGACGGCGTGCCGGCCGTTAGGGACGTCAGCTTTGAGATCGGTGTCGGCGAATGTGTCGCCCTGATCGGTCCCAACGGCGCCGGCAAGTCCACCACATTTGCCTGTATCGCCGGACAACAAAGTCCAAGCCTTGGTGAGGTGCTGTGGGCCGGAAAACGCATCGACTGCTTGAGTCCAGCACAAAGACTGCGCCTGGGTGTGGCGCGCACTTTTCAAGTGGCGCAGACCTTTGAAGCTTTGACTGTTTTGCAGAACGTGCAACTGCTGCTGCAGGCGCCACTCGGGCTTGCGGCATGGAAGGTTCTCGACCACGTGCAGATCGAAGCGGCACGGGCGTTGCTGGATCGGGTCGGCTTGCAGAATCTTGCCGCTGCCGATGTGCGGAGCTTGCCGTATGGTGCCAAGAAGCGTCTGGAGTTGGCGCTGGCGCTTGCCGGCATCAGGGCCGCCCAGCCAGATTCGGGCGCACGTCTGCTGCTGCTGGATGAACCGGCCGCCGGTCTGGCTGGGAACGAGCGCGCGACCTTGATGGCTTTGGTGAAGTCACTGGCCAATGAAGTGCATCACAAAACAGGCGCCAATGACTTTGGCGGCGGCGTCGCCGTGCTCTACACCGAACACAATATGGATGCTGTTTTCGGTGTGGCGGACCGGGTGCTGGTTTTGATCGAGGGGCAGCTCGTGGCGCAGGGTTCAGCCAGCGAGGTTGCCCAAAACGAGCTGGTTCGTACGCGCTATCTGGGGCGAGCCGGCCACGCCGCTTTGTCCGGTCACGGCGCTGGCGAAGGGCACTGATGTCGTTACCCATGCTGTCAATTCAGAACCTCAACGTCTGGTACGGCGCAGCGCAAGCTTTGTTCGACGTTTCTATTCAGGTAGCACCCGGTGAACTGGTGGTGCTGCAAGGACTCAATGGCGCTGGCAAGTCCACCTTGCTGCAAGCCATCATGGGCCTGGCCCCGCGTGTCACAGGCGCCATCAGCTATGAAAACAGGAACATCCAGGATTGGCAGCCGCACCAAAGGGCGCAGGCTGGATTGGGCTATGTGGCAGAAGACCGTCGCCTTTTTACCGGCTTGAGCGTGCAGGCCAATCTCAGGTTGGCAGCGCGGGGTGATGTCGACGCCAAACAGGCGCTGGTCTGGCGATTGTTTCCGGTGCTGCAAACCATGTTGCGTCGCCGCGCTGGCCAGATGAGTGGCGGTGAGCAGCAAATGCTGGCGATTGCGCGCACCCTCATGACTTCACCCAGGATGCTGTTGCTGGACGAACCCTGCGAAGGCATCGCGCCGGTGCTGGTGGAAAACATTGTTGCGGCGCTGCTGACGCTCAAGGCACAGGGCATGTCGATGCTGGTAGCCGAGCAAAACAATATTCTGACCGAGCGTGCAGACAGGGTTTTCACTTTGGTGGCGGGTCAACTGACCGCCTAAAATGTGGACCACAGATGTTGCCCATTTTGTCGCGCCGTGGTCTGTCCATTGAGCGGTTAAAGTCCACCCATGATCATCACCAGTCTGCTTGATACCGACCTCTACAAGTTCACCATGATGCAGGTGGTATTGCACCAGTTCCCCGGTGCGCAGGTGGAGTACAAATTCAAGTGCCGCAACCCGGGCATCGACCCGAAAACCGGCCAGGCCAGGCATCAACTTGCCGCCCACGTGAGCGAAATCCGCGATGAAATCCGCTCTCTTTGCAATCTGCATTTTCAGGACGCTGAACTGAGCTTCCTGCAATCATGGCGCTTCATCAAGAGCGACTTTGTTGATTTTTTGGGCTTGTTCAAGCTCAACGAAAAATACATCTCTGTCGCAGCCTTGCCTTCTGGTGAGATCGACATCACGATTCGCGGTCCGTGGCTGCACACCATTTTGTTTGAGATTCCGGTGCTGGCCATCGTTAACGAGGTGTATTTTCGCAACACGCAAAGGCTGCCGGACCTGCTGGAAGGGCGCAAGCGACTGGATGTCAAAATCAAGCAGTTGCGCTCGGCTGGCCTGAGTGATCTGAAAATTGCCGATTACGGCACGCGCCGTCGGTTTTCAACAGCCTGGCATGAAGAAGTGCTGCGGGTGCTGTCGGCCTGTCTGGGTACCGGCCAGAGCCCCGGCAATGCCAGTGGCACGGCCGGTCAGTTGGCGGGTACCAGCAATGTGCTGTTTGCCATGAAGCTGGGCCTTACACCGCTGGGCACCATGGCGCATGAGTATTTGCAGGCGTGTCAGGCGCTCGGGCCGCGTCTGCGCGACAGCCAGACCTATGCCTTCGAGTCCTGGGCCAAGGAATATCGCGGGGATCTGGGCATTGCCTTGAGCGACGTCTATGGCATGAGCGCTTTTCTGCGTGATTTCGACATGTTCTTCTGCAAGCTGTTTGACGGCGCCCGACACGACAGTGGCGACCCGTTCCAGTGGGGCGAGCGCATGCTCGATCACTATCACCATAACCGGGTCGATCCGCGCACCAAGACCTTGATTTTCAGTGATGGGCTGACCGTGCCGCGCACCATCGAGTTGTACCAGCAGTTCAAGGGGCGTTGCCAACTCGCTTTTGGTATTGGTACTGACCTGACCAACGACCTCGGTTACGAGCCTTTGCAAAACGTCATCAAAATGGTGCGTTGCAATGGTCAACCAGTTGCCAAATTGTCTGACTCGCCGGCCAAGGATATGTGCGAGGATGAAAAGTACCTGGCCTACTTGCGCCAGGTTTTTGACATTTCGCAGCCCGGATGATCCAACTCACTTTTTGGCCTGACCATTCACCACCAAGGTATTACACATGTTGACTGCCGTTTCCATTGTCTTTGTGCTCTCGTATTTGGCGATCGCACTGGAGCACCCGCTCAAAATCAGCAAGTCGGCTTCCGCGCTGATGGCGGCAGGCTGGTTGTGGACGATTTATGCCATGGCCAGTGGTGACGTCAATCAGGTCGATGCGGACCTCAGCCGGTCGCTGATGGGCACCGCGCAAATCGTTTTCTTTTTGATGGGCGCCATGACCATTGTCGAGGTGGTGGATGCGCATGAGGGATTTGAAGCGATCACTTCACGCATCAAAACCACGCGACTGTCCACTTTGATGTGGATGGTGGGCTTCGTGACTTTCTTCCTGAGCTCCATCCTGGACAACCTGACCACCACCATTGTCATGGTTTCATTGATGAAAAAGCTGCTTCATCAGCGTGATGACCGCCTGTTCTTTGCCGGCATCATTGTCATTGCCGCCAATGCTGGTGGTGCCTGGACGCCGATTGGCGACGTCACCACCACCATGCTGTGGATTGGGAACCAGATCACCACCCTGTCGATCATGAAGAGTGTGTTCCTGGCCTCGCTGGTTAATTTGCTGGTGCCACTGGCGGTGACCAGCTACCTTCTTGGCGCCCGACCGGTGGTCGCGCCGCCACGCAAAAATGGTGGAGAGTTGCATCATTCGTCGGCGTTTGAGCGCAACCTGATGCTCTTTTTGGGACTGTCCATTCTGGTCGGCGTGCCGGTCTTCAAGACCGTGACACAGCTGCCACCCTTCATGGGTATTTTGTTTGGCCTGGGCATGTTGTGGATGGTGGGCGACTTATTGCATCTGAAAAAGGCAGACAGTAAAAAAGAGCATTTAACGTTGGTGCATGCCTTGACCCGGATCGACATGAGTTCGATCATCTTCTTCATCGGCATCCTGTTGGCCGTGGCGGCGCTCGAACACACCCACATTCTGACCCTGCTGGCCCAATGGCTCGACCAGACGGTTGGGCGCCTGGACGTCATTGTCATGATCATCGGACTCGCCAGCGCGGTGGTCGACAACGTGCCGCTGGTAGCCGCCTCCATGGGCATGTACACGCTGGCGCAATATCCGACCGACAGTTTTTTGTGGGAGTTCATCGCCTACTGCGCTGGCACCGGTGGCTCCATCCTGATCATTGGCTCGGCCGCCGGCGTGGCGGCCATGGGCCTGGAGAAGATTGATTTTTTCTGGTACATGCGCAAGATCGGCGGGCTGGCACTGCTGGGCTATCTGGCTGGCGCGCTGGTCTACATTGGCCAGTACCGGCTGTTCCACTGAAGCTCTGATTACTTTCAAAAAATATGCTGCCAAAAATTCTTGTCGCGCGCGCCATCTTCCCGGAGGTGTTGGCCAAATTGGCGCAGCACTTTGAGGTCGAGTCAAATCAGTCGGACGAACTCTGGAGTGCCGCCGAGCTGATTGTCAGATTGCAAGGCAAGCAGGGTATCTTCACCACCGGCGGTGAGCGAATTGATGCGGCGCTACTGACGGCCTGTCCGCAATTGAAGATCTGCGCCAACATGGCTGTCGGCTACAACAATTTTGATCTCGACGCCATGACTGCCGCAGGGATACTGGGCACCAACGCGCCGGACGTGCTGACCGAGACCACGGCCGACTTCGGTTTTGCCCTCTTGATGTCGACCGCGCGTCGCATGGCGGAAGCCGAACACTTTTTGCGCGCCGGTCTTTGGACGCGCTGGCGCTATGACATGTTTGCCGGCTCTGACATTCATGGCGCCACGCTCGGAATTCTGGGAATGGGGCGCATCGGTCAAGGCATTGCCCGGCGCGGCGCTTTTGGCTTTGGCATGAAAGTGAATTATCACAACCGCACCCGTCTTGACGCTGCTATTGAAGACCGGTGCCAGGCAAGCTATGTCAGCAAGGAAGAACTGCTCCGAACGGCCGACCACCTGGTGCTGGTGCTGCCCTACTCTGCGGCGTCTCACCACGCCATTGGCGCCGCCGAGTTGGCCCAGATGAAGCCCAGCGCCACGCTGGTCAACATCGCGCGCGGTGGCATTGTCGACGACAGCGCGCTGGCCGCAGCGCTGCGCAACAAGACCATTGCCGCCGCCGGCCTGGACGTGTTTGAAGGCGAGCCCAAAGTGCATCCGGAGCTATTGACCCTGCCCAACGTGGTGTTGACGCCGCACATCGCCAGCGCTACGCTGCCGACTCGACTGGCAATGGCCAATCTGGCAGCCGACAACCTGATTGGCTACCTGATCAGGAACCGCCCGGTGACACCCTTGAATCCCGCTGTGCTTGCATGAAAGCAAGCGTCAGGTGAGGTCTTTACCTACTCACTGCGAGCCCTATCGAAACCATTGACGACTATTTTAGTTCGGCTTTCGGCCGCCGCTAAGATGGAAGGATCAGGTCGACTTCATGACGAACGCAGCGCTTCACAACCAAACCGAATTCAGGCTCTTGCGCTACTTTGCCAGTGCCAGCTTGATATTTTTCGTGCTGGTCGCAGTTTTGCTCGGATATATCTTTCGTACCATGATCGTTGACGGAATCGTAAAAGGGTATGAGGTTCAGCATGCCAATCACGCGCAACTCCTTGCCAACGAGATGTGGGACGACGCCTTCGGACCGCTCGCGTTGGCGGTAGTCGGCAAGTCTGCCGCACAGGTGCGGGAGCTACCGCAAATCCCCGTGATACACGAGAAAGTGCTGATGCTCCTGAAAGGCAGCAAGATTTTCAAAATCAAGGTTTATGACTTGAGGGGTTTGACGATCTACTCAACCGAACCCAGGCAGATTGGCGAGGACAAGAGCAGCAATGGCGGAGTCATCAATGCCTTGCGCGGTTTGAGCAGCTCTGCACTTGTGCATGGGAATTTGATCAGCGCCTTCGAGGGTGAACTGCAGAACCGCGATTTGGTGGAAACCTATGTTCCGCGTCTCGACCCCACGTCCCACAAGGCGCTTGGCGTCTTCGAGATTTATGGCGATGCGACTTCGGTGCTGGAGGAAGTTGGCTTGCGACAGCGCTATGTGATGTTTGCTGTAGTTGCTATGCTGGCCATGCTCTATCTCGCCTTATTCATTATCGTCAGACGAGCCCAAAACTTTATTTCCCAGCAGAACCAGCAACGAAAAGAAGCGCAACAAGCCCTGATCGCGAGTGAGGAGCGCTGGAAGTTCGCGCTGGAGGGCGCCGGTGATGGTGTTTGGGACCGAAACCTGCAGACCGGAGAGGTCGTGGTTTCCAAACGCTACGCGGAAATCTATGGTTTCAGCGAGGACGACCTGGCAAATCAAAAGGAAACCTGGGCGCAACGTGTTCACCCCGATGATCTGGCACGGATAGAGGCAGACCGTGAAGCTTATCTGCAGGGTGAGAAAAATAGCTATGCCAACGAGCGGCGCATGCAGTGCAAGGATGGCAGCTGGAAGTGGATACTCTCACGTGGCATGGTGGTGGCACGCGATGCACAGGGAAAACCTTTGCGCATGATAGGCACGCACACGGACGTCTCCGAGAGAAAGGCGATGGAGGAACGGCTGCAGCAGTTAGCGCATTTTGACGTGCTTACCGGCCTGCCCAATCGGACTTTGTTCTCGGATCGACTGCGCCTGTCATTGGCAGCTGCGCGGCGATCAAGAAAGTGTATGGCACTTATTTTCGTTGATCTCGATGATTTCAAACCGGTCAATGATGGATTTGGACATCATGTGGGCGACCGACTTTTGCAGGATGTGGCGCAGCGACTGTTAGCCTGCGTGCGGCGCGAATCAGACACTGTTGCTCGCATGGGGGGTGACGAATTTGTCGTGATGTTGTCGGAAATTGAAGTGCTTCAGGATGCGTTGACCGTTGCCAACAACATTCTGCAAGCTCTGAGGCAGACTTTCCAAATTGGGCCCAACATCTTCCGCATTTCATGCAGCATGGGCATTGCCACTTATCCGGAGCACGGTAAGGATAAAAACAGTCTTCTCAAGGCCGCCGATGCTGCCATGTACCGCGCCAAGGAACTTGGCCGCAATCGGTTCGAGGTGGCGCAGGTCATGGAACCCGCGGCTAACTGACTGCCACCTTCAAGAGGGTGGCAATCAGGCCATCACTTTTTATTTTTATCTATCGAATCCTGCATCGCTTTCATCGGATCGTCATCACTTTGTTTTTCATTTGCAACTGGTGCAAGCTCACCCATCACAGGGTCGGATGCCGCGGCTGCGGGGGCTTCGACTTGGACTTCCAGCACCACATTTTTCAGATCAACCTTTTCGGTCTTGTCCAGTCCACTTGACACAATGCCGGGGAAGGCAATGATCAAGGCCACCATGATGATCTGGATCAACACAAATGGCACGGCGCCCCAGTAAATCTGCATGGTGGTAACTGGCTGGATCAGCTTCTTGGTCAGCTTGTCGCTGTATTCCCGACTTGGCGCCACGCTGCGCAAATAAAACAAGGCAAAGCCAAAGGGCGGGTGCATGAACGAAGTCTGCATATTGACGCCTAGCAGCACGCCAAACCAGATCAGGTCGATGCCAATCTTCTCGGCCACCGGTGCCAGCAGCGGAACGACGATGAACGAGAGTTCAAAGAAGTCCAGGAAAAAGGCCAGGAAGAAAATCAGCAGGTTGACAACGATCAGGAAGCCGACCTGTCCACCGGGTACCGAGGTCAGCAAGTGCTCCACCCACCTGGCGCCGTCGACCCCCTGGAACACCAGACTGAAGACAGTGGAGCCGACCAGAATGAAGACCACAAAGCTCGACAGTTTGGTGGTGGATGTCAGCGCCTGCTTAAGCAATTTCATGCTCAGTCGGCCGCGGCTCATGGCCATGATCAAAGCGCCCATGGCACCCATGGCGCCGCCCTCCGTCGGCGTCGCCACACCCAGGAAAATCGTGCCCAACACCAGAAAGATCAACAGCAGCGGTGGAATAAGCACAAAGGTGACGCGCTCGGCCATGCGAGACAGCAGACCCAGGCGGGTAACTTTGTTAATCAACGCGATGACGAATGCCAGTATCACGCCGGCGCACAGGGACACCACGATGGTTTCATCGGTTGCCACCGTCAGCACGACTTCCCCGGTGATCCAACTCGTCACCCGCGCATAGTTCTGTCCGAGGGTTACCGCCAAAGCGGTTGCCAAAATAGTCAGCAGTGCCAGCGAGCGCAGGCCGCTTTGACCATTTTCTTCGCGGATCGTGCGCGCCTCAATCGGCAACGCCGGAACCCAGGCCGGACGAATGAAAGTCAGCAAGATGACATAAGCAATATAGAGACCGGTCAGGGCAAAACCAGGGATGAAGGCACCCTTGTACATTTCACCGACGCTGCGACCCAGTTGATCTGCCAGAATGATCAACACCAGCGAAGGCGGAATGATCTGGGCCAGCGTGCCGGATGCGGCGATCACGCCCGAAGCAACACGGCGGTCGTAGCCATAGCGCAACATGATGGGCAGCGAAATCAGGCCCATTGAGATCACCGAGGCAGCCACCACGCCGGTGGTTGCGGCCAGCAGGGCACCGACAAAAATCACTGCAAACGCCAGACCACCGCGCAGTGGACCAAACAGTTGGCCAATGGTGTCGAGTAAATCCTCGGCCATGCCGCTGCGCTCCAGTATTAGACCCATCAGTGTGAAGAAGGGAATCGCCAGCAGCGTGTCGTTTTTCATGATGCCGAAGATGCGCAGCGGCAGCGCTTGCAACAGGGCCTCGGGCAAGACGCCCAGTTCGACACCGATGAAGCCAAAAAACAGGCCACAAGCGCCCAGGCTGAAAGCTACTGGAAAGCCAATCAGCAGGAAAACAATGAGTCCCCCGAACATGATGGGGGCAATGTTGTTGATCAGAAATTGCATGTGTGTCTCCGGGTTCAGGCAGTGTTCGCCTTGGCGGCTTTTTCTTCCGCCAGCTTTTGAATCGCTTCGGCCAACTCTTCTTCTGCCGTCTTCTCGATCTTTTTATGCGTCGGATCTTCGATCAGCCCCTGAAGAAAGGCCAGTCGCTTGATCAACTCCGACAGACCCTGCAGCAGCAGCAGCCCAAAGCCCAGCGGCATCATGGCGTAGACCGGCCAGAGAATCAGCCCGCCGGCATTGGACGACACCTCTTCCGAGTGATAGCCCTTGAGGAAGAATGGCACGCCGAACCACAAAATAGCGGCACAAAATGGCAACAGAAAAAAAGTAAAGCCGAAGACATCGATCCAGATTTGCGCGCGCTTGGACCAGCGACTGTAAATGACGTCAATCTTGACATGTTCTCCGTTGAGCAAGGTGTAGGCCGATGCCAGCAAGAACGAGGCTGCAAACAAGTACCACTGCACTTCCAGATAGGCGTTGGAACTGACATTGAACGCCTTGCGCACGGCGGCGTTGAGGGCGCTGATCATGGCCGACGCCAAAATCAGCCAGATCACATATTTGCCGATTTGGCCATTCAGCCAGTCCACGGCTCTTGAAAGTTTTAGAAGCACTTGCATGGGGTCTCCATCATGAGAAAACAATTAATACCTTGGCTGCTGCAATCCGGAACGCAACGCAGCAGCCAACGACTTCCAGCGCTAGAGCGTAACGTGTTGTGACTGCAAAAATCCCGACAGGATGATGTTTTTTTAAACAAGGGTAAATACTGATAAATGACTCAAGGGCCGTGTCATTGGCAAAGGACGGTCGCAGCAATAATCCGGACACTGCATCATGCCCTTCGCACAGTCCCTCATCGACTCGCCCACCATGCGCCGCGCTGGACGCGACCTTTTGTCGGTCGCGTTGATGGACGCGCGCAACCATACGTTGCACTTGATGGGAAAGTATGAATTGGCCTTGGCATCATCGGATTTTAAGGTGCCATGCGCGCCCGACCTCAACCCACCTTTGTGGGAGTTGGGTCACATCGGCTGGTTCCAGGACTGGTGGCTGTGCCGTCACCTGCAGCGCCAGTTGGGACGCGCCTGCGAACCTATGGCCAGCCGCTTGGCGTCGATCGAGCCGAACGCTGACCGCTGGTGGGATTCATCCCAGAGTGCGCATGCTGCCCGTTGGGCACTGGACCTGCCCAACGTGACCGACATTAAGTCCTATTTGCTGGAGACGCTGGAGTCCACCCTGGAGTTGTTGGAAAAGTCATCCGACGAGGAGGATGCCTTGTATTTTTACCGCTTGGCGCTGTTTCATGAAGATATGCACGGCGAGGCTTTGATTGTCATGGCCCAGGCACTCGCCTTGCCCTTGGGTTTAAGCATGCCGGGTCCGGTGCCGGCGCGAGATCCCTTGCTGTTTTCGGCCACGCGTTGCCGTTTGGGCAGCGTTGGGCGTGGTGAATTCTCGTTTGACAACGAGCGTTTGTGCCATGAGGTGTCGGTGCCCTCGTTCGAGATTGATGCCCAGGTGGTGAGCTGGGCGCAGTATGTCGAGTTTGTGGATGACGGTGGCTACGATCGCTCTGAGTTGTGGCAGACACCGGGTTGGCAATGGCTGCAGGACCAGGCGGCAAATGCGGGCCGTCGCGGGCCGCGCTACGTTGATCAGATCGGCGTCGCCAGTGGCGCGGTGCTGCAAGACCGTTTTGGCACTGCCCGGCGCATGCTGGGGGGCCAGCCGGTCATGCACGTGAGCTGGTGGGAGGCGGATGCCTGGTGTCGCTGGGCCGGCCGTCGCTTGCCGGCCGAGGTTGAATGGGAGGTTGCGGCCCACGATGGCGCCAGACGTGGTTTTCGCTGGGGTGATGTGTGGGAATGGACCGGCACCACTTTTGGCGCCTATCCCGGGTTTTCGGCGGATCCGCAGCTCGATTACTCAGAGCGTTCGTTTGGCACGCACAAGGTGTTGCGCGGTGCGTCGTTTGCCACCCGTGCCCGCATGAAGCACCCGAAATTCCGCAACTTTTACCGACCCGAGCGTGACGATATCTTTGTCGGGTTCCGGTCTTGTGCACTTTAAACCGGCTGCAGGTTCAACTCTGCCATTTCTGCTTCGTTGAACACCCGGGAGCGCGTGTGAAACGCCTTGCCCTCAGGACCTTCCAGCGAGAAAGTGCCGCCGTGACCTTCAATCACGTCGATGATGAGTTGGGTGTGCTTCCAGTACTCGTATTGCGACTTGCCGATATAAAACGGACAGCCACCAATTTCACCCAGATAAACATCACCGGCCCCCATCGTGATTTCACCCGGCAGATAGCAGTTGGCAGCGCTGTTGTCGCAGCAGCCGCCGGACTGGTGGAACATCAGCTTATCGCCGTGCTTGGTTTTCAGAAAGGCAATCAGTTCCAATGCAGCTGGTGTCGCAATGACTTTGTCGACCATGCTTGTCTCCAGAAAAAATGGCGCACCGTGGTGTAGCGCTTGAGGTAGTCGGTTGGGGCGACCCCCGATTTCTGGTACTCCAGTATGAGGGGGTGACCCAGTCGGCTGCCTCGCTGTGCAGCTTGGCA
>SESE01000051.1_pt1 | contig 48854 bp, 51 predicted proteins | sample 3171371 | NCBI WGS metagenome assembly SESE01 (sample SAMN06051881, study PRJNA518727) | freshwater metagenome | biome: subpolar coniferous forest; feature: holomictic lake; material: water; isolation source: holomictic Lake 442, 13 m depth | place: Canada: near Kenora, Ontario | collected... | reverse complement strand
AAGGGAGCGATCGGAATTCTGGTGCACGACCTCAGATATGACGGCAGCGTGGCGCGCAAATCGATTGATTTTCCAAGCAGCAGCGGGACCGCTGCCAGCGCATCCAAGTGAGGCACTCATCATGAAAAAACTCACATTCAACGCGATGCTTCTGGCTCTTTGTTGCGGGACGATTTCTTCCGCTTTTTCGCAGCCCACACAGGCACCCGAGAGCACCTGTTTTGAAAGCCGAAAGGGCGCGTCGGAAGTCGTCAAGCGCGACCTGCAGCCAGGCTGGCCCAACGTGAAGTGTTCACCAAAAACCGGCGCGGTGCTTTGGTGGGGTGATCCGTTCGACGGCACCGTGCCCATGAGTGACACGCCTCTTCTGGGACATGTCCCGGCGGGAAATGCGGTCGTCAAACCGCGCTCGGAGAAACTCGCCTTGATGCCCCTGTGCGGCGTCGCGTGTCACAACGGTGTTGGTCCCAAGTTCATTCCGCCCAAGCTGCCGACGGGCAAAAAGCCAGGCCCGATACCGACGATGGCAGGCATGGTGGCGGATCTTCAGAACCTACAGCATGGACGGGACCGCATCTGGTGCATGGATTGCCACCACACCACACAGCGCAATAAGCTGGTGGACAACTTTGGTGACCCGGTCAGCTTTGACCAGCCACAACTGCTGTGCGGCAAGTGCCACGGCGACAAAATGCGTGACTGGCGCGATGGCATTCACGGCAAGCGGATCGGCGAGTGGGCCAGCACGGGCAAGAAGCGCTGGTTTACCTGCACCGAGTGCCATAACCCGCACAACGTTCAGGACGGCGCCAGAAACAAGGGATTCCCCCAGATTGCGCCAGAGGTGCCACCCCAGCTTCCCTGGGGAATGAAAGACGCCAAGCACGAGCTCAAGCATGGCGTTGCCCACTGAGATGTCACAGCTCCCAGACGACCCTGACTTGATTCCAGAACCTGACAGGGGCAGGGGTGACCCCAGCTGGATTGCCCCGGCCCTGACGGCATCCGAAAAGACGCGGAACGTGGGCAAGACCAGCGTCTTTTTTGGCCCTCCGCTGGCCGTTCTAGCGGACGGACAAAAGAACACGCTGGAGATCAGCGGCAAACTGAACCGGACCGCCGAAAGATACCTGGAAATACTTAAGCACCACGGCTTGGAACTGACAGAGCCAGAGCGCCGTTGCCTTGCCCATATCTGCCACATCGGCTTCATGTCACCACTGGAAATCTGCGAGCTATCGCTTGAGGTCAGCATGACCCGATTCGAATGCGACGGCCTGGACAAGGGCGCTTTAGCCGCGAAGCTTGAGGCTGCCAGCTTCGCTGATCTGGTGGCCATCGTTGAGTCACTGGGCTTTTGAAGCGACAGACTTACCAACACAGGAAACACAGCATGCCGAATCGAGTGCAATGGAATCCAAGCTACAGCCTGGGCAATGAGATCCTGGACCGCCAGCACTGCGATATTCTGATGCAGTGCAATGCCTTGGCCGACACCTTTGCCGATACCGGGTCGCAGGGCGAGCAGAAATTCCAAAAAATCTTCAGTGAACTCATGGCGCAATGCGGCGAGCATTTCTCTACCGAAGAGATGCTACTCACCCGATGCGCTTGCACCGGGATAGAAGAGCATCAAAACGAGCACGACGAGTTCAACTATCTGGCCAACGAGATCATCACGGCAGAAAACTTTGAAAATATCGAACTCCAGCGATTCTTAACCCATTGGTGGGTCGGACACATAGTGGGCTCGGGCAAAAGGTATCGGGCCATTCTGAAAGGCCTGCCGCCCGAGCCTTGAAAGGTCACCCCGCAACCTGACCGGTGCAAGCCGCTTGTTTGGGCATTTCAGCGCTGGCCTCGATGGTCGAATACCAGTGGGCCAGTTTCACGACGTCGGCACCGGCTTGCTGTCCGGTGCGCTGGGCACGCTGGTGTATGCGTTGCACTGCCCCGAATCAGCTGCACCATTCGTTGGCATCTGGTACGTATTGGGAATCGCAATTCCGACACTGGCGGGAGCGATGGTGGGACCGCGCGTGTTGCGCTGGTAGTTAGATGGAGAGAACGGATCGACGCCGGTAGGCGCATCTTTTTTTCGTGTTCAATATGGGGTCAGGTTCAGATTGAGTGTATGGCCCTGTATGTCCTGCACCGACGCAATCGCCTTGAACGCCAGCGCCTGCACCCGATCCGGCAGTCGCACAAAGTTGTTCTTCTGGACTAAGGCATCACCATTCATGAATGCCCAGACAAAAAACTGAAGAGCCGGCTGGGTCCGCGCAACGTTATCTGTGATCCGGGGAACCAGAGCAAACGTACCCATCGTGATGGGCCAGGTTTCCCTGCCGCGGTGGTTCGTCAACGTCGTCGTGAAATTGCTTTTCTTGACCCAGTCGCTATTGGACAGTGCAGACTTGAATCCGGAAATCGACGGGTACAAAAACTCTTCCTCAGCGTTTTTCATTTTGACGGCCCGCAAATCGTTATCCTTGACATAGCCGAAGTCGACATACCCGATGGCGCCCACCGTATTCTTCATGCCTTTCACGACTCCGTCACTGCCCTTGACTCCGATGAAACCGGTCGGCCACACAATAGTGGTTTTGACGCCCATCTTCTCCTTCCATGCCGGGTTTACCTTAGCCAGATAGTCGGAAAAGTTGTAAGTCGTGCCCGACCCGTCGCTGCGCACCAGCACCTTGATGGGAGTGGCAGGCAATGTGAGCTCCGGATTTAGCTGCGCTATGGGCGTGGCGTTCCAACGCTTGATCTCACCCATAAAGATTCGGGCCAGCAGGTCACCGTTCAAGCGCAACTGGCCAGTGCGGATAGCTGGCAGGTTGAACACTGGCGCAATGCCAGTAATGGCCACCGGAAACAGCACCAACCCATCCTTATCCAGTTCAGCTTGCGAGGGTGCAACGTCCGATGCCCCAAATCCTGTTTCACCGGCGCGAATCTTTTTCAGTCCTGCTGACGACCCAACTGGGTCGTAAGAAAGAACTGCACCACTTTGCTTTTGATACTCAGCGGCCCAGCTGCGGTAGATGGGTGCTGCGGCAGATGAACCGGCGCCAGTAAAGTTGGTGATTCCGGCCGCTTGCGAGGTCAAGCTGACAAGCGCAAAAAGAGTGATTGCTAAAAATTTCTGCATTTCTACCTGACCAAAAAAATATGACGACAGGTTGCACGGCGATGCGCCGCAGCCGAACCTGCTTACCCAGTCAATCGGTTCACGGCAACTCTTCGTTCCATTGCCGATGCCGCTGAAGCCGCTAAAGGAGCCTTACTCGCGCAATATCAGCTGACCTCGAATCTCGCCACCGGGGTGACTGGCAGTGTGAATATCAGCATACCATTTGCCGGCCATCAGGTCTGCGGCCTGCACCGAAGTCAGCGTAGCCTGGCCCTCAAGCGGGCTCTTGACCGGGGCTTTGAAAGCAAGCACGCTGGTGGCGTTGGCGCCAACCACGGCCGGGCCATGAAAGTGGCCGGCGCTGGCAGACCCGCGCAGGCCCGTGAACGACAGCTTCCAGCGAAACAGCCGGGTGTTTTTATTCAGCACGGCAAACAACTGGCCGCTCGCCGGTGTGGCGACCGGCGGCAGCTGGTTCATGCCTGTCATCTGGGTACTGAATGCGGCTAGATGCGCGTCCGGTTGCAACGTACTGCAGCCGGTCAGGGCAATGACGACCGCGATGATCAGGCAAGTTGGGTCGACAGCCATTCGAGACTCCGGCCACGCGCCAGCGCCGAGGCACGCTGGTTGTACATTGGTCGGCCCCAGCAACTGAAGCCGTGATCGGCACCTTCGTAGACATAAAACTGTGCATTGGAGCGCCCATCAAATGCGCTTTTGACTGCAGCCACGGCACTCGCCGGAATGTGTGCATCCAGTGCGCCGTAATGGAACAGGATAGGCACATTGATCGATGGCGCCAGATCCAGATGGTTTTGAATCCCGCCGCCGTAATAGCAAACGGCGGTATCGACGGCGCCGCTGGCCGCCAAATGATAGGCCAGGCGTCCGCCCATGCAATAGCCCACCACTGCGACCTTGCCGTCAAGCTCGGGGCGTTTGCGCAGGGCTGCAACTGTTGCGCGCAAATCGGCCACGGCGTTGGCTCCGTCCAGATTCTGCATCAGCTGGTAAGCTTTCTTGGTGCCAGCTTCGTCGTACATCAGATCAACGTTGGGTTCCTGGCGCCAGAAAATATCCGGCGCCACTACGACATAACCATCCATGGCGAACTGATCTGCCACGGCGCGGATATGCTCGTTGACACCCCATATTTCCTGAACGATCACCATTCCCGGGCCACGTCCGGTGGGTGGCAGTGACAGATAGGCATCAAACTGCTTTCCGTCCAGACTTTGGATTGCGATTGTGGAACTGACCATGGGAACTTCCTGCTGTTTCGTTGAATGAGAGGAAATGAGTCTATATCGTTTGAGCCGTCGCCCGCCAGCCGGCATCGAGCAGGCTTGCCAGAAGTGGGGTTAACCATTCTGTCAACCATGCCCACCTTTGAATGGCCCGACCAGCTCCGGCGTTATCCATCCACATCAAAGCCGCCGGCTTGAGTTTTCCCCTGGCGCCCTCTGCTGACACGAGCGCTGCTACAGTCCAACTCCAGAACAGCTCTGCAAAGAAATGTCATGAGAACCTACAAAATCGCCTGCATTCCTGGCGACGGTATCGGAAAAGAAGTTGTGCCAGCCGGTCAGACCGTGCTGGCAGCGCTGGCCGCAGCCGGCAACTCTTTCCGATTTGATTTCCAGAACTTTGAGTGGGGCGGTGACTGGTACCGCCAACACGGCGAGATGATGCCGGCGAACGGGCTCGATGCGCTGCGCGACAAGGATGCAATTTTGTTTGGCTCCGCTGGTGACCCGCGTATTGCGGACCACATCACACTGTGGGGGCTGCGCCTGAAGATTTGTCAGGGCTTCGACCAGTACGCCAACGTGCGGCCAACGCGCATCCTGCCCGGTATCGACGCCCCGCTCAAGCGTTGCCAGCCGCAAGACCTGGACTGGGTCATCGTGCGCGAAAACTCGGAGGGTGAATACGCCGGTGTCGGCGGCCGTGCCCATCAAGGGCACCCGATGGAGGTCGCCACCGATCTGTCGGTCATGACCCGCGTCGGTGTCGAGCGCATCATGCGCTACGCCTTTCGGCTGGCACAGACGCGCCCACGCAAATTGCTGACCGTCGTTACCAAGTCCAATGCGCAACGCCATGCCATGGTGATGTGGGATGAGATTGCAGTACAAATCTCGAAAGAGTTCCCGGATGTGAAATGGGACAAGGAACTGGTGGACGCCGCCACAGCGCGCATGGTCAACCGCCCGGCTTCGCTGGATACGCTGGTGGCCACCAATTTGCATGCCGACATCCTGAGCGATCTGGCCGCGGCACTGGCGGGCAGTCTGGGCATTGCACCGACCGCCAACATCGACCCGGAGCGTCGGTACCCCTCCATGTTCGAGCCGATCCACGGTTCCGCCTTCGACATCATGGGCCAGGGTCTGGCGAATCCGGTGGGTACGTTCTGGAGCTGCGTGATGCTGCTGGAGCATCTGGGTGAAGTGCTTGCAGCGAAAAAGTTGATGACCGTCATTGAGCAGGTGACTGCCGACCCGTCACTTCACACGCGCGACCTGGGTGGCAATGCTACGACGGCGCAGGTGACAGCGGCCGTCTGTGCTCGAATCACGGTCTAGGCAAGGAGCCAACCGATGACAAGCAAGGTGGGAACTATCGGCACCGGGACCATCCTGCTGGGCTGCATTGCCGACGACTTTACCGGCGCCACGGATCTTGCCAACAACCTGGTGCGCTCCGGGATGCGGGTGGTGCAGGTGATCGGCGTACCGGAGCAAGCGCTGCAGGCAGATGCCGATGCCGTGGTGGTGGCACTGAAGTCTCGCACCATCCCCAAAGACGAGGCGATTGCGCAGTCGCTGGCTGCGCTGCGCTGGTTGCAAGCGCAGGGCGCGCAGCAGATCTACTTCAAATACTGCTCCACCTTTGACAGCACAGCCGACGGCAATATCGGCCCCGTGACCGAAGCCTTGATGGACGCGCTGACGGTCTCACACGGCTGCGATTTTACTATCGCCACGCCGGCTTTCCCCGACAACCAGCGCACTGTCTTCAAGGGACATTTGTTTGTCGGCGATGTCTTGCTCAATGAGAGCGGCATGCAGAACCACCCTCTCACACCGATGACTGACGCCAATCTGGTGCGCGTGCTGCAGGCGCAGTGTCGCCGCAAGGTCGGGCTGATTGACTACCAAGTGGTGGCGCAGGGCGAGGTCGCGATTCGCCGGCGCATCGATGCGCTGCGGGCGCAGGGTGCAGGGTTGGCCATCGTGGACGCCATCTGCAACGATGATCTGCTGCGCCTGGGCCAGGCATTGAAGGGTATGGCGCTGGTGACTGCGGGTTCGGGCGTTGCCATCGGCTTGCCAGCCAACTTCGGTCTTGCACCTTCCAGCACTGCCAGCGCACTGCCTGCCGCTACCGGCCGGCAAGCAGTGGTGTCAGGCAGTTGCTCGCTGGCCAGCAACCGGCAGGTTCGCGCTTTCATCCAGTGCGGACATCCAGCACTGGGCATCGATCCGATGCAGGTGGCGCAAAAGGAGAGTTACGGTATCGATGTGGCAGCCGAAGTGCTGGCCTGGGCCGAGCCCTGGCTCAACCGGGGACCGGTGCTGATTTATTCGACCACCGATACGCTTGCCGTCAAGCTGGCGCAAGGAAAACTTGGTGTGCTGGAAGCCAGCGCGCTGGTTGAGCGCACCCTGGCTGCGATCGCCAGCGCACTGGTGCAGCGCGGCGTGCGCCAACTGGTGGTGGCCGGCGGCGAAACCGCTGGTGCCTGTGTGCAGGCCCTGAATATCAAGCAGATGAAGATCGGCCCGCAAATCGATCCCGGTGTGCCGTGGTGTCATGCCGACACCGATGCGGCGCCCGGCACGGGCCTGCATCTGACGCTGAAGTCAGGCAACTTTGGCAGCGACGATTTCTTCCACAAAGCCTTTACCATGCTGACATGACTGAGTCGCAAGCCCGTGAAGAAATCTGCCGTGTCGGGCGCAGCCTGTTCGAGCGCGGTTATGTGCACGCCAGCGCCGGCAACATCAGTGTGCAGCTGGATGAGTCGCAGGGCGGCGGTTATCTAATCACCCCGGCCGATGCCTGCCTGGGCTTTCTCGACCCGGCCCGGCTGGCCCGGCTGGACGCGCAGGCACGACAACTCAGCGGTGATCGTGCCAGCAAAACCCTGGCGCTTCATGCACACATCTACCGGGCGACAACGCCATTTGATCCGAACACTTGCTGTGTGATCCACACCCATTCCAGACACTGTGTGGCGCGCTCATTACAACTTGGCGGGCAGGAGCGGTTGCCGCAAGATCAGCAGTGGCGAGAACTGTTGCCTGCCGTGACGCCCTACTTCGTGATGAAGGTTGGACACGTACCCCTGCTGGCTTACCAGCGTCCCGGCTCGTCCGAAACTGCGCAGCAGGTGGCACAGGTGATTCGCCACTATGGCGACGCCGGCACGCCGATTCGCGCCGTCATGCTGGAGCGACTCGGCCCCAACGTCTGGCACAACTCGCCAGCGGCTGCGATGGCAACACTGGAAGAGCTCGAAGAAACCGCCCGACTGCTAAGTCTCGGCCCGTCATCGGCTGCGCCTCTGACCGAATCCCAGATCGATGAACTGCGCCAGACTTTCGGCGCCCGCTGGTGAACGCTATGCCTCAATTTGCCGCCAATTTGTCCATGCTCTATCCCGAGCTCGATTTTCTGGATCGTTTTGCCGCTGCCGCACAAGACGGTTTCAAGGCCGTCGAATATCTTTTTCCCTACGCCTATGAGAGTCGAGAAATCGCAGCGCGCCTCACCGCCCACAACCTGCAGCAGGTTCTGTTCAATGCACCGCCTGGCGACTGGCAGGCAGGCGAGCGCGGTCTGGCCTGTCTGCCGGGACGCGAAGCGGAGTTTCAAAGCGGCATCAGCCGAGCACTCGACTATGCGGCTGCCCTGCATTGCCCACGCATTCACATCATGGCCGGTCTGCTGCCGGCCGGCAGCCTGCGCGAAACGCACCACACCACTTATGTCAAGCAGCTACGCTGGGCCGCGCTGGAGGCGGCCAAACAAGGTGTTGATGTACTGATCGAGCCGATCAACACACGTGATATTCCGCGCTTCTTTTTGAACCGGCAAGACCATGCGCATGAGGTGGTCGAGGCTGTCGGTGCCTCCAACCTCAAGGTGCAAATGGACTTGTACCACTGTCAGATCGTGGAAGGTGACGTGGCGATGAAACTGCGCCAATACCTGCCGACCGGGCGCGTCGGCCACATTCAGATTGCCGGCGTGCCGCAGCGCAACGAGCCAGACGCCGGCGAGCTTAACTACCCGTATCTTTTCTCCCTGCTCGACGAGCTGGGCTATGCGGGCTGGGTCGGCTGTGAGTACCGACCCGCCACAGGCATGCAGTCCGGTGGCACATCCGCCGGATTGGACTGGCTTGAAGCTTACACCCAGAGTGTTTTCTCAAATCGCAACCAAACCAAACCTGACGTCACTGGTTGATGCTGATGACATCCTGATTTTTTCATGGTACAAAGAATTGAGCACAAAAAAACAATTCCCAGGAGACCATGGCTAGCGTTCAAATCAGAGGTGTCGAAAAATATTTCGGGGCACCACATATCATTCGCGGCGTAAACATCGACATTGAAGACGGCAAGTTCGCCGTGCTGGTCGGGCCATCGGGTTGCGGCAAATCCACCCTGCTGCGCATGATTGCGGGGCTGGAAGAAATAGGCAGCTGTCGCCATGGAACGCGCCGTTGTGCGTGATCCGCAGGTGTTCCTGTTCGATGAACCCCTGTCCAATCTGGATTTCCTCGTTGGCCAGCGAGGCTCCTTCGGACCACGCGACAATCACTAGCGAGATACACCCGCAATGAAAATACTCGTCACTGGCGGCGCCGGTTTCCTGGGGGTCCGTCTGGTCCGTGAACTTCTCAAGAAGGGGCAACTCAATGGCCGACCGATCGCTGAACTCAGCATTGCCGATCTGTTTGCCCCGCCTGCCGACCTAAGCGCGGACCCACGGGTGCGGCTGCATACCGGCGCATTGCTGAATCAAACCGACCTGTTTGCCAGCGGTTTCGACGCTGTATTCCACCTCGCCTCGGCGGTCTCAGGCGAATGCGAAGTCGACTTTGACCTCGGTCTGCGCTCCAACCTGGACAGTACGCGCGCCCTGCTGGACGGACTGCGCAAGGCCGGCAATGTGCCGCGACTGGTGTTTGCCAGTTCAGTGGCGGTGTTCGGGCCGGATGGCGCCAACCCGCTGCCGGATCGGGTGACCGACAACACGCTGCCGTCACCGCAGACCTCGTACGGCACCCACAAGCTGATGTGCGAATACCTGATTGCCGACTACACGCGCAAGGGCTTCATCGACGGCCGGTCGGCACGCTTGATGACCGTCACCGTGCGCCCCGGCAAGCCCAATGGCGCGGCATCGTCCTTTTTCAGCGGCATCATTCGCGAGCCACTGGCCGGAGTGCAAGCCACTTGTCCGGTTGACGCCGAAGTCTCGCACCCGGTGTCCTCGCCGGCCAACACGATCGATGGATTGATGACGGTGTTTGAAGCCAGTCGGGAGGCCATGGGCGGACGCCTGGCGCTGAATCTGCCGGGGTTGACGGTGCGCGTCGCCGACATGCTGCAGGCGCTGGAGGAAGTGGCCGGCCTGCAGGTCCGACAACGGGTTCGCTTCGAGCGCGACGAACGCATCGCCGGCATCGTCGGCAACTGGGCCAGAGGTTCGACCGCCGATCGCGCACTGGCGCTGGGCTTGCGTCCCGATGCCTCATTCAAGAGCATCATCGAACAGTACATTGAAGATTGCCGCACACCTGGCTATCCGGCCGACGCCTTGCGCGGCCTGCAGCGCTGAACCGCTGGGCGCTAGATGCGTTGGCTGCGGCGCGCCGCCGTTGCTACGGCCAGCGCCTGCAACACGTCGACGGTAGTGTCCCAGTCCAGGCAGGCATCGGTGACGCTTTGGCCATAGCGCAGGCCAGCGTGACCGTCGATGATGTCCTGCCGGCCCGCCACCAGGTGACTTTCAAGCATGACGCCGCAGATGGTCTCGCTGCCGCTGGCCAGTTGCTGCGCAATGTCAGCGGCCACCCCGGACTGGCGTCGGTGGTCTTTGCTGCTGTTGCCGTGGCTACAGTCGACCATCAGGCGCGCTGGCAAGCCCGCTGCCGCCAGCGCAACCGACGCCTGCCGCACACCGGCGGCGTCATAGTTGGGGCCGTCGCTGGCACCGCGCAATACAAGGTGTGCGTCAGGGTTACCGGTGGTTGTGATGACCACCGCCCTGCCCTCCAGTGAGATGCTCGGAAAGCGGTGCGACTGCCCCGCAACATGGATGGCATCGATGGCCGCAGCCACGCTGCCGTTGGTTGCATTCTTGAATCCGACTGGCGCCGACAGTGCCGAGGCCATCTGGCGGTGCAGCGGGCTCTCAACGGTGCGCGCACCGATGGCGCCCCAGGTCAGCAGCTCGGCGTAATACTGCGGCGTCACCAGGTCCAGGATTTCAGAGGCGGCCGGCAGACCCAGTCGCGCACAAGCCAGCAGCAAGCGGCGCGCCTGGCGCAGGCCTTTTCCGATATCCCCCCGACCATCCAGTTCGGGGTCGTAGATCAGGCCTTTCCAACCCATGCGGGTACGCGGCTTGTCAAAGTAGACGCGCATCACGACCAGCAGATCAGGTGCCAGCCGCGTGGCCAGTTCGTGCAGCCGTCCGGCATATTCCAGCGCCGATGCCGGGTCATGGATTGAGCAGGGACCAACAATGACCAGCAGCCGGTCGTCTTCACCACGCAGGATGGCGCGCGTGGCGGCGCGTGCGCTGGCAATAAATGCTGCTTCTGCCTGGCCGACAGGCAGTTCCTCGCGCAGCAGTCTTGGCTCCGGCAGCAGTGCCGACTGTTGGATGTGAATGTCGTGAATTGAAGTATTCATTTATTATGCAAACCGGTGTCGTTGAGGAAGTCCATCAAGGCTGTCGTAAAAGCCCCGGCCTGCTCCCAATTTGAAAGGTGGGCGGCGTCCAGTTCGACATAACGTGAGCCTGAGATGCGCTGTGTAATTTCGCGCCCCAACTCAGGCGCGGTGGAGCTGTCATGCCGACCGGCGATGACCAATGTCGGTAGATCAATTTTACTGATGTCGTGCAACTGGTCCATGTCGCGTATGGCGATCACGTTGGCCTGGTAGCCCGGCGCAGACGTGGCAAGCAGCATGGCGCGCACCCGTTCAACCACATGCGGCGCACGCTGCTGAAAGCGGCGCGTGAACCAGCGATCCAGGATCGAATCCGTCAGACCCGCCATGCCTTCGCTGGCCAGCACTGTCAGGCGCGAATTCCAGAGCTCAGGCGTGCCCAGCTTGGCAGCGGTATTGCTGAGCACCAGGTGCTTGATGCGATGGGCGTGGTGGGTAGCCAGCCACATACCGGTCATGCCACCCATCGACAAACCACAAAAATCAACCTGCTTCAGTTGCAGGTGGTCCAGCAGCGCCACCGCATCCTGGCCAAGTTGCTCGATGCTGTAAGGGCCCGGCGGCACTTCGGATTGACCGTGCCCGCGCACGTCGTAGCGCAGCACCTGAAATTGGGTCAGCAGGGTTGACATCTGTGGCTCCCACATTTCGAGCGTGGTACCCAGCGAGTTGCACAGCATCAGAAGCGGCGCCCGAGGGTCGCCTTCGAGCTGGTAACGCAATGAAATTTTGTTGCAGGTAGCAATAGGCATGTTCAATCTATTTCAGTTAAATTTTTGAAGCGCGACAGGCTGTCGCGGGCGCGACGCCGCAGCGCGCAAAAATTGGCCCAACGCGCCGCGCACGATGTACCATTTTGCCGTTCAATCGCCTGCCGCGCTCACTACTATGGGGTGCACAGCAATGATCAGCGTGATCGGACGCTGCATTGAATGTGGCGTCATTGAATTTGGTTGACGAGGCACGTGGTTGCTCGAACAATGCTATTGTCGGACAGACTTCACACGGTCCCTCACCCAAGAGCTTTTATTCAAACCAAGGAGACATGCATGAAAGAGACGACGAAGACACCGGTTTTTTCACCCATGCGCAAGCGCGCAACGGGGCTCGCGGCTTTGGGTGCCGCGCTGGTCTGTCTTGCGCAAGGTGCGCAGGCGCAGGAGACCTTCAAGGTCGGCATTGTCAGTTTTCTCTCGGGTCAGGCAGCCGAGAGTTTCGGCATTCCGGCGGTCAATGGAGCAAAAGTCCTGGTCGAGGCGTTTAACAAAGGTGAGGCCCCAGCGCCCTACAACAAGCCGGGCTTTGGTGGCTTGAAGATTGAGCCGATCTACGTCGACGAAAACGGTGGCGCCACCAAGCAGGTGCAGGAATTGCGCAACCTGTACGACCGTGACAAGGTCGATGTGGTGGTCGGTTATGTCGGATCAGGCGACTGCCTGGCGGTAGCTCCGGTGGCAGAGGAAATGAAAAAATTCCTGATTCTTTACGACTGCGGCACGCCGCGCATTTTTGAGGACGGCAAGTACAACTACGTGTTTCGCACCGCCTCCCACGCCACCATGGACAACGTGGCTCTGGCGCGCTACATGAAGTCGCATAACGTCAAGGCCGAGAACTTCAACATGATCAACCAGGACTATGCCTGGGGTCAGGATTCACGCAAGGACTTCATCTGGTCGATGGAGAAGCTCTACCCCGGCGCCAAGCCCGGCGAGGATTTGTTGCCCAAGTTCGGCGCCGGTCAGTATGGCACTGAAATATCGGCTCTGATGGCCAAGCCGGCCGATGTCACCCACTCCAGTTTGTGGGGTGGCGACTTGCAGGCTTTCATCCTTCAATCCGGTCCGCGCGGACTGTTCAAGCGCTCGCAGGTCGTGCTGTCGGCAGCTGACCATGTGTTGCCGGCGCTGGGCGACAAAATGCCGGACGGCGCCATCCTCGGGGCACGCGGCGCTTACGGCCTGATGTCGCCGAAGTCGGCGCTCAATGACTGGTGGTGGTCGATCTACCAAAAGGCCTACACCGTCTACCCGGTGCAGGCACCGTACCGCATGGCGCAGTCTCTGCTGGGCCTGAAGCTGGCGGTAGAAAAAGCGATGGCTGCCAATGGTGGCAAGAAACCCAACGCGGAACAGCTGGCAGCGGCACTCAAGGGCCTGGAATGGGATTCGCCGGCCGGGCGCATCCGCATGGCGCTGGGTGACGGCCATCAGGCGATGCAGGAGACCGCCATCGGCAAGACACGCTATGACGCGGGCAAGAAAATGGTGGTGTTGGATGACATCCAGCGCTTCGCGGCCGAATGCGTCAACCCGCCCGCCAACATGAAGTCGGAGGACTGGATCAAGGCGGGATTTCCCGGCGCCAAGTGCAATTGAGCCAGCGCTAACCTGCCAACCCCGCTGCCACGGCGGCGGGGCCTTAACTACCTCGAAGGCGCGCGCCCATGCATACCCTGATTACCATCCTGATTGACGGCCTGACCTATGCATCCTGGCTGTTTATCGTCGCACTCGGGCTGACGCTGGTCTTTGGCGTACTGAAAATACTCAACATGGCGCATGGCAGTTTTTATGCGCTAGGGGCCTATGCGGCGGCCAGCTTCGTTAGCTGGGGCGCCAGCATGAAACTGGCACCTGCCTTCTCAATTGTGGCCATGCTGCTGGCGGCGGTGGCGGTAGCGGCGATCCTGGCGCCGCTCACCGAGCGTGGCCTGATGCGTTTTTTCTACGGACGCGACGAGGTGTTGCTGGTGCTGGTTACCTATGCCATGTTTCTGATTCTGGAAGATGTGACCAAGCTGATCTGGGGTGCCAACCCGTACTATGTTTCGGAACCCTACAGCCTGTTTGGCAGCATCGACATCGGTCGCCAGACCTACGTGGGCTACGACTTTGCCCTGGTCGCTCTGGCCGTCGTCGTCGGGCTCGCCGTCTGGTGGGGCTTGAACCGCACACGCCACGGCAAGATTGTGCTGGCCGTCATTCATAACGCCGAGGTGGCCTCCAGCATGGGCATCAATGTATCGCGGGTTTACATGCTGGCTTTCACAGTCGGCATCTTCCTGGCTGGCATTGGCGGCGCCTTCACGGCGCCCATGATCTCGGTGCAGCCGGGCGTATCGGTCGGCGTCATCATCGTCTCATTTGCGGTTGTCATCATCGGCGGCCTGGGCAGCATTGAAGGCGCCGCCATCGGTGCGCTGATCGTCGGCTTGGCGCGCTCACTGGCGGTGCATGTGGCGCCGGTGGCAGAACTGTTTTCGATATACATTGTCATGGCGGCGGTGCTGATGTTCCGCCCTGAAGGACTATTCCAGCGCATCCAGGCGCGAAAGATCTGACATGGCGGTGTCTCTACCTGTGCCCGCAACGGGTCCATCAGCGGCGCCAGGGTCACGCTACCGAATTGCGCTGATCGGTATCGTGTTCACTATTGTGCTGGCGCTAGCGGGGTTGGCCATGCCCAAATGGCTGACCTTCCTGATGACGATGGCCGCCGCACAAGGCCTGGTGTCGCTGGGTATCGTGCTGCTGATGCGCGGCGGGGTGGTCTCGTTTGGGCAGGGCATGGTGTTCGCACTGGGTGGCTACGCCGCAGGGCTGGCTTACAGCCGGCTCGGCTTCACCGACGCACTCGGTTTGACCTTGCTGGGTGGCGTTGCGGCAACGCTGCTGGCAGCGCCATTTGCACCGATGCTGGCACGCTATCGCGGCATTTTCTTTGCGATGCTGACCCTCGCGTTGTCAATGGTGACCTACGGCCTGCTGATGAAGATCGAGCTTCTGGGCGGCTCCGATGGCTTCAATATTGGTCGGCCAACGTTGTTCGGTCAGAAATTGCCGGATGCCCAAGTTGGCTACATCATGTATGTGTTGACGATTGCCATTGCCGGCGTCATGGCACTGCTTTCGCGGGTCTACTTTGACTCCACCCGGGGCCTGCTGACCCTGGCGGTGCGTGAAAACGAGTTGCGCGTGGAATACCTTGGTGGCTCGGTCCGCCAGGCCATGACCATCAACTTCATCCTGGCTGCCTTTGCCGGTGGCATGGGCGGCGCGCTGGTGGTAATGTCGCTCGGTCACATCGACCCCAACTTCAGTTACTGGACCACTTCTGGCGAATTCGTATTCGTCGCCATTCTGGCCGGCTGGCAAAGTGTGCTGGCCGTGTTCGTTGCTTCCACCGTACTGGAAGTTGTTCGGTCGTTCTCCAGTTCCTATTTTCCCAATACCTGGCAGTTGGTACTCGGTCTGTTTTTGCTGTTCGTCATACGGTTCCTGCCACGCGGTATCGGCTCGTTGTGGATCAAGGAGAGCCAGCGATGAGCGACCACCCGCTGCTGCAGGCCAAAGGTGTCTGCAAGCGCTTCGGCGCAGTAGTCGCCGCAGCCGACATCAACATCGACATCATGGCCGGTGAGCACGTCAGCCTGATCGGCAGCAATGGCGCCGGCAAGACGACTTTTGTCAACATGATTACCGGCTACATGAAGCCCGACAGCGGGCAGATTTCGCTGGCTGGGCGTGACATCACGGCACTGGAGCCGCGCACCATTACGCGGCTCGGCGTGGCGCGGTCGTTCCAGATTCCGCAACTGTTCGGCGACCTGTCGGTGCTGGAGAACATGCTGGTGGCCAGCGCCTGCCACGATGATGCTTTGAGCTTCTGGCAGGCAGCACGCCGACCGGCGGCAATGGAGCGCGCCGACGCCCTGCTGCAGCGCTTTCGTCTCAATGAGCATCGGGCCCGGCGCGTTGCCGAGTTACCGGGCGGCGTGCGCAAGCTGCTGGACATCGCCATGGCCATGACCGGAAAGCCGAATGTGCTGCTACTGGATGAGCCGACCAGCGGTGTTTCTGCCGATGAAAAATTTCCCATGATGGACATCATCATGGGCGCACTGGGGCAGGAGACGGCGGCCGGGAAGATGACTGTTTTATTTGTCGAGCACGACATGGACATCGTTGAGCGCTATGCCAGCCGCGTGCTGGCTTTTTACAGCGGTCGCATCATCGCCGATGGCGTACCGAAGAAGGCACTCGCCACCGACGATGTGCGACGTTATGTCACTGGTGAACTGGTTCAGTGAACCTGCAGGGATGAACATATGCTGAAGGTTGAATCGATTCATGTCGCCATCCACTCGGTGATCGCATTGCGCGGGCTGTCGCTTGAAGTGGCGGATGGGTGCATGGTTGGGCTGGTCGGACGCAACGGTGCCGGCAAGACCACTTTGATGCGCTCCATCATGGGTCATCTGGTGCCGAGCCAGGGTCGCATCGTTTTCGATGGCCAGGACTTGGCCAGCCTGCCAAGCCACGCCCGTGCGGCGCTGGGCATTGGCTACATGCCTGAGGACCGGGGTTTGGTGCCGGAGCTGACGGTGGAAGAAAACATTCTGCTGCCGGTGTGGGTCAGCAAGACATTGCAAGCGACTGAGCGCCTGGCATTCATCTACCAGGTGCTGCCCGAACTCTCTGATATGCGCGAACGTCGTGCCCTGCTGCTGTCAGGCGGACAGCAAAAGCTGGTGGCACTGGCGCGGGCGCTGGCGGTCGGAACACGCTTGTTGCTGCTGGACGAACCGTTCGAGGGTGTAGCGCCAGCCCTTTCCAAGCGCCTCGCCGACGTCATTGCTGGTTTGAAAGGCAGTCAGCTTTCGGTGCTGATCGCGCAATCCGACCTCAACCATTCCCGTCGCATCGTCGACCGCGAATTTGTGGTGGAGCGCGGCGCCAACGTGGCTCCCTTGACCGCCTGAACCATGCGAGAGCACTGGTCCGACTACCCGGTGCCGCTCATGCGCCATGACACGCCGTATGGCGACCGCATGGTGCGCTGCTTTGACCCTCGGCCGCACAACTTCTTCGCCATGTTTGCTGTCAGTGTGGCGGCTCGTGCCAGCCAGGACGCCGTGGTGTGCGAGGGCCGACGCTGGAGCTACGCCCAGACCGACACCGAAGTGGCTCGCATTGCCAACGGGCTGGCGGAGCGTGGCGTCGTTTGCGGCGAGCGGGTATTGCTGTTCATCGGCAACCGGCCGGAGTTCGTGTTTGTGTTGCTGGCGTTGCAGCGCCTGGGTGCCATCGCGGTGCCTGTAGGGGTGCGTGAGCAGCGGCCGGGGCTGGCCTTTATTGCCAACCAGTGCGGCGCGCGCGCCATCGTGCTGGATGCCGAATTGGTCGACCGCGTTCCGGACACCGACCAGGCACCAGAGCTGGCGCTGCGGGTGGTGATTGACGGAGGCGGCCGCGACAGCCTGGCGGCGCTCGCCAGTGAACACGGGACAGCGCCTACACCAGCCAGAGTGCGCGAGACCGACGTAGCCGTGATCTTGTACACCTCTGGCACTACCGGCAATCCCAAAGGGGCGATGCTGACGCACTTGAACATTGTCCATTCGGTGCTGCACTACCAGGCCTGTATGCGGCTGCAACCAGACGACCGTTCTGCGCTCGCAGTGCCGGCCAGTCACGTCACCGGTTTGATTGCCATCATCGCGGCGATGCTCAAGGTGGGCGGTGCGATCATCATCGTCCCCGCCTTCAAGGCCGGTGAGTTTTTACGCCTGGTTGAGGACGAGCGAGTCAGCCACACGCTGATGGTGCCGGCCATGTACAAGCTGTGTTTGCTGAATGATGATTTCAACCACCGCGACCTGGACTGCTGGCGTATCGGTGGCTATGGCGGCGCGCCAATGCCGGTGGCCACCATCGATGCGCTGGCCGCACGCCTGCCCGGGCTCACACTGCTCAATGCCTATGGCGCCACCGAGACTACCTCGCCCGTCACCATGATGCCAACCGGCTTCACGCGCGAGCATGCTGACAGCGTCGGCGTTGCGCTACCGACGGCTGACATTCGCGTCATGGATGAATTGGGTCGGGAGTTGCCAGCGGGTGAGGCGGGTGAACTCTGGATTGGTGGCCCGATGGTGGTGCCCGGTTACTGGGGCAACCCAGAGGCTACAGCGGCTTCTTTCACGGCCGGCTACTGGCATTCAGGGGACATCGGTTCGGTGGACGCAGAGGGCTTCGTACGCATCCTCGACCGCAAAAAAGACATGATCAATCGCGGCGGTTTCAAGATCTATTCGGCCGAGGTGGAGAACGTTCTGATGGCGCTGCCGGGCGTGCTGGAAGCGGCCATCGTTGGCCGAGCCTGCCCGGTGCTGGGCGAGCGGGTACACGCCTACCTGTATGCGCCTGATGTGACGCTTCAAGAAGAGGCAGTACGCGTGCATTGCCGGTCGCAGTTGGCCGACTACAAGGTGCCTGAGGGCATCACCTGGTGCGAAGCGCCGCTGCCGCGCAACGCCAACGGCAAGGTGATGAAGCGGCTGCTGCGTCAGGACTGATGAGTCCGAGCAAATTTCAATTTCAGGAGGCAAATAGTGCCAGCCAATCACAACTTCAGCGGGCTTCAACTTCGCTCAACTGTCAAGTCCAGCGGTGAACTCGAACTCTCCCTGGTCAGCGTGGCAAGCGACGGGCCCGCGCCCGACGAAGTGCTGGTGCGCATCGAAGCGGCTCCGATCAATCCGTCTGATATCGGATTGCTGTTTGGCGCAGCAGACATGAGCAGCGCGAAGGTGTCCGGTACGCCCACCCAGCCGCTTGTCACAGCCCCGATTCCTGAGCGTTTGATGAAAAGCATGGCGGGACGCCTGGACCAATCCCTGCCAGTCGGCAATGAGGGCGCCGGCGTGGTCGTTGCTGCCGGAACATCAGATGCTGCACAAGTACTTCTTGGCCGGACCGTGGCCGTGTTGGGGGGTGCCATGTACGCGCAGTACCGCTGCATCAAGGCCGACCAATGCCTGCCGCTGCCGCAAGGCACCTCGCCGGTCGAGGGCGCCTCCTGCTTCGTCAACCCCTTGACCGCACTGGGCATGGTTGAGACCATGAGGCGCGAGGGACACATGGCGCTGGTGCACACTGCGGCGGCCTCCAACCTGGGCCAGATGCTGAACAAAATCTGCATCAAGGACAAAATCGGCCTGGTCAACATCGTGCGCACGGCCGAGCAGGCGGTCATGCTCAAATCGATTGGCGCCAGGCATGTGTGCAACGCTGCCGCGCCCACTTTTATGGATGATCTCACTGCGGCGCTGGTCGCCACTGGCGCCACCCTCGCCTTTGATGCCACAGGTGGTGGCAAGCTGGCTGGGCAAATCCTCACCGGTATGGAAGCAGCACTAAATGTGACCGCCAAAGAGTACAGCCGCTATGGCTCGACAACGCACAAGCAGGTCTACTTGTATGGCGGCCTGGACACCGGTCCGACCGAGTTCAATCGGAACTTTGGCATGGCCTGGGGCATCGGCGGCTGGTTGCTGTTCCCCTTCCTGCAACGAATCGGCGCTGAGGCGGCACAAATATTGAAGCAGCGCGTGGCCAGTGAACTCAAAACCACTTTCGCCAGCAGTTATTCCAAAGTGATCTCCCTGGCACAAGCGCTGCAAATGGATTCAATAATCGTCTATGGCAAGCGTGCCACCGGTGTGAAGTACCTTATCAATCCCAACAAATAGACCAGCGCTTGCTGCCACCTGGCTGATGGTCGCTAGAATTCGCGGCTTGGCAGTGCCGCGGTGACAACGCGCTAAACAGCCATTTTTGGGAGCCCCGAATTATGTGTGTCGATCTGTTCACAGGACTGTGATGCGGTTCCATCTGTCCGCCCTGAAAATCAACAGCTCCCCGCTTGCTGCGGTTATCACAGTGGGTGCCGTTGTTCTCGGCGCTGAACTCGCCATCATGCTGGTGTTTGCCAGGGTTCTGGAGCCGCTTTTCGGTTCGGCAGTGCCACAGATTTTCTGGGACTTGCTCGATCCCTTTGTGCTGACCGCCATAGTCGCCCCGGTTCTTCATTTTTCAGTACTGCGCCCGATGCGAGAGCAACAGGCAGAATTGCAGCGAAACGCCGAAGAGATTCGCCAATTGGCTTTCTATGACTCGCTCACTAACCTGGCAAACCGTCATTTGCTCCATGACCGCATCCAACATACCGTGGCAGCTAGCAAGCGTACCGGGTTTTACGCTGCCTTGCTGTTCCTTGACCTGGACAATTTCAAGCCCTTGAATGACACGCACGGGCATGAGGCTGGTGACTTGCTGTTGCTCGAAGTAGCCAGTCGACTGAAAGGATGCGTGCGCGAAATTGACACGGTGGCACGCTTTGGTGGCGATGAATTCGTGGTGCTGTTGAGTGCTCTGGATCTGGATAGCGACCGCTCAACCGCAGAAGCTGGCATCATTGCGGAGAAAATCCGTGTCACATTGGCGGCGCCCTATATTCTGAGCATCACACGTGGAGCAAACTTTGAAACTGTGGTTGAACACCAGTGCACCGTCAGCATTGGTGTCGTCATTTTTGTCAATCATGAAGCCAACCACGTTGACCTCCTCAAGTGGTCTGACGCAGCCATGTACAAGGCCAAGGAAGATGGTCGCAATCTGGTTCGGTTTTATGATTCAACCACATCAGTCACGGCAATCTGCTTGTTGGGGAAAACATGACCATAATTTGCCAAAAGTGCGCCGCGCAAAATCGTGCTGGCGCAAAATTCTGCAATCACTGCGGACATAATTTATCCAGCGCCAGTGCCGTCCCGGAGATCAATGCAGTCCCGACCAGCGAATTGCCCACACCGGTTCCATCCTGGCTGACTCAAAACGCGCGGCCAAATCCAAATCGCTATTTGATTTGGTACAGCATAGCCGCAATCTGCCTGGTAGCAGCGGGCGGGGTTTACTGGTTTGATGCCACGCCAAGCCAGCCTGACGCAAGCCTGGCTGCCGCTGCGCCCGGCCCTGAAGTTGCTCCTTTGCCGACCCCAGAGCCTGCTCCGGCAATGGCACCCATTGCGGCAGCGACTCCAGAGCCCGGTCCTGATCCCGCTATCAACAAACCAGCAGCAAAGGAAGAACAAAAACCGTTGCCGCATAAGCCACCACGTCCATCTGCAGCCTCGAGGCCAGCGCCAGTGTTAGTCCCCACTCAAGCGCCAGTGCAAGTGTCACCCGAAGCGCCAGTGACACCATCGGTTAGCGAACCCCGGATTGCTCCGCCACCGGTTCAGCCCGCACCACCACCAGTTGCTGCAGCCGGGCCATCCGGTCCGCAAGAGGCTTGTGGCAAGCGGGTTTTTCTAGCACTTGCCATGTGCATGCAAGAGCAGTGTCAGACACCCCAATTCATCACGCACCCTCAGTGCGTGCAAATGTTCCAACAACAAAAAGAGAGCCGGCAGCGCAACGCAGAAAGGTTTTAGGTCACGGTTATCGTGCCGTTCATCTCTTTCTAGCTACCGTCAAACACCGCAGAACCTTCACAATCGAAGACAAAAAAGCGCCCTCGTCATTGACCGAGGGCGCGCTAGCGGGGCGCTTGTGATGCCAGTGCTTGTCAAGGGGCTCGCACTGGCGCCAGCAGCGCCTTGGCGCCAACCCAAACCAGCATCGCGATACCGACGAAAGGCAGCATCACGGCATAAGCCAGCCCAATGAACGGTGCCGCCACCACTTTGGCAACATTGCCAAGCAGTTTGAGCGCCTTCCTGGTTGCCGGCAGTGCCAGCAGCGCCTTGGCGCCAATCCAGCCCAACATCGCCAAACCGACCAACGGCAGCAGCAATGCATAGGCCAGGCCGATAAACGGAGCGGCCACAAAAAGGGCAACATTTTTTAAGTTGCTGTGTCCTTGCGCGAGATTGATGTCGACTTCGTGCAGCGGGGGAGTTGGCAACGTCGCAACGCTTGCCGGTAGCGGCTCGAACATCGCATGCAGGGCACTTTCTTCAATCATCTCGGGCGACAGCGGCTTGCGCATGAAGTCAGACACGCCGGCTGCTTTGGCCCTGGTCTCATTGGCCGTGGTGCCATAACCGGTGATGATGACGACCGGCGTCCAGGGATGACTGGCTTTGACACGCTCGGCCAATTCAACGCCGTCCATGCCGGGCATCTTGATGTCAGTGAAGACGACATCAAACTCCTGCTCACGAATCTGCTTCAACGCTTCGTGGGCATTTTTTGCAGTGGTGACAACATACCCCTTTTTTTCCGTCAGGACACGGTTGAAACTGGTGCCAACAACTGCGTCGTCGTCGACCACCAAAACTTTGCGAAGTGCACTCATGATATTTCTCCTTCAGATTCAATCTAACTGCGGACCGACCATATCAATGCATAGCTCGTGCCAGTTATTGAACTGTCGTAAATATCATTGAATATCAACAACTTACAAGTGATTGGGGGCTCAATTGTCAGCTTGCGCGCAGCTTGGTCAGGAGCTCAAGTACATGGTTTTTGTACAGCGCATGGATACGTTCTTCCTGCGCGTTGAAATGTCACTCTGGAAATCAAAAGGCTGCACAGTTTGGCTGTGAATAATTTTCTTGTACAAAGCAGAGAGCGGACAACGCAGCGTCTTCACCATCGATAGCCGAGTCAGCCGCAAAACCGGCAGTCGATCGGCGTTGCGCCGGTCACTCCTTGGCGATCTTCTGGCTGCTGCTTTCCCAGTCTGGCATGCCACCGCGATACCAATACACCTTGTTGAACCCGGCCGCGACAGCGGCCCGGCTGGCCTTGTAGCTCTTCCAGCATTCGGCCCCGTTGCAGTGAAAAACAGTCGGGGTCTTGCTGTCCAGCGTCTTCAGGCCACTGAAGTCGTCCAGAGCGACATCGTAGACCACGTCCTTCAAGCTCTTCTCGTGATACGGAATAAACACCGCACCCGGTATGTGTTTTTGCTTGTATTCCTTCTCCGTGCGGGTATCGACAACGATCGCGCCCTGCGCGAACAGACGCTTGACATCTTCGGCGCCAACAATGGCTACACCAGGAAGACTGGTCGGCGTGAAGGTGCCGAGCTCGGCGACCACCTTGTAGTGCAGCAGGTCAGCGCGCTGCAGCACCAACTTCATGCCGAAGGAACGGGCCGAAGTCGAGAACCATCGGGTCAACTGGTTGCGTACCTCCGGCGCAAGCTCCTTCTTGACCGCCACCGAGAACCCGCCTGGAACGGTGCCCGACGTAGCCAACACCTTGGCGACTCCCGGGTTCTCCCGTTGCCAGCTTTCCCAGTCATCGAGTCGCACCATCGTCGCCTCGGACATGCGCAGGCTGATGGCAGTCAAACCGGCTTGCGGGTAGCGCGCGTAGTCAACCTTGCTCAGGTCTTTAAACGAGAGACCGTGCGCGGTGAGTACGCCGCGTGCCATGTAGGTGTAAATCGAGTCCTGCTGAGGCAGGTAGATGCGGCCGCGACGCAACTCGCTGACACTATTGATGCCTGACTTTCCGACCAGCACGTAAGGCTCTTCGGCGTCAGTCGATCCAATCAGTTCATAGCCATGCGCAATGGCCGAAGCCACTACCTGAGCCGGAGCGATAAACACGTCGTAGCCGCCGCTGCGGGTGGTCCGCATGGCGTCAGTCAAATCATCCGTCATGGTGACGCTGACGTTTTGTCCAAGCAGCTTACGCAGGCCGCTTTCCAGCGCGCTGCGCGACAGCGCGAGGCCATCTTTGCGCGATGTTGGCTCGACCGCCACCAGGGCAGTCAAGTCGGCCAGCACCGACGTTGCCACGCAGCACAACAACGCCAAGGCAGCAAAAGTCTTTTTGTTCACGATATCCCCATCCATGGCACCAAGCAAAGGGCCGGTGCGCTAACTTGCGCCACCGGTTCTTGAGAGTCAAATCGTAGCCGCGCCAAGCCAGCGATGGGGTGCAATCAGGTCCTAAATTGTCGCAACATGTAACGTCGGGTGACCAATCTCGCTTGCGTTATTCACAATGAGCGCCTTAAGCAAGAGTCGCTCGTTTACGATCTTGAGATCGGGGCTGGTGACTTGTTTGATTCCGTCCGCAACTTTGGTTGCGATGTGATTTTTTTAGTCATTGATAGCCACCAGAGGAAAGCCTATGTCCGCCCCTGACGCCTCCCACGCAATGCTGCGCCGCCGACTCCTTGCCGGTGGTGCCGGCGTTCTTGCCAGTGCCGGGCTTGGCATGTTTGGCCGCTCCGCACTGGCACAGTCAGGCACGATTGAACAGCCATTCATCAACGGCAAGCGCCATCTGCTGGCCTACCCGGAGAAGCGCCCGTTGATCGTACTGACCTCCAGGCCACCGCAACTTGAGACGCCCTTCGAGATTTTCAACGAAGGCATCATCACTCCTAATGATGCCTTCTACGTCCGCTATCACAACGCCGGTCTGCCGACGTCGATCGACGGCGACAAGCATGTCATCAAGATCGGGGGCAACGCCGTTGGCAAGCCGTTGGAATTGACGGTGGCCGAATTGCGGGCCCAGTTCACCCCGGTTGAGTTCCTGGCGGTCAACCAGTGTTCCGGCAACGGTCGGGGCCTCTTCAATCCGCGCGTCACCGGCGGACAACTGGCCAACGGTGCGATGGGCAATGCGCGCTGGCTGGGCGTGCCGTTGAAGGACGTGCTGGCACGCGCACAGCTCAAGGAAAGTGCCCGCCAGGTCACCTTCAACGGGTTGGACACTGCCATGCTGGAGGGCGGCGACTTCGTCAAGGCGCTGGACGTCGGCCACGCCATGGATGGCGAGGTGATGCTGGCCTACCAAATGAACGGCACCGACATCCCGTTTCTCAACGGCTTTCCGGTCAAGCTGGTCGTCCCTGGCTACTACGGTACTTATTGGGTCAAGCACCTGTCAGAGATCGAGGTCATTGACAAGACCTTTGACGGCTTCTGGATGAAACCTGCCTACCGTATTCCTGACAATGACTGCGCCTGCGTCGAGCCCGGCACGACGCCCGCCGCCACCCGACCCATCGGCCGCTTTAACGTGCGCTCATTCATTACCTCCGTGCCGGACGGCGGGCACTTGCGCGCCGACCAGCCAACCGTGGTGCGCGGCATCGCCTTCGATGGCGGCCAGGGAATTCGCGAGGTGGCGTACTCCCTGGACGGCGGACAAAGCTGGCGCGGCGCCAAACTCGGCACTGACATGGGCCGCTACTCTTTTCGTGAATTTACCTTTGGCTTCACACCGGCCCAGGGGGCTCATGACCTGCGCGTGCGCGCCTGGAACCGTTCCGGACAGAGCCAGCCGATGGAGGCGCTGTGGCAGCCCGCCGGCTACATGCGCAATGTAGTTGAATCTGTCAAAGTCACTGCAGTCTGAGGAGCAAGACGATGAGTCGCACCGCAATCGCTAGCGCCATCTTGGTGGCCACGCTCCTGTCATTTGGCGCTGCCACGGCCAGCACCAAGAGCATCCAGTTACCCCCCGACGCTGTACAACTCAAACTCAGCTCGCTGCCAGGATTTTCCAAGGCACAAAACAACTGTGTGGCTTGCCACTCGGCCGAGTACATGCTGTACCAGCCGCCCACGGCGGCCCGACCCTATTGGGACAACATGGTCAAGCGAATGAAGGCGGTGTTCAAGGCTCCAATCGACGATGCTGACATGCCACCGATCGTCGACTACATGGTGAAGACCTACGGTAACGAGCAATCCAAGTAGCTTGGCCGTTTGTACTCACATCACCTGTCGAACAACGGGATCAGACTGTTTGATGAAACGAACAGCTTTTAATTTCGCTCTTGCGAATCCAAAGACCTGGTCTGCCGTCTTGAATGGCCCGTGAGTAATTGGAGTTTCGGCCCCGGCGCACGATATCAACCAGTCACCAATGCGGCAATCGAGCCGGGTTTTTTGCCGCAGCAACTCTCGATTTTCCGGCGTGACATTTGCAACGATACACACAAGACCAGCTGTCGGAATATCAAACGGAGATTCACCATCATTTCGTGAGCAGTTGTAGCCAAAATATCGCTCAAGATCAGAAATGTCGGTAGGCGACGAATTCGCTCCTCTGGCGAAATCTCCTTTTGGCTTTCTTTCCTTTACTCGCTCCATTTTCAAGCCCTTGAATATTCTGAAAACTTGACCTCCCATATCGACAGCTTGATCAATGGCCAGACGCTTGATTCACTCATTCAAGGTTCTTGGTCATTTGATACAACATCTCTGTTTGTTCGACCGCCGATTGTGCACCGAACGCAAATATTGTGCATAACCAATGTTCAAAGTCAACAACTCAACGCAAGGTGATCGCTGCTGCCAATGAAGTTGCAACGCCCAACACCGGCAACTGACGACTGCGCCTGACAGGTGCAATTCTGACCGGGAAGGATGAAAAGCGCATCGCTGGGCAGCGCTGTGAAACCAGACAGCCCTTAAAGCCGCCAATTTTCAACAGCGACAGTACGATCACTGTCGGTCAGGGGGTCTGACGGCCGGTCAGACTCCACTATCGCAGCCAGGTCGCAGATCAGACCGGCGGCTATTCCTTTGGCATTTCGACGCTGACCTTGATCGCCGCATACCATTCCGCCAGGTTTTCAATGTCAACGTCGGAGAGGGTCTTGGCAACGACACTCATTTGCGCTTCGACACGGCTGCCCGAACGGAAAGCGCGCAGTTGCGTCACCAGATATTCCCTTTGCTGACCACTCAGGTTGGCCGCACCGGGTAGAACCGCCACACCGTCAAAACCATGACATACCTGGCACAGGGTTTGCACCTTGGTTCGCGCCGCGGCCACGTCGCCCGCCAATGCTGACTGCAACTCAAAGGTCGCCAGGGTTGCCAGCAGCAAATGGCGCACGAGTCGTTTTTCATTGGACATGGGCTTTTTCCAGTGTTACAACCAACAAAGCGGACCAGACACCAGGCCCGGCCCGCTCATTCATTCATTCATTGGACTAATTGCCTTGATATGAAATGCGGTAGACGGCGCCAGTCTTGTCGTCGGATACCAGAATCGACCCATCGACATACTGCTGCACGTCCACCGGCCGACCCAGATAGACGCCCTCGGAATTCATCCATCCTTCAGCAAACGGCTCTGTTTTTGCTGCATTACCCTTGTCGTCCAGGTAGGTCACCATGACCCTGGCGCCTCTGGGCTTGACCGCATTCCAGGAACCGTGCTGGGCGCTGAAGATCGCGTTCTTGTACTTGGCGGGGAACATCTTGCCGGTGTAGAACATCATTCCCAGGTCGGCAGCATGTGCCACCATCTCGACCTGAGGCTTGACATAGTTGTCGGTCAGTTCCTTCGGGATAGGTTTGCCTTTGTACTCATCCGTACGCACATCACCACCGCCGAAATACGGAGCGCCATACCAGCCACCCATCTTGAGCACGCCATTGACTGCGGGCACCTTGTTCAATTCACCTGGAGGGGTTTCATCTCCCATGCCGTCAACCTGGTTGTCGGTAAACCACAGGCTTTTGTCAACCGGATTGAAAGCAAGTCCCGACGAGTTGCGCACACCGGTTGCGACGACTTTACGGTCCCCACCGTCCCGGTTGAAGCTGACGATGCCGCCAATGCCCCACTTTCTGTAGAGATCCACTTTTTCCGGTGGCTGCACATTGAAAGGTTGCCCAAGGGTAATGTAGATTCTGTTGTCGGGGCCGATCACGCAAGCGCGCGCGGTGTGGTTGTAAGACTCTTCCTCGACTGGAATCAGGTCGCCCTGTTTGACGATCGGAATCGCGACCGTGTCGGAGCCTTCCATGAAGTATTCCGCCGCCGGGAACATCATCACACGGTTACGTTCGGCGATGAACAGGAATCCGTCGGGCGAGTAGCAGGCGCCGGCTGGAATATCAAACTTGATGCTGCCGCTGAACTCGTCGACGGTGTCGGCAACGTTGTCCATGTCGCGGTCTTGCACCGAATAGACGGTGCTCTTGCGGGTCCCAACCCACACCGTGGCGGTGTTGCGGCTCACGGCGATGCCGCGGGCGTCCGGCACGATGGCAAACAACTCGATCTTGAAGCCATCCGGCAGCTTGACTTGTTGCAGCACTTTCTTCAGGTTCTCGGCGTACTTGGCGTCTTGCGGCACACGCTTCATCGGCTGCGGGGCAGCGGTCCGCTTGAAGGCGCCCAGCTTTTCCAGACTGGCCTCATCATTCGCCGCCAGGCCGGGACCGGCGATGAACGATGCTGCCAGGCTGACGGCCAGATAAACCGCGCTGCGTTTTAAGACACTTCCGATTTGTGGTTTCATGTAGTCTCCTCTTTCTATAGGTGTTTGAATCAACTCACTTTTGACAGAAAGTGCATGGTTCACGATGACTGTCAAAAATAAGTTTTACATAGACGACCGGCTTATGGTGGAATTTCTGGCTGAAAGATTTAACACGCGTCATGAAAAAATTTTCATTTGAGTTTCCGACTGAATTTTTCTTCTGCGCGAACAAAGTGTGAGAGTATTTTCAGATGAAAATTTTTGTACCGGCCTCGTTGGCGCTTGCAGCGTCTTGTGCATTGCATGGCGCGGCCGTCGCGCAAGCCCTGCCCGACGTTGTCATTTCGGCCTCCCGCACCGAGCAGCGCAGTTTTGATGCGCCTGCCTCCATCCAGTCGGTTGACCGGTTCACCATTGAGGCCGCGGGTCCGCAGGTTAACTTGTCCGAGTCGCTCAATCGTGTTCCTGGTCTCACCATACTGGACCGCCAAAATTACGCCCAGGATTTGCAGGTGTCGATTCGAGGATTTGGTGCCCGCTCGGCTTTTGGAATTCGCGGCATTCGCCTGCTTATCGATGGAATACCGGCCACCACACCGGACGGTCAAGGACAAGGCTCCTCCATCAGTTTGACTTCGACCGATCACATCGAAGTGTTGCGCGGCCCGTTGGCGCAACTCTATGGAAATTCATCCGGTGGCGTAATACAGGCCTTCACCAAAGAGGCGCCCAAAGACACCGAGCTTGGCTTCAAGTATTACCTTGGCTCCAATGGCATGCGCCGGGCAGACTATCAAGTTGCGGGCAGCACCGGCATCTATGGTCTGGTGGCGGACTACAGCACTTTCTCAACCGACGGCTACCGCGACAACAGCGCGACCCAGCGCAAGCAGTTCAATGGAAAACTGGCTTTTGCTCCAAACGAACAGACCCGCGTCAATGTTGTTTTCAATCGCTTTGACATGCCGCTGGCGCGCGATCCGCTGGGGCTGACCTCAGCGCAGCTGGCGGCCAACCCCTTGCAAGCCGGAACCAATTCTCTGGGCACCAAAACGGCATCCGACTATTTCGTCAGAAAGACGGTTTTGCAAAATCAGCTGGGTAGTTCAGTCACTTACGCAATCGATGCAAATCGCACTTTGACCAGCCGTATTTACTACGGCACACGCGACAACTTGCAGTATCAGGTTGGCGCCGCCGCCGGTCCCAACGTCACTGGCGCCTGGACCGGCCTGGAAAGAAAATATTACGGCGCCGGACTGCAATACAACGCCAAGACCCGGTGGGGCGAGATACCTGTGGAGTGGGCAAGCGGGTATGAATTTGACCGTTCCAGAGAATTTCGCCAGGCCGGTGCGGCCAGGTTGGGCGAAAAGGCGACCACCACCCGCAGCGAAGAAAACCAGTCAGAAAACAGTGACCTGTTTGTGCAAGGCACAGCGCACGTAACGAGCATGATTTCCATCGTGTCTGGACTGCGCTACAGCACAGTGCGTTTTAGCAGCGATGATTATTATCTGGCTGATGCGCACGATGGCTCGGGCAATACAAGCTATCGTTCTGCCAGTCCGGTAGTTGGCTTGACTTACCACGCAACGGATGACTTGAACCTGTATGTCAACTATGGCAAAGGCTTCGAGACCCCGACGCTGGCTGAAATGGCCTACCGCGATGGTGGCGCCAGCGCCATTGCCGAATTCAATCCTGGCCTGAATGCATCGCACAGCCGGCACTACGAGATGGGCGCCAAGTGGCTGCCAAATCGCCAGTCACGCGTGGATTTTGCGTTGTTTCGAATCGACTCCGTGGATGAAATCGTGGTAGCCACCAGCAGCAACGGTCAGACCGCCTACAAAAATGCCCCGGGCACCTCGCGATCCGGGTTGGAACTGGCCGGAAATACTTTGTTGAGCCCCAACGTATCTGCCTCGCTATCCGCCTCCATGATCAATGCGCAGTATTCGCAGTCGTTCAAAACCGGCGCCAACAATGTGTCTAGCGGCAGCAAGCTGCCTGGAATTCCACAAACGTTTTTGTTCTCCGAATTAGCGTGGACCAGCGAGCCGGCAAAAGATAACCGGAAGGCGTCGGCGTTGGGTACCCGCCTGGGCGTTGAACTGGTTCAGGCCGGGCGCATCTATGCCAACGACAACAACACGGCATCAGCGGACGGCCACACTGTTTTGAACCTGAGCGCAAGCCAGGGCTGGCCCATCAGTAAAGGCTCATTGGCCCTTTATGGGCGACTGAACAATGTTTCCGACCGGCGATATGTGGGGTCTGTCATCGTGAACCAGGCCTCTTCCCAGTACTACGAGCCGGCATTGGGCAAAAACTGGACGATCGGGCTCAGCCTGACAGCACCCATTTAAATCTGCAAGATCAATTTGCTAGCGCGCAAATACCTTGTCAAAATTTTGCATCGACATATCTTCCTGCACACCGTCCTGGCACTCGGTCCATTGCTGCACTTTGGAGCGTTCACTGGCGGCCCCTTTTTCGACACGACCGACAGCCTCAAAAAACTGCCTTGAACTGAACCGGCACTTTGCCATCAGGTTCTGATCGAACCAGTGAGGTCGCCGACCCAGTTGCTCAGCTTCTGCTGCATCGAGCCAGTAAATTTGGCCTGGCGACAGCGAGAACATCTTTTCAGTCAAGTCTGTTGGCACTTCGTTTTCTGTGAGGAAATCACGTACGGCTGTCAACAGCAATTCAGACTTCTTCCTGGCCTGGTCCGGGCTCAGGTCGCCAAATTTGGCGGGTGCAAAGTGAGGTGTGCACAGTCCCAGGCTGTGCTCCAAAGCGATGCGATCGACCGCGCTTGCGTAAACCAAAAAACATGCTCCGGCACACTTCGCGCCCGGCGCCACAACTTCCACCTTGCGCCCAAGGTTCTTGACCAGGTTGCCGATCTGCATGGCCTCTTGCAGGTCGCCGTCAGTCGAGTCCAGCGACCACGAGGCGTGCAGGAAAGTTTTGAAATTAAGACGGGCCAGTACCAGCACCTTGTTGAAATCTCCCGGCTGGATTTCACCTTTCAAGAAGACATGGGTTTCATCTTTCGATATCCCGATATCTGCACCATAGGCCGGGCTGAATCCGGTTGCGAGAATGGCGGCGAGCGCCCAATAAAAAGGCTTCAGTTTCAAGAGTGTCTTCATGCTGGGGTCTATAGCACTCTGCTATTCTGGTGCAACGAAATCAGTCACCCTTTTGCGCCCCTATCTTTGGTCCGGTACTTCGCGGCATTCTTTTCGAATGAGACCAATGCAGGTCATCTGAAGGTGAATGAACTTGCATGAGGCTCTGGCTAGAACAAGCCCGAGATTTTTCCGTCGTCGTCAATATCGATGCGCGAGGACGCCGGTTCCTTGGGCAGGCCCGGCATGGTCATGATGCTGCCGCAAATCATCACCACGAACTCGGCGCCCGCCGCCAACCGGACCTCGCGAATATTGACCATGTGACCGGAAGGTGCGCCCAGCAGCAGTGGGTCGGTAGAAAAAGAGTACTGGGTCTTGGCGACACATACCGGGTAGTGGCCGAAACCGTCTTGCTGCAACTTCGCTATCTTGGCCCGCACCGCAGAGTCGGCCGAAATATCGGCCGCGCCGTAAACCTTGGTGGCGACAGCTTTCATCTTGTCCCACAAGCTGTCTTCATCCTGATAAACGAATTGCAGGTTGGCGGTGCCCGACTCAGCCAACTTGACAACCGCATGCGCCAGGTCCACGGCCCCGGCGGAGCCATCGGCCCAATGACGCGAGATCACCACCGGCACGCCCTGGCGATCCATCTGCCGGCGTAGCAGATCCAGTTCGGCCTGTGTATCGGATGTGAAATGGTTGATGGCCACGACGCACGGCAGGCCAAAGCGCTGCCGCATATTGTCTACGTGTCGTTCGAGATTGCGCATGCCTTTTTCTACCGCTGCGGGATTGGCGATGTTGAGGTCTTTGGCCGCAACTCCGCCATGGTGCTTGATGGCGCGCAGCGTTGCCACCATGACCGCCGCGTCGGGCCGCAGACCTGACTTGCGACACTTGATGTCAACAAATTTTTCGGCTCCCAGATCGGCGCCAAATCCGGCTTCGGTGACCACGTATTCGCCCAGTTTCAGCGCCGCTTGCGTTGCGATGACGGTGTTGCAACCGTGCGCAATGTTGGCAAAGGGTCCGCCATGAATGATGGCCGGATTGTTCTCCAGCGTCTGCACCAGGTTCGGCTTGATGGCGTCCTTCAGCAGGGCCGCCATGGCGCCCTGCGCTTGCAGGTCGGCGGCCCGTATCGGGGTCTGGTCGCGGGTGTAGCCGACAATGATGTTGCCCAGGCGCGCCTTCAGGTCCTTGCGCGATGTGGCGAGACAAAATACAGCCATCACTTCAGACGCCACCACAATGTCGAAGCCGTCCTCGCGCGGGAATCCATTGCCCGAACCACCCAGGGAAATGACGGTAGAGCGCAGTGCCCGATCATTCATGTCGATCACCCGGCGCCAGACGATGCGACGAAAATCGAAACGCAGCGTATTGCCGTGATAGATGTGGTTGTCGATCAACGCGGCCAACAAGTTGTGCGCCAACGCAATCGCGTTGAAGTCGCCGGTGAAATGCAGGTTGATGTCTTCCATCGGCACCACCTGCGCGTAACCGCCGCCGGCGGCACCGCCCTTCATGCCAAACACCGGTCCCAACGATGGCTCGCGCAACGCAATGACGGTGCGCTTGCCAATGCGATTGAGCGCATCACCCAAGCCCACCACGGTGGTGGTCTTGCCTTCACCCGGCGGCGTCGGACTGATCGCGGTCACCAGTATCAGTTTGCCGTTGGGGCCGGTCTGCTTGGCCAGCCAGGCCAGGTCAATCTTGGCCTTGTAGTGACCATAGGGCTCCAGCGCTTCGGGCGGTATGCCGAGTCGCTGCTGCGCCATTTGAACGATCGGTTGGAGTACTGCCGCCTGGGCAATTTCAATATCTGATTGGGCCACGGTGCATCCTTGTGACAGATGTGGCATCTTAGTCCTGTGTGCGGCGTGCCAGCAAGCGCGCAATTATCAGCCAGACCATGGCCCACGCCAGGCCGAAGGCCCAGCCGCCAAAAACATCGGTCGCATAGTGCACTCCCAGCGCGACGCGGCTGAGTCCGACCAGCGCCGCCATCAACACCGCCATCAGCACGATGTAGACGCGCTCGGTGAGCCGATTTCGCTTACTCGCAATCACAATCCCAAGCGTAAGAAACACGATGGCCGACATGCTGGCATGGCCGCTGGGGAAGCTCAAGCCCGATACAGTCATCTCGGAGTACGTGGCGTCAGGGCGCAGCCGACCAAAGGCGGCTTTGAAAACACTGACCAGTGCAGTGCCGGAGATCACCGAGACGGCCACCAGCAAGGCACTGATCTTTTTCGAAAACAGGGCAAGGTAGCCGACAGTGGCAAGCGTGAAAAGCGTCAACACCACCGTGCTGCCCATGCCGCTCAGGTCGCGCATGATTTCTGCCAGCCAGGGATGATCGGCCCGCAACGCCTGGGCACTTTGCAGCACTTGCATGTCAAAGAAGCGCGTGTCGCCTTCACCGACCTCGCTGCCAAGTTTTGCAAAAACCAGCGCCAGCACGACTGCGACGAACACAATCAGAAGCAACTTGAGCAGGGATTTGTTGCTCCCCGGTCGCGGCACGGGACGCTCGTCGCGACCGGCGTTGTTGATGGCGGTGGTTGGTGTCGAAATCATTCCCGCATGGTAGTGCGTTGCGACGGTGTCACGCGAGGGCAAACCGCAGTGCAACACAAACAAAAAGGGTGCCGGGTTTCCTCAGCACCCTTTGATTGGCGTCAGCTTGCTTGTTTGGCAGCGGATGCGCCGGTCTTGGCAGCATCAGCTTTCTTGGCTGCGTGAGCTTTTTTATGCTTCATGCCCGTATGCTTTTTGGCTTTTTTGGTCTTTGGCAGGGTGGTCGCATCGGCCGGTGCGGCCGCAACTGCTGGCGTAGCAGCCTTGGGTGCCACCGGGGTTTGGGCGAAGGACGCCACAGCAACACCTGAAAGCAGGGCGGCGGCGATTAGGGTCTTGATATTTAACATGGTTGAAACTCACTCATAAAAAAATAGTCGCAGTAGCTCCGACCATCTCGAGCGAGCCCAAATATTCTTCAGGCTTGTCACCACAACGCAGGCTTTCTACCGACGTTGACGACATATACCTTTCTTTACGGATAGGCTCAACTCATGAAGTTCTCGTCAAACAAAAACGGCACCCGAAGGTGCCATTTTCTGGTCACTGCCGTGCGGCAGGTGGCAATTACGCCTTGGCAGCTTTGCTGGCTTTCTTGACTGCATCCACAGTCTGGTTGGCAGCTGCGGTGAAGTTTGATTGCGCTGTTTCGACAACCTTTTTGGCAGAAGCCTGTGCCGACTCCACAGCGTTTTGACCGGCGGTCAAAGCGCTTTTGAAAGCGGCGACTGCGGACTCGGTTCCGGCCGGAGCGTTCTTCGCGAGGTTTTCCACCACGCCGCCAAATGCCTTTTGTGCTTCGGCCATCTTGGCTTCAACGGCTTTCGTAAATTCAGCACCGCTGCCAGTGGCAATAGTCTGAACATGTTGAAAATAGGCGGCAGATTTCTCGGCCAAAGGCTTCAACAAGCCGGCTTGAATGGCCTGCAATTGCTGCGCGTCTTTGGCGCCCAGAATCGACTGGACGTGGCTGAATGACTCGCCCATGACCGTCTTGGAGGTGGCCAGGTTCAGTTCGACCAGTTTTTCGACGCCAGCAAAGGCTTGTGAGGTCAGGCCTTCCAGTGCTTGCATATTGGCTTTGCTGGTAGCGATAAATTGTTCGGCGGTGTTGTTCATTTGAAGTTCCTAAGTTAAGGGGGGGTAAATCGTTAGCCTGCTCTGAAAAATCCCCTTCGGGCAATTTATGTTGCAGTGCAGCATGGGGCGAATTATAGGGAAAACTTGAACTCGCGCAAGCGTTTTGTTGCACTGCAACAAACATTAGGGACACAGCCCTAGAAACGCAGTGTCCGGGGCTCGTTTCAAGCCGGGTCTGGCGCGGCGCCAGCGAGGCGCAAAATCAAGAACCCGGCTGCCGGTTGGTGCAGCGCAGACCAAAACCTGTTCACGAAAGTTGCTGCTTGAAGTGGGTTGCTGATGCCGGAATTTACTGCGTTGTGCCCAGAACAGTTGCGTCTAGTTGTCCCAGTCGCCACCGCCGCCACCGACGTCAACCGAGCCACCGTCATCCCATGAACTGCTGTCGTTGACACCAAAATTCTGCCCCCCCATGTCGGGGTTGCGCTCCAGTGTCTGGAAGTCGTTGCTGCCGGAGTTTTCAAGCGCGTTGGCAGCTTGGTTATGGTTTCCCATCAGGTTGCGGCCAATGGCTTCAGCCGCCATGACACCGGCACCCACTGCCAATCCGGTTGCAACACCACCCATGATCCGCCCGCCAATGCCGCTACCAGAAGGTTGACCATAACCGGGCTGCCCATAACCCGGTTGCCCATAGGCCGGTTGCATCGCGCCGCCAGCTACCCCGCCACCACCCATGCCAAAGGTCTGCGGGCCACTCATGCCGCCCGGGTTAGCGTAGCCAGGTTGTTGGGCATAAGGCTGCGGCACCCTTTTGCGGAAAATAAAATAGCCGGCCACAATCGCGGCGCCGGCCAGCAACAGGGGTAGACCCCATGAGGATGAAGACGAGGGCGCATCAGGAACGACACTACGCACTGGCGCCACACTTCGCGCTGTCGGTGCAGCGCCTTTGGCGGCCAGTTGCGCGCGCAAGGCCTGGACTGCTTCGGGCTTGGCAAATGCCAGCCCGGGGCTTAGTTTTTCGGCAGTGGCCAAGGCTTCGCGGGCTTTGCCCAAGTTACCCTGTCGCGAATAGAGTTCGGCCTGCACAAAGTGTGCTTTTGCACTGTTCGGATGCGCCACCAGCACTTGCTGCATCATGACCTGCGCCTGGTCCATCTTGCCGGCCTGTGCCGTGGCGTAGACCTGGTTCAGTGTGGGCTCGGTTTGCGACATGGCAAAACCAAAGCTCAAAAACGATGCGACGACCAGCCATTTTGCGGCGCCCTGAATGATTGAAGTAAATTTCATTGAATTTGCCTTTGAAAGAAAAGCCCCCTACCCAGGCGAATTGGCGCCAAGCGTAAACAATGCAAGAGTCGCAGTTATGTCAAATTTGTAAAGAATGACAAATAGCGGGCAAAAAGTGAAAGAAGGGAAAGCATCCGGCAGTGCCAAAGCCCCAGTCAGGTGGTAGCCGCACAAAGTCCGCAGAGTCGTCCGTACTATCCGAACTGGCGTATCGTATCCGATGAAAAGCACAATTTCGGCGGATGGTGTGCCGAGCGCGATGCGAAGTCTTTTCTTCCGAATTGAAGGAGCTTGCAATGTCTGATCCTGTGTCCAACCCGATGGGGCTGATGGGCTTTGAATTCGTCGAATTCGCATCACCTACACCGCATACCCTGGAGCCCATTTTTGAAAAACTTGGTTTCACGGCCGTGGCCAGGCATCGCTCCAAGGAAGTGACGCTGTACCGCCAGGGCGAGATCAACTTCATCGTCAACCGTGAGCCCGGCAGTGCGGCTGCCTACTTCGCCGCCGAACACGGACCCTCAGCCTGCGGCATGGCCTTTCGCGTCAAAGATTCGCACAAGGCTTACCGATTCGCAATGGAGCGAGGTGCGCAGCCATTGGAGGTGCCGACTGGCCCGATGGAGTTGCGTCTGCCGGCCATCAAAGGCATTGGTGGCGCTCCCTTGTACCTGATTGACCGCTTCGAAGAGGGCAAGTCGATTTATGACATTGACTTTGAATTCTTTGCGGATGTGGATAGGCGTCCGGTTGGGCACGGCCTGAAGATTGTTGACCACCTGACCCACAATGTCTACCGCGGTCGCATGGCGTACTGGGCGTCTTACTATGAAAAGCTGTTCAACTTCCGCGAACTGCGCTACTTCAATATTCAAGGCGAATACACAGGTTTGACATCGAAGGCCATGAGCGCGCCAGACGGCAAGATACGAATTCCACTGAACGAGGAGTCGTCCAGGGGCTCAGGTCAGATTGAAGAGTTCCTGATGCAGTTCAACGGCGAGGGTATTCAGCACATCGCGCTGGCGACCGATGATTTGATATCGACGATTGACAAGCTGGCGCTGGCCGGCGTGCCGCTGATGACAGCCCCGAACGACGCTTACTATGAAATGCTGAGTGAGCGCCTGCCAAATCACGGTCAGCCTCTGTCCGAGTTGCAGACGCGCGGCATTCTGATGGACGGCACAACCGCCGGCGGCAAGCCGCGCTTGTTGCTGCAGATTTTTTCGCAAACGCTGTTGGGGCCGGTATTTTTCGAATTCATTCAGCGCCAGGGTGATGAAGGCTTTGGCGAAGGCAATTTCAAGGCACTGTTCGAATCACTCGAACGCGACCAGATCCAGCGCGGCGCGCTCACGGTGGAGGCCTGAAATGAAAATCGAAAAAATTCACCATGTGGCTTACCGCTGCAGGGATGCGAAAGAGACCGTCCAGTGGTACGGCAAGATGCTTGGCATGGACTTCGTGCTGGCCATTGCCGAGAACCAGGTGCCGTCGACCAAGGCGCCTGATCCCTATATGCATGTGTTCCTGGATGCCGGTATGGGCAATGTGCTGGCCTTTTTTGAGTTGCCCAATTCTCCCGAGATGGGACGTGACCCGAACACACCCGGTTGGGTTCAGCACATCGCCTTCAAGGTCAATGACCGGGCTGCGTTGCTGGAGTTCAAGGGTCATCTTGAACAAAACGGTGTCGAGGTGCTGGGTGTGACGGATCACGGTGCGTTTCACTCCATCTACTTCTTCGATCCGAACGGACACCGGCTGGAGCTGGCCTGTCCGGACCCGCAGGAAACTGCCCTCATGAAGCAGCTTGACGCTGTCAAATGGGACATGCTGGAAGAATGGTCGCGCACCAGGCGAGCGCCGGCCCACGCGGCGTTTTTGCATCAGCGTGAGTTTTCCGCACGATGAATGGCGACATTGACGAGACCCATGCGCCCGAGTTGCAGAGCTGGGTCGAGTCGGCCAACGAGAAGGATTGCGACTTCCCAATTCAGAACCTGCCGTTCGGACGTTTCAGGTCAGCCGGTCAAGCGCAATGGCGCATCGGTGTTGCCATCGGTACCGAGGTGCTCGATCTGCAGCGTGCCGGGTTGATCGAGACGCAGGATATGCACCAATTGATGGGGCAATCCGGTGCAGCGCGCCACGCGTTGCGACTGGCTCTGTCGCGGGGGCTGCGTCGGCATAGCCCGCACCAGCTCAACTGGCACGCAGCGTTGTTACCCCAAGCGGCCGTGCAAATGGGTCTGCCCTGCGAAATCGGCGACTACACCGACTTCTACACCGGCATTCACCATGCGACGGCGGTTGGCAAACTGTTCCGGCCCGACGCCCCGCTGCTCCCCAACTACAAGTGGGTGCCGATCGCCTACCACGGGCGCGCGTCATCGATCGGTGTCAGCGGCCACGGTTTTCATCGCCCCAGTGGGCAGATCAAGTTGCCCAACACGGAACAACCCGCCTGCACGCCCTGCCAGCAACTCGATTTTGAATTGGAACTGGGGGTCTTGATCGGGCATTCCAACGCCATGGGATCGGCGGTCCCCATCAGTGAAGCGCTGGGGCATGTGTTCGGATTGGTGTTGTTCAATGACTGGAGTGCGCGCGATATTCAGGCCTGGGAATACCAGCCACTGGGGCCTTTTTTATCAAAGAATTTCGCCAGCACTTTGTCACCCTGGGTCGTGACGCTGGAGGCGCTGAGTCCGTTTCGCGGGGCTTTTTTCAGGCCCTCAGGTGATCCCGCACCCCTGCCCTATCTGGATTCGCCGGGCAATCGTCTGAACGGTGCGTTTGATATTGAGCTGGAGGTGTGCTTGCAGACTGCCGCCATGCGAGCAACGGGGCATGCCGGTGACCGGCTGGCACGCTCCAACTTTGCCGATGCTGCCTACTGGACGGTGGCCCAGATGGTGGCGCATCACACCGTCAACGGCTGCAACTTGGTGACCGGCGATTTGTTTGGAACCGGAACGCTTTCCGGAGCGAATGCGGGCCAGGAAGGGTCCCTGCTCGAAAAGACGCAGGGCGGAAAGAAGCCAATTTCACTTTCCAACGGTGAAACCCGCACCTTTCTCGAAGATGGCGACAGCGTCACGCTGCGCGCTTATTGCGAACGTGGCGATTTCCGTCGCATTGGATTCGGCTCGTGCCGGGCCACGGTGCTGCCCGCCAAACCAGTCACAAGGAATTGAATTCATGAAGCCAACAAGCGACCAGCGTGAGATCACCGAACAGTTGGGCGACTTGCCTCAATGGCGCGCCGACGATCAGCGTGTTGCCATGACCCGTGAATTTATCTTTGCCGATTTCAGGCAGGCTTTTGCGTTCATGACGGGCATTGCGCTTTATGCAGAACAGAACAACCACCATCCCGAGTGGTCCAACGTCTACAACCGGGTTCAGATCCGGCTGACGTCGCACGATGCCGGCGCCATCACCCGGCGCGACATCGATCTGGCCCGCTACGCCGATCAGGCATTCGCCAGGTTTGCCGACCTGCCCAGCCTGCCGACCGGGAAATCAGCTTGAGCGCAACCGTCAAACATGGTTTGGCCGCCGGTGACGCCGGCCGCCCCGAACGCTCCGACTGGACCATCGACCAGTGCTGGGATAGCTACAGCGCGGCCGACCATGCGGTGTGGAAAACTTTGTACCAGCGTCAGACTCAACTGCTGCCGGGCCGGGCCTGTGACGCCTTCATCCAGGGCATGCGGGCGTTGCCGATCAGCGCCGATCAAATTCCGGACTTTCAGCATCTGACTGACGTGCTGGGCAACAACACTGGCTGGCAGGTGGTGGCGGTGCCGGGGTTGGTGCCCGATGACGTATTTTTCGAGCATCTGGCCAATCGGCGTTTCCCGGCCGGTCAGTTTATTCGCCGCGCAGAGCAACTCGACTATGTCGAGGAACCCGACGTGTTCCATGATGTGTTTGGTCACGTACCGATGTTGATGAACCCGGTCATGGCCGACTTTATCCAGGCCTATGGGCAGGGTGGTCTGCGCGCCCGCAAGTTGGGTGTTCTGCCGCAACTTGCCCGTGTCTATTGGTACACGGTCGAGTTCGGCCTGGTCAAGCAGTCAGATGGCCTTCGAATTTATGGTGCTGGCATTTTGTCGTCCTATGCCGAGAGCATCTTTGCCCTGGAGGACTCGTCGCCGAATCGTATTCACCTGAACCTGGAGCGCGTGATGCGCAGCCACTACCGCATTGATGACTTTCAAGAGGTCTACTTCGTCCTGGACAGTCTGGATCAGCTTCTCGACTTTGCAAAAACTGATTTCGAGCCCTTGTACCAGCGCAACAAGGCGCAGGCCGAACTGGAACCGGGTGACATTGTGCCCGGCGATGTGGTCATCCATCACGGCACCCAACAGTACCACCAGGGCAGACAACGTGAGCAATGAATTGTCCTTTTTGAACCGCACTGTGCTGGTGACCGGCGCCGCCGGCAATCTTGGCCGCGCGGTGGCTGTGGCCTTCGCTGCCTGCGGCGCAAATCTTGTGCTGCTCGGCCGGCGCCACGACTCGCTGGTCAAAGTCTTTGGCGAGGAAAGCGAAAGATGTCTTTTTGCCGCCGTCGATTTGCTCGATCAAGCACAGGTGCAGCAAGCGGTGGCAATGGGGATTGCAAGTTTCAAACGGATCGACGTCTTGTGCAATATGGCTGGCGGCTTCAAGATGGGTGAGCCGGTGCACCAGACTTCTGATGCCAACTGGAATCTTCTGCTTGATTTGAATCTGCGCTCGCTGCTCAACACAGTGCGCGCCGTGGTGCCCCAGATGCTCGATGGCAAGGGCGGCAAGGTTGTCAATGTAGGCGCTGCTGCCGCCCAAAAAGGTGCCGCCGGCATGGGTGCATACTGCGCCGCCAAGAGCGCCGTGATTCGTTTGACGGAATCGATGTCGGCTGAACTGCGCGATCAAAGCGTCAACGTCAATTGTGTACTGCCGAGCATCATTGATACAGCCGACAACCGGCTGGCCATGCCGGATGCGGATCGGCGTCGCTGGGTGGCACCCGAGGATTTGGCACAGGTTATTCTTTTTCTCGCGTCGCCCGCTGCCCTTGCAATACATGGTGCTGCATTGCCTGTTGGTTGACTCCGGAGCGTGAAGTAACAGCGGGTCCATGCGACGGCAGAACCATTGAATTGCCCGTGCCGCTGCTGCGGGATAGAGCTCTCGTGGCAGAATGAAAATTGCCACAAACCGTGGTTGCCTGTTGCAGTCACGCGATATTCAGGAAATACCCATGCTCACCACCAAAGCCTATGGCGCACAAAGCGCCACCTCAGCGATCGACCCGATGGAAATCAGTCGGCGCGAGCCGGGACCGCATGATGTGCTGTTTGACATTCTCTTTTGCGGCGTCTGTCATACCGACATTCACATGTCGCGCGGCCAGTTTCCCAGAACCATCTTCCCCATGGTGCCGGGGCACGAAGTTATCGGCAAAGTCACGCAGATCGGTAGCGCCGTCAGCCAACACAAGATCGGTGACATGGTCGGGGTCGGTTGCCTGGTCGATTCGTGCCGCGAATGCGGTGAGTGTCACGCGGGTGAAGAGCAGTTCTGCAATGGACGGGTTGGCACCTACAACGCCCTTGAGAGGGACGGCAAGACGCCCACTTACGGCGGCTATTCAACGCGCATGACGGTCGATGAAAGTTATGTCCTGAAAATTTCACCCAAGCTCGACCCGGCAGCGGCGGCCCCTCTGCTTTGCGCCGGCATTACAACCTATTCGCCACTGCGTCACTGGAAGGTCGGCAAGGGCAGCAAGGTCGGCGTCATCGGTCTGGGCGGTCTGGGTCACATGGCAGTCAAGATCGCTGCTGCCATGGGCGCCGATGTGACTGTGCTCAGCACCTCGGACAACAAGAAAGCGGATGCGCTGCGTCTGGGTGCCCGCGACTTTGCCGTCACCAAAGACGCCGATACTTTCAAGCGTCTGGCGGGCCACTTCGATCTGATCCTCAATACCGTTTCGGCCAATGTCAATTACGACGCCTACATCGGCCTGCTTAAACGCGATGGCAACCTGGTCATTCTGGGAATTCCAGATGCCCCCTTGTCGTTCAACGCGTTCGGACTGATGCTCAAACGCCGCAGTGTCTCTGCATCATTGATTGGCGGCATTCGCGAAACGCAGGAAATGCTCGATTTTTGCGCCGACCACGGGATCGTCTCGGATATCGAAACCATCGCCATCAACCAGGTCAACGAGGCTTATGAACGCATCCTCAAGAGCGATGTGCGCTATCGCTTCGTCATCGATATGGCGTCATTGCGCTAGCCGGCTGCGGCACCAAATGTGCCAGCACGTCGCCCGCTTGGATGTCCACCAGGCAACGTGTATGCCCCAGCGGGCAGTCCCGCTCAAAACAGGGGGCGCAATCCAGCGCTGGCCGATAGTCAGGGTTGTTCTTGAGCCACAACACGGTCGCCTTGGCGTTCAGGGGTGGCGTGTGCAACGGGCTGCTGGAGCCAAAGATGGCAAGCTGATGGATGCCCAAAGCGGCGGCCACATGCATCAGTCCGGAATCATTGCTCACCACGTCTTTTGCCGCCGCGATGGCACCCAATGCCTGGGCCAGTGATGTTTGTCCTGCCAGGTTGAGGCAGTGACCGGGTTGCCGGGCATTCACTGCGCTGGTGATCTCGTTGCACAACGCCAATTCTTTGGCAGATCCCAGTAACACCACCGGTGCTTCCAGCAGCAGGGCCAGCTCGGCGAAATGATCGGCCGGCCAGCGTTTGGCAGGGCCGTATTCGGCGCCCGGCACAAACACATGGTAGGCGCCGCGTCGCAAGCCGATGACGTTGAGCGCCGCTTCTATGTCGCTAGCCTGCATGTGCAGCCGAGGCTGGTCGTTGGCAATATCGATGTCGCCGCTAAGCGCCGAGTAAAACCCGACCATCGATGGACGCTTGGCTTTGGGCGGATTTTTAAGCCGGTGCGTCAACAGCCCAACGCGTGCTTCGCCCAGATAACCCACACGTTTCGGAATGCTGGCCAGAAACGGCAACAAGGCACTTTTCAGCGAGTTGGGGCAGACGTAGGCGGTATCAAAGCGCCCTTCGAACTGGCGCGCCAGGCTGCGCCGTGCCTTGAATTGAAGGCCGCCATGGGCAAACGGAAATTCAATGACCTCTGCCACTTGCGGCATCAGCCGATAGACCGGTGCCACCCATGGCAGGGCGCCCACTGTGAGGCGTTCGCCGCGGCTTGCAAGACGTCGCAGCAGCGGCTCGGTCATCACCGCATCGCCAATCCACTGGGGCGCGATGATTAACGAATTTGGGACTGCGCCCAATGCTTTAGTGTCCGGCGAAGTGTTCGCCGTTCTTCAGTTGGTACTGGGTGCCGCAGTAAGGGCATTTGGCCGCACCGGTGTGGGCCACGTCCAGGTAGACCTTGGGGTGGCTGTTCCAGACTTTCATATCGGCCAGCGGGCTGGGGCAATGGACACCACCCTGGTGGTTCAGATCTTTGGCGAGCAGTTCAATCTTCGAGTTACTCATGAGGACACTTTCGTTAGCCAGTGGAGGTATTTGGGGTTGCGGCCATTGACGATGTCAAAAAACGCGCTCTGGATTTTTTCGGTGATCGGGCCGCGCGAGCCAGTGCCCAGCTCGATGCGGTCGAGCTCTCGAATCGGCGTCACCTCGGCGGCAGTGCCGGTGAAGAAAGCCTCATCACTGATATAGACCTCGTCGCGCGTGATGCGTTTTTGCACCACTTCGAGCCCCAGGTCTTTGCAGATATGCAGCACCGTGTTGCGGGTGATGCCGTTGAGTGCACCGGCCGACAGGTCGGGCGTGTAAACGACGCCGCCTTTGACGACAAACACGTTTTCTCCGGCACCTTCCGAGACAAAGCCGTTGGCGTCGAGCAACATGGCTTCGTCATAGCCGTCATCGGTGACTTCCAGATTGGCCAGAATCGAGTTGGTGTAATTGCTCACCGCCTTGGCCTGCGTCATGGTGATGTTGACATGGTGCCGCGTGTAGCTCGAAATTTTCACGCGGATGCCGCGCTTCAAACCTTCATCGCCCAGGTACGCGCCCCACGGCCAGGCCGCCACCATCAAATGAATGGTGTTGCCCCGCGGTGACACGCCCAGCTTCTTGTCGCCAATCCAGGTCAACGGCCGCAGGTAGCAGGATTCAAGCTTGTTCTCACGCACCACCGCTCGTTGCGCCTGCATCACTTCTTCTTTGCTGAACGGAATCTTCATGCGCAAAATTTTGGCCGAGTTGAAGAGTCGTTCCGTGTGCTCTTCGAGCCGAAAAATCGCGGTGCCGGCGGTCGTGTTGTAGGCGCGCACACCTTCAAAGGCGCCACAGCCGTAATGCAGGGTATGGCTGAGTACATGAATCTTGGCTTCGCGCCAATCCACCATCTGGCCATCCATCCAGATTTTGCCATCGCGGTCGGACATCGAAGGGGGTTGCGGGCTCATCGTCATTTCCTTGGTTGAATATTGAAGACCGCGGCTGCGGCGCTTGCAAATGGCTGATTTTACGAGGCCTGGCTGACGCCGGACTGGATCGAAGTTTCGTCCATTTGATGCGGACGGAACAGTTCCCATTTTGTCAGCCTGCCGTTGTGAAATTCGCAATTCACATACGACTGCGTGGCGTCGGTCCAGCGGTACCACTCGGGTTGCGTTTGCCTGGCGCTTTTGAGTTCGCCCAGCGCCCTGGTCATGGCCACCACGTGCATCAGGGTGACGCCGGGCTTGAGCTTGGCGTTGAGCATGACGGCACTTCCGACATAGCCGATCGGCTGGTTGGCGGCGCGCTTGAGCACTTGCATCAAGCGTGTGAAGTGCAGCAGCAGCCACATCACGAGAAGACCCACCGCCACCGCCACACCACCCCAGCCGTAAGAACGGTAGGCGGCAGCGACCAGCAGCACGCCTGCCATCGGGTAAAGAATTTTCTGCAATTGCATGATGGGATTTTGCCTCAGCGGCACCCTATCAAGTCGATTCCTCAGTGCGCCATTTGTGCGGGCCAGACAAGCTCTACCGCGAGCCCGCCCAGCCGTTCGGAACGACTCACCTGCACTTGCGCGCCAAAAACATTGGCGATTCTTTTGACGATCGACCAGCCCAGCCCGCTGCCTGGCTGTTCGCTGCCCAGCACCCGGAAAAATCGTTCCCCCAAATGGGCCCGGTCCTGGTCCGTCATGCCCGGGCCGCTGTCTTCAACGCGCAGCAGGGCTCGACCCGAATCGGATGTCACGCTGACCTCAATGCGCGCGCCATCCGGGCTATAGCGGGCGGCGTTGTCGATCAGATTTCGCACCAGCACGCCCAGCAGCAAGTCATTGCCCGTCACCATGCAGGGGTCGGGGGCCAGCAGCTCCAGGGTTTGCTGGCGTGCCAGCGCCGTCGGCGCCAGATCGGCCGCGACACGGCGCGCCACAATACTCAAATCGACCGTCGTGGCAGCAACGCTGGTAGCACCAGTACTCGACTCCAGGCGTGCCAGCGTCAGCAGTTGTTCAACCAGCCGCGCGGCCCGGTCACAACCGGCCAGCGTGAAGTGCAAAGCACGCTCGCGCTGCGCCGTGTCGGTACCGGCACCCAGCGCCACCTGGGCTTGCGCGCGGATCGCCGCAATCGGCGTGCGCAGTTCATGCGCTGCGTCGGCCGTGAAACGGCGCTCCGACGCCACCATCGATCCAATGCGTTCAAACAATTCATTGAGCGACTGAACCAGTGGGTGAATTTCTGAAGGCATGGCACCCAGCACCACTGGCTCCAGCGCTTGCGGTTGGCGCTGGCGCAGCACCTGACTGAGCTGACGCAAGGGCGCCATGCCCTGGCGCACCGCCCACCACAGCGCCAGTGCCAGCAAGGGCAAGGCAAACATCAAGGGCAACAACATGCCGCGCAGCACCGACCAGAAAATCGCGTTGCGCGACGCCGTCTGCTCGCCGACAAAGACTTGCACGTCACGCTCACCGCCGTGCGTCGCAAACACGCGCCACTGATTGCCGTCGGGCAGGCGGACGGTTGAAAAGCCATTGGCAGTGAGCGACATCGGCGCCGTGCCGGCGTTGACCGAGCGCATGATGGATTGCCCTTCGCGAAACACCTGAAACGCCACTTTGGGTGCGTACTTGTGCAGCGAAGGAGCGTCTGCCACATCCTCGTCGTTGTCGGCGTCAGCCTGTTGCACCACCAGCAAGGCTGCCGCCTGCGCCAGATGGCCGTCCAGCAACTCATCGAGTTCGTCGCGCGCATCAACCCAGGTTGAAATCGCAGCGCCCAGCCAGACCACGGTGACAAGTGTCAGCACCAGTGCCAGCAAGCGTGCCTGCAATGACTTCAGACGATAGATCAAACTCATGTGGGGTCTTGCGAACGGGGCACCGTGTAGCCAACGCCGCGCACCGTCTGGATCACTTCGGGGCTGAGCTTGCGGCGAAGATGGTGGATGTGCACCTCAATGGCATTGCTGTCGACTTCGTAGCCCCAGCTGTACAGCTTTTGTTCCAGTTGCTCGCGCGACATGACGCGCCCGGCATTGATCATCAAGACATGCAGCAGGTCGAACTCCCGGGTTGAAAGCGTCACCGGTTCGCCGTTCAGGCTGACCTGTCGGGCCGCCGGTTCAAGCAGCACGCCGCCACAGCGCAAGCTGTCCTGCATCTGGCCATGCGAGCGACGTACCAGCGAGCGCAGGCGGGCACCCAACTCATGCAAATCAACCGGCTTGACGACATAGTCATCGGCCCCCAGATCGAGCCCGCGGATGCGATCCGGCACCGCGTCACGTGCCGTCAACACCAGCACTGGCGTGGCGATCTTGCGCGCGCGCAACGCCTGCAGCACGTCCAGCCCATCCTTCAGGGGCAAGCCCAGATCAAGCACGGCCGCCGCGTAGTCGCCGGACACCAATTCGCGCTCGGCAGCGACACCGTCACGCACCCAATCGACCTGGAAGCCGAGTTGGCGCAGACCGGCGCGCAGTCCATCGCCCAGCATCGGATCGTCTTCAGCCAGCAGAATTCGCATCAATTAACTCCCGGGCAAAGCAGAATTTTGCCTCTGATTTGCAAATGCACAATTACTTGGGGATTCTGACGTCGCGTTCGCTGAAATTACCCTGCTCCGCCTTCGGATGGCAGGCGGCGCAATTCGACGGGCTACCCACTGCGGCACGCTTCCAGACTGCCGCCGGAACCTCGCCATCGCGGTGCTGGCGCAAAAACCAGGCCGATTTGGTGATGCGATCCTGCGCCGGTACTTCGCCGACCCGCTTATAGGTGCCAGCATTGGCCTTGAGCCAGTTGCCGATTTCCTGCACGCTAGCCGGATCCAGCGAGGCGTCGGCGCTGAAATGTTTGTTCAGCGTGGACATCAGGTGTTGCCAGGAAGCTGCCGGCAGCATGCCGACGGGAAAAGCAATGTGACAGGCAGCGCATTCCTGCTGGTACTTGGGTAGCGGCGCAACCTGGCGACCACCTTCATGATCTTCGGCATGGGCTGCAGCCAGCAAGCCCAGCGTTGCGCAGGTCAGGATTAGACGGCGAGAAAATGAATTCAAAATGTGCATAACACCTCCATGGGCCTGCATGGTAAGGAGCGCAGATTAAGCCATTCTTAAAGTCCTCAGCGCAGGTGTTTGCAACCGGGGCCAACACTTGGTTGGCATCGCACTTTTGCCTGACTCAGAGATATTGCCAATAGCTATCGTTTATGTAAAAATGAAGTATGAGTTCAAATTTACATACACTTGCCTTCGCCTTTCATGCGTATTGAACGCCAGCTCCTGGCCACACTCCAGCGCAGGGCCCTGCCCTACCCGGTTGTCACGCTAACCGGTCCGCGCCAGTCCGGTAAAACAACGCTGTGCCGACAGGCGTTCGCCGGGCTACCTTATGCCAACCTGGAGGATGCCGCGACGCGTGAATTTGCGCAAGCCGACCCGCGCGGTTTTTTAGCGCAATTCCCAGACGGTGCCATTCTTGATGAAATACAACGCGTGCCCGATATTTTGTCCTTTGTTCAGGTGCTGGTGGATGAGTGGCGTTTTGGGCAATCACAAGGACAAGGCGCAGCCATCGACGCCCGCAAATTCATCCTCACCGGCTCCCAGCAGTTTGAGTTGATGGAATCGGTGCGCCAGTCGCTCGCCGGGCGCACTGCGGTGTTGCGTCTGCTGCCCCTGTCAATTCATGAAATTCACGCCGCCGGTTTGCCTCATGGCACGACGCGTTTGCTGCATGCAGGTGGCTATCCTTCCATCCATGCCCAAGCGATTCGACCTGCTGATTTCTTCAATGACTATTTTGAAACTTATATTCAGCGTGATTTGCGCGAGCTGGTGGCGCTGCGTAACCTGAGTGAATTTCGACGCATGGTTCGCCTGTGCGCCGGGCGCGTCGGCCAAGTGCTCAACTACAACAGTCTGGCCAACGATGTGGGCGTTTCACAGCACACCATTGCCTCTTGGATCAACTTGCTGGAAATGGGGTATGTGGTGTTTTTGTTGCCACCGTGGTTTGAGAACCTGGGCAAACGTCTGATAAAAGCGCCG
>SESE01000050.1_pt1 | contig 49372 bp, 38 predicted proteins | sample 3171371 | NCBI WGS metagenome assembly SESE01 (sample SAMN06051881, study PRJNA518727) | freshwater metagenome | biome: subpolar coniferous forest; feature: holomictic lake; material: water; isolation source: holomictic Lake 442, 13 m depth | place: Canada: near Kenora, Ontario | collected... | reverse complement strand
GGTGCGGACGTTTTCCTGGGTTTCCTTCCACTTCTGCTCGATCTCGTGAGTCCAGAAATCCTTGCGCCGGGTGCGCGAGTTGCCCCAGGTGAAGTTGGTGGTGTGCCATTCCTCGTCCACGATGGCCATTTCCTGCGGTGAGCCGAGTCCCTGCAGGATCGGCGGCACGCCCTTGATCGGATGATCGGCGCGGTACTTGATGTACTTCAGCACGTCGTCGCACAGTTCCATGTACTTGGCCGGGTCGGCGACGTTGATGTCCTTGGTGCCGCGCACCGCGACCGCCTTTAGACCCTTGTCGCCCATTACTGCGCCGATGCCGCCGCGCGAGGCCGAGGAGCGGCCCTGCTCGATCGAGGCGTAGAAGACCCGGTTTTCGCCGGCCAGGCCGATGGCCGCCACCTGGATGTCCGGATCCTTCAGTTCCTTGCGGATCGCCTCCGAGGTCTCGGTGGCGCCCAGGCCCTTCAGATGCGAGGCGTCGCGGATCTCGACCTTGTCATTGTTGATCCACAGATAGACCAGTTCTTCCGACTTGCCGCTGATGATGATCTTGTCGTAGCCGGCGTATTTCAACTCCGGGGCAAAGAAGCCGCCCATCATCGAATAGGCCATCAGCTTGGTCTGCGGCGAGATGGTCGACACGATGGTGCGGTTGCTGCCCGGCGCCGCGGTGCCGCAAAGCAGGCCGCTGCTGAAGATCAGCAGGTTGTCCGGGGAAAACGCCTCCGTCTCCGCCGGTACCCGGTCCCACATGATCTTGGCATTGGTGCCGAGGCCGCCCAGATAGAGCCTGGTGTCGTTCGGGTCGGTATCCACCCTGTCGATGCTGCCTCGCGAAAGATCCACTTCCAAATCGAACCCGATTTCTCCATAGCGCATGTCTCTGGCCCTCTCTCAAACTGCGTTCCTGATCACGATGTCTTGCGCAGATTGCCGCGCGAGATGTTCTTTTCCGGCGGCGCCAGCCGCTTTCTTGATACCGCCTCGCTGCGACCGGGGTTGCCGAGCAGCGGCAGCGGCATGATCGCATCAGCATGGCGCTGCGACCTGTCCTCTGCGAAGCGTTGCGGGCAGCGTGCCACGAGGCCGCATACGGCGAGGGTGTGGATCGTCCTGGCGACGTCCTGCGGCGAGCCGTGATGCCTGGGGTCGTACCAGCCGTAGGTCCAGTTGAGCATGCCGAAGACGCTGTACGTGAGCCGCTCCACCTCGGCGGAGTCGAGCTTGCCGGCGCCGCCGGCACCGGGCGAGTTGCAGCCGGCGGCAAGAATCGACGAAACGATATCGCGGCAGATGTTGAAGTAGCCTTCCTTGAGCAGGCGTACCGTCTTGCGTCGGCCCGCAGGCAGCGCAGAGGCCTCGTGCACCAACACCCGCATGACCGACCGGTGCTCGGCGGAATAGCGCAGGTGGTTCAAGACGAAGACGTACAGCCGCTCGGCCTGGTCGTCGACCCCCTCGAGAGCCGCGCTTACCGAGCTGGTCATGGTCTCGAAGGCCTCGGTTTGCAGCGAGAAGAGCAGGTCTTCCTTGGAGGAAAAGTAGTCGTAGAAGGTGGCCAGTCCCCGTGCCGTGGCGCGGGCAAGGCCGCGCATGGTCATGCCGTGGAAGCCATGCTCGGCAATGGCGTCTGCCGCCGCCTTGAGAATCTCGAGGCGCTGCGCCTGATGCCGGAGTTGCCTCGGGTGGGCGGCGGAGACCGCGCTCACCGGCGCTGCTGCCGGACAAGTTGCCGGACCCGCGCAACAGGCAGCCGCCCGCTTTCCGCGAGAGCGGCACTGAGGGGCGGAGAAGTTGGCGGCAGTGCGTAATCCATTGGGTCTCCAGGCCCGTCTGCGCGGGCTGTTCCAGTCGGCAATCTGCGACGTGTTATTACTACACCATGGCGGCTATGTTACCCGAACGATCGTTCGCCGAATTGATATAGGTCAACTCCGGTCGCTGCCGGTTCCCGTCTTGCCGGGCACGGGCGAAGCCAGCCGGGTGGCGCCGTGACGGTCGATGAGCCTTGGCTACGCGATGCGGCAGACGCCTTCAAGGGCCGCATTCAGGCGATCGCGACAACACGGCCTGCGACCGAAGCCTCATAATGGCGCCTATCGGTTCGCTCGAGCGCCCCCATCAGCCGTGAGTTCGATGCGAACGATGGCTTGCCTGAGATCCGGCCGGCTTTTCGCAATTGCGACATGCTTTCGTAAAATGACGCCTCATACAGGACAGAGCGCCTTCCTTCCGGCGATTCGCTTTGACGAATCCGCCGGTGACGCGATCGCCCTTGCATCAAGGCCGCTTCGACAAGGGATGCTTTCAACAACTATCGCAAGACCCAATCAATAAACCAAAGGCAAAGGAACAACAATGGCTTCAGGGAAATCAAAAATCATCTACACGCTGACCGACGAGGCACCTCTCCTGGCGACGTATTGCTTTCTGCCCGTCATCAAGACGTTTACCAAACCCGCCGGGGTTGACGTCGTCGGCTGCGACATCTCGGTGGCGGCGCGAGTTTTGGCCGCCTTCTCCGAATGTCTCACCGCAGAGCAGAAGGTCCCGGACAATCTGGCCGAACTGGGGAGACTGACCCAGAATCCCGACACCAATATCATCAAGCTGCCGAACATCAGCGCCTCCCAGCCGCAACTGATCGCCTGCGTCAAGGAACTTCAATCGAAAGGCTACAAGCTTCCTGACTTTCCGGAAGAGCCGAAGACCGATGAGGAGAAGGCGATTCGTGCCCGCTACTCCAAGTGCATCGGCAGTTCAGTCAATCCGGTGCTGCGCGAAGGCAATTCCGATCGTCGCGCTGCGGCCGCCGTCAAGCGTTATGCGCGCAAGAACCCGCACTCGATGGGAGAGTGGAGCCAGGCTTCGCGTACTCACGTTTCGCACATGCACAGCGGCGATTTCTACCACAACGAAAAGTCCATGACGCTGGACAAGGCGCGCGACGTCAGGCTCGAACTGGTCACCAAGGGCGGCAAGACCATTGTGCTGCGACCGAAGGTTTCCCTGCTCCAGGGTGAGATCATCGACAGCATGTTCATGAGCAAGAAGGCCCTCTGCGACTTCTACGAAGAACAGCTGGAAGATGCGCGCAAGTCCGGTGTGATGTTCTCGCTGCACGTCAAGGCAACGATGATGAAGGTCTCGCACCCCATCGTCTTCGGCCATTGCGTCAAGGTCTTCTACAAGGACGCCTTTGCCAAGCACGGCAAGCTGTTTGCAGAACTCGGTGTGAACGTCAATAACGGCATGGCCGATCTGTACGCCAAGATAGCCAAACTCCCCGATGCCCAGCGCGAGGAAATCGTCCGCGATCTGCACGCCTGCCACGAGCACAGGCCGGAACTGGCCATGGTCGATTCAGCCAAGGGCATCACCAACTTCCACTCTCCCAGCGACGTGATCGTGGACGCCTCGATGCCGGCCATGATCCGCATCGGCGGCAAGATGTGGGGTGCCGACGGCCGGCCCAAGGACACCAAGGCGGTCATGCCGGAGTCCACCTTCGCCCGCATCTACCAGGAGATGATCAACTTCTGCAAGACCAACGGCGCCTTTGATCCGGTGACCATGGGCTCGGTGCCCAATGTCGGCCTCATGGCGCAGCAGGCCGAGGAGTACGGCTCGCACGAGAACACTTTCGAAATCGCGGAAGACGGCGAAACCCGGATCACCGACATCGCCAGCGGCGAAGTCCTGCTTGCCGAAGCCGTCGAACACGGCGACATCTGGCGCATGTGCCAGGTCAAGGACGCCGCGATCCGCGACTGGGTCAAGCTCGCCGTAACCCGCGCCCGCAATTCCAACACGCCGGCCGTGTTCTGGCTCGACCCCTACCGGCCGCACGAAGCCGAACTGATCAAGAAGGTCACCACCTACCTCAAGGATCATGACACCAAGGGCCTCGACATCCAGATCATGTCGCAGGTCCGCGCCATGCGCTACTCGCTGGAAAGAATCGTTCGCGGCCTCGATACCATCTCGGTCACCGGCAACATCCTGCGCGACTACCTGACCGATCTGTTCCCGATCATGGAACTCGGCACCAGCGCCAAGATGCTCTCCATCGTGCCGCTGATGGCGGGTGGCGGCATGTATGAGACCGGGGCCGGTGGTTCGGCGCCGAAGCATGTCCAGCAACTGGTTCAGGAAAACCACCTGCGCTGGGATTCGCTCGGCGAATTCCTCGCCCTGGGCGTGTCGCTGGAAGATCTCAGCATCAAGACCGGCAATGCCAAGGGGAAGATTCTGGCCAAGGCGCTGGATGATGCCACCGGCAAGCTGCTCGACAACCGCAAGGGGCCGTCGATCCGCACCGGAGAGATCGACAACCGCGGCAGCCAGTTCTATCTGGCGCTGTACTGGGCGCAGGCGCTGGCGGCGCAGTCGGAAGACCCGCAACTGAAGGCGCATTTCGCGCCCCTGGCGAAAGCGCTGGCGGAGAACGAGCAGAAGATCATGGACGAGCTCAAGGCCGTCCAGGGCAAGGCGGTGGACATCGGCGGCTACTATCTCCCCGACCCGGTGAAAACCGAGGCGGTGATGCGTCCGAGCGCCACCTTCAACGCTGTATTGGCCGCTTCGCCAGTCTGACGGAAGAGCCGCATGGATCTGCCCGATTGTGCAGATCCATGCGGCCGGCCGGGGCAAGGGCGTGCCGGCTTTGTTCACCGGTTCCACCGGCAGTTCTAGAGTTGCTGAACCCGTATCGGTCTTAGTCGGGCCGCTTCCGGGGTGGCGATGGCGGCCCTGATTTCGGCCAGCAGGCGCGGCTTCTCAGTATCCAGAGTGCCTTTCAGCACCAGCCGGTTGGAGACGTGGTCGCTGCGGAATACGGTGCGCTTCAGTTCCAGCGCCGAGATGAAGGTTTCCATTTCGGCGAAAAGTTCTTGCTGGGCGCAAGGCTGCCAGTCCGGGAAGGCGGCACGGAAGCGCTCTTCGCCGTGCGGGAAACTCACCACCAGCGTGGCCAGATATTCCGGCTGCGTAGCGTTGGCCAGGCGCGCCGAATTCGCGGCGTGCTGTGGCGACAGCGTCTTGCCGCCGAGGCCGTTCAAGATCATTACCGAGCGCCGGATGCCTGCCTGCTGCAACTTGTCGAGGGCTTCGCAGGTGCTGGCGAAGGTTTCGCCCTTGCGCACCCGCGTCAGTACTTCGTCATCGCCCGACTCGGCGCCGACGTAGGCGATGGCGAGACCGGCCGCCGCCAGTTCCTTCAACTCGCCGACGGATTTCTTCCTCAGGTTGCGCGGCAGGCAGTAGCTGGAGACGCGGCGCACTGCCGGCAAGTGCTGGCGGATGGCGCCGAGGATCTGCAGCAGACGCCGGGTCGGCAGCATCAGGGCATCGCCGTCGGCAAGAAACACGCGGCGGATGTCGCTGCCGAAACGCTCGCCGCAGCGGCGCAGGGTCTCCAGGATTTCCGCCTCGTCGCGGGCGCGGAATTTCTTCTGCGGCGCCGCGTACATCTCGCAGAAGGCGCACTGGTTCCAGGAACAGCCGTCGGTCACGGGCAGGATCAGCGATTCCGCTTCGCTGGGCGGGCGGAACACGGGATCGACATAGCGGACGGGAAAGCCAACATTCATTTTTTTCATTATGTCACGGGCTTCCGGCCCGTGACGGTATCCCACCGGGGGATATCGCAGGCCGGCCCAAGGTATGATCCGGCGCCAGCCAAATCCTACCGGTCCACCCCATGTCCTTTCCGTCACTTGCCTTTGTCGACCTCGAAACCACCGGCGCTACGGCGACGGCCGATCGCATCACCGAAATCGGCATTGTCGAGGTCGATGAGCACGGCGTGCGCGAGTGGTCCTGCCTGGTCAATCCGGGCACCCCCATCTCCGGATTCATCGAGCGCCTGACCGGCATTTCCAACGCCATGGTGGCAGACGCGCCACCCTTCGCCGAGGTCGCCGCGGAAGTCATGGCACGCCTCGCCGGGCGCCTGTTCATCGCCCACAATGCCCGCTTCGACTATGGTTTCCTGAAGAACGAATTCAAGCGCCTCGGCCTCGATTTCCGCGCCACGGTCTTGTGCACCGTGAAGCTTTCGCGCAAGCTGTTTCCGCAGCATGCCAAGCACAACCTGGACAGCTTGATCCAGCGTCACGATCTCACCGTCAGCAGCCGGCACCGTGCCCTTGGCGACGCGCGGCTGATTCACCAGTTCTGGAGCCGCATCGGGGCCGAGGTTGAACCGGAGCGGCTGGATGCAGCCGTCAAGGCCCTGACGGCGCGCCCCAGCCTGCCCGCCGGTCTTGATCCGGCGGCGATCGACGATCTGCCGGAGGGGCCGGGGGTCTATCTGTTCTATGGCGAGAATGATCTGCCGCTGTACGTCGGCAAGAGCAAGGAATTGAAGAAGCGCGTGCTGGCCCACTTCGCCGCCGATCACACGGCGGCCAGGGAAATGAATCTGGCGCAGCAGGTGCGGCGCATCGAGTGCATCGAAACCGGCGGCGAGGTCGGCGCCCTGCTCAAGGAGGCGGCGCTGGTCAAGGCCTTGCAGCCGCTGCACAACCGGACCCTGCGGCGCAACGACGAAGCCTGCTTCTGGCAACTCGTCGAAGTGCGCAGCGGTGAGTGGCGGCCCGAACTGATGCCCGCCGGCGATCTCGGCTTGCAGCAGCAGGAGCATCTTTACGGGCCGTTCAAGAGTGCCAGGGATGCCAGGCGCAGCCTGACCGAACTGGCCAAGGAGCATCGCCTCTGTCACTCGCTGCTCGGGTTGGAGCAGGTGAAGCCGGGCAATCCCTGTTTTGCGCACCAGTTGCAGCAATGCAAGGGGGCTTGTGTCGGCAAGGAGCCGGCGTCCTTCCACAGTGCGCGCCTGATGGCGGCGTTGGGCCGCCAGCGCCTGGCACCCTGGCCGTTTGCCGGTCCGGCATGGCTCAGGGAGGGCGACGAGGCGCATCTGGTCGATCACTGGCGCCATCTCGGTACGGTGCGCGTCGGGGCTGAACTCGATTCCCTGCTGGAGATGCAAGCGCCCGCCTTTGACCGCGATGTCTACCGCATCCTGCTCAAGGCGCTTGGGCGCATGACGCCGCTGGCGGGTCCCGCCGTCAGCGCACTTCGGCAGCAGGCCGGCTGCGCAGCCGCGCCAGCCGCTCCTTGATTCCGGCCATGGCCGCGGCGGCGGCTTTCTCGCCCTCGAGCACGGCGCGGTGGCGGTCCTCAAGACTGGTGGCCGACAGGTCCCCGGTCGCCGGGCGGATCACGATGTCGGCCTCGGCCAGTTCATGGCGGCTGAGTGACTGGCCCATGATGGCGAAAGTCTGCAGCAACTGGTCGAAGGTGTTGCCGGTGTGGCCGTCGCGGGGTTTGGCAGATATGTCGACCGCGATGACGAAGTTGGCGCCGAGGCTGCGCGCCGCACGCACCGGAACCGGGCTGACCAGGCCGCCATCGACGTATTCGTGACCGCTGATGGCGACGGGCTGGAATACTCCCGGCACGGCGGCCGACGCTTGCACCGCCCATCCGGTGTTGCCGGTGCGGAACAGGGCCGGTTCGCCGCTGTTGAAATCGGTGGCCATCACGGCGAAGCTGCGCTTGAGTTTGTCCAGCGAGCGGTTGCCGACCGCGTCATTGACGAAGTTGCGCAGCGGGTCACCCTTGAGGGGGGAGCGCAGCGAGACGTTCCAGTCGAATACGTGGCTCTTGTCCATTTCCATGGCGGCTTTCTGCAGTTCGAAGCCGTTGAGTCCGGCGGCGTACAGTGCGCCGACCACGGCGCCGGCGCTGGTGCCGACCACGATGTCCGGCACGATGCCCTGAGCTTCCAGTGCCTTGATCACGCCGATGTGAGCGAAGCCGCGGGCGGCACCGCCGCCCAGTGCCAGACCGATCTTTACCGGAACCGGTGCGGGCGGGAGTACCACCGGGGGCGCCGGCTTCTCGCCCGGCATCGCGCAGCCGGCGAGGAGGGCGACAGCCAGAACGGCGAGCAGGCGGCGACAATCAGCAGGCACGGCGATAGATTGTCAATTGCCTGATGGCGATCCGGGTTCCGCTGTTGCGGGATGCCCCATGCGTCAGATCAGCCGATTCCCCGGGACAGGGATGCCGGCTGATTTGCTAGCTCGACGCGCCCGGCTTCCTGCCGGGACTCTTGGGCGGAATGTATCCGGCCACCCGACAGAGCACGGCTTCGATTTTCTCGCCGTTGTTGAAGCGGGTCACGCTGCACTTCGAGATCTCGCCGCGCGCCGACAGGTCGGTAATCGAGCGGCGCACCTTGGCCAGCGACAGCCCGGTCGCGGCAGCGATTTCAGAATCGAAGCGCTGACCGTTGTCCTTGAGGTATTGCATGATTTCTTGCATGTCGAGTACTCCGCTTGAAGGTGAGAGCATGGAATCCACCTCTTCATTCATTAGAACTGCCAGCCAACTGTCTGCCATTGAAAACGACGGAAAGGCTCAAGCCGCCACTTCGTGCCACTCCCTCCAGATACTGGTGGGCCCAGCGAGACTCGAACTCGCAACCAAAGGATTATGAGTCCTCTGCTCTAACCATTGAGCTACAGGCCCTGCTTGGAACTGCAACGGCTCGCGTTGCATGAGCCGTTGGTAATGCGCGATCAGGTTTCGGAATCGAGGAAGCTGCGTAGTTTTTCCGAGCGGGTCGGGTGACGCAGCTTGCGCAATGCCTTGGCTTCTATCTGACGGATGCGTTCGCGGGTCACGTCGAACTGCTTGCCGACTTCTTCCAGAGTGTGATCGGTGTTCATTTCGATGCCGAAGCGCATGCGCAGAACCTTGGCCTCGCGCGGTGTGAGGCTGTCCAGCACCTCCTTGGTCACCTCGCGCAGGCTGGCGAACAGCGCCGCGTCGCCCGGCGACAGCGTCGACTGATCCTCGATGAAATCGCCGAGATGGGAATCGTCGTCGTCACCGATCGGCGTTTCCATGGAAATCGGTTCCTTGGAAATCTTGAGGATCTTGCGGATCTTCTCCTCGGGCATTTCCATCTTCACCGCCAGCGTCGCCGGATCGGGCTCCAGCCCGGTTTCCTGCAGGATCTGGCGGCTGATGCGGTTCATCTTGTTGATGGTCTCGATCATGTGCACCGGGATGCGGATGGTGCGCGCCTGGTCGGCGATCGAGCGGGTGATGGCCTGGCGGATCCACCAGGTGGCGTAGGTCGAGAACTTGTAGCCGCGGCGGTATTCGAACTTGTCCACCGCCTTCATCAGGCCGATGTTGCCTTCCTGGATCAGGTCGAGGAACTGCAGGCCGCGGTTGGTGTATTTCTTGGCGATCGAGATCACCAGGCGCAGGTTGGCCTCGGTCATTTCGCGCTTGGCGCGGCGGGCCTTGGCTTCGCCGGTGGACATCTGCTTGTTGATGTCCTTGAGTTCCTTGAGCGGAATGCCGATGCGGTTCTGCAGGTCGATCAGGCGCTGCTGCTCTTCCAGGATGTTCGGCGCGGCGCGCATCAGCTGCGCGCAATAAGGCTTGCCCGACTGCACTTCGTGCTTGAGCCATTCCATGTCGGTTTCATGGCCGGGGAAGGTCTTGATGAACTGCGGGCGCGGCATGTGCGCCTTGTCCACGCAGAGATGCAGGATCTTGCGCTCGTGGGCGCGCACAGCTTCGACCATGCCGCGCACCGAGTCGCACAGGCGCTCGATGGACTTGGCGGTAAAGCGGATGTTCATCAGTTCGTCGGAGATCTGCTTCTGCAGGCGCAGATAGCTCTTGTCCTGCGAACCCTTCTTTGCCAGCGTCGGCTGCAGCCTGCCGAACAGGGCGTGGATCACCGAGAAGCGCTCGAGGGCATCCTGCTTGAGTTGCAGCAGCGAGGCGGAAATGCGCGCGCTGCCGTCGTCGTCCTCGTCCTCGGTATCCTCTTCGACTTCCATTTCTTCGTCTTCGGCCAGCGCCTCGATGTCTTCGTCACTGGCGTTGGGGTCGATCAGGCCATCGACCAGTTCGTCGATGCGCATTTCGTCGCGCGCCACCTTGCCTGCCGTTTCCAGCATCTCGGCGATGGTCGTGGGGCAGGCGGAAATCGCCATGATCATGTGCTTGAGGCCATCCTCGATGCGCTTGGCGATTTCGATTTCGCCTTCGCGGGTGAGGAGTTCGACCGAGCCCATCTCGCGCATGTACATGCGCACCGGGTCGGTGGTGCGGCCGAATTCGGAATCGACGGTGGATAGCGCCTGCTCGGCTTCTTCCTCGACCGCTTCGGCATCCACCGGCGCCGGTGCGGTCTCGTTGAGCAGCAGGTCATCGACGGCGGGGGCCTCGTCGAATACCTGGATCGCCATGTCATTGAAGGTGGAGATGATCGATTCGATCTGCTCGGCATCGACCAGATCGTCGGGCAGATGGTCGTTGATTTCGGCGTAGGTCAGGTAGCCGCGTTCCTTGCCCAGCGCGATCAGGTTCTTCAGGCGCGTGCGCTTGGTGTCGATGTCGACCGGCTTGGCTTCGGGAGCGATCAGTTTTTCCCGGCTCTTGCGGCCGCGCGACTCGGCGATGGCCTTGGCTACCGATTTGACGGGAACCGGCTGGGCTACGGGCTTTGCTGCCGCAGGTGTGCGGGCGGCTGCGGCCACCACCGGCTTCGCATTCTTGGCCGCCGGAGCTTTTGCCGGCGTCTTGGCCGCAGCGGCCTTGGCCGGGGCTTTTGCCGGGACCTTTGCCGGGGCCTTTGCCGGGGCCAACTTCGCGGCCTTGGCCGGCGCGCTCTTGACGGCCTTGGCGGCGACAGGTTTCTTGGCCGGCGCGGGCTTTTTGACCGCAGCCGGTTTCTGCGGCGCGGGTTTCTTCGCGACCGGTTTGGCGGCGGCCTTCGACTTGCTCTGCTTGGTGATTTCCTTCGGCATGACTATCCTCGGCTGGAACGCGATTTCGACGCGGCGGGTCATGTCAACGCCGCGACCGGCGCGGGCAGGCTGACTCAGCGCGCCGTCAAAGCGCTGGGGAACCATCAAGTATATCAGATCGGGCTACCCCCCGCCGAACGGGGTGGGCGTTGCGGTGCGCTTTCTTGCCAGCAGTTCGGCCAGCCGTTGCCGCTCTTGCGGATTCAGACCCTGTTTGGCGCGGGCCGTCAGCTGCTCGATTTCGGCGCTGAGCGCTGTCTGGCGCAGGTGGGCGATCGAGTCGGTGAACATGGTTTCGAGGGCGCTGAGATCGACTTCTTCCACCATGTTTGCGGCGATCCCGGCGACCAGCGCTTCATGCGGCGTATTGCGGAAGAACTCCAGCAGCAGGCCGAAGCCGCCGGCCGGCAACTCGCCATGGTCGACGGCATTGGCGATGGCGTTGAGCGCCTCGCCTTCGACGCGGCTGCGATCGATCAGTTCCAGAGGCAGGCGCGCTGTCCATTCCGGCTTGTGCAGCACGATCTGCAGCAGTTTGTATTCCACCGACGACGGTGCCGGCCGCTGCCGCGCACTCGGCGGTGCGGGGCGGCCGCGCGAGGCGGGCTTGAGGCCGCATTGGGTTTCCACCTCGGCCTGGGTCAGCGCCGAAGCCTCGGCCACGGCCTTGACCAGCTGCACGCGCAGAATGGGTGCGGCGAGTCGCGTCAGGTGCGGCTTGGCCTCGTGCACCAGGCGGGCGCGGCCCTCGGCACTGGCGAGATCGACGCCGGCCTTGAGTTCGCGCAGCAGGAATTCGGTCAGCGTCGTCGGATGGGCGACCAGCCGCTGGAATGTTTCCGCACCTTCGGCGCGGACGAAGCTGTCGGGATCGTGTTCCGGCGGCAGGAACAGGAAACCGGCCGACTTGTCATCGGACAGTTGTTCCAGGCTGGCTTCCAGTGCGCGCCAGGCGGCCTTGCGCCCGGCGGCGTCGCCGTCGAAGCAGAACACCACTTTCGAGGCCTGGCGCAGCAGCTTGTGCACGTGGGTGGGGGTACAGGCGGTGCCCAGCGTGGCCACGGCGTTGCCGATGCCGTGCTGCGCCAACGCCACGACGTCCATGTAGCCTTCGACCACGATCACCGTGTCGGTATCGCGTATCGCCTGCCGCGCCTGGGTCAGGCCGTAGAGTTCGCGGCCCTTCTCGAACAGCGGCGTTTCCGGCGAGTTCAGGTACTTGGGTTCGCCGGCGCCGATCACCCGACCGCCGAAGCCGATCACGTTGCCGCGTTGGTCGAGGATGGGGAACATCACCCGGTCGCGGAAGCGGTCGTAACGCCGGCCCTGTTCATTGACGATGATCAGGCCGCATTCGACCAGGGCCGGGTCGTTGTAATCGGAGAACACCGGTTGCAGCCCCTGCCAGTCGTCGGGGGCGTAGCCGAGGCCGAACCTGGCAGCGATTTCACCCGTCAGGCCGCGGCCCTTGAGGTAATCGACGGCCTTGGGCGAAGCTTTCAGCTGTTCGCGATAAAACTGCATGGCGCGCGACATCAGTTCGGTCAGCGGCGCCGTCCTCGCCCGGATCGACGCGTTGCGTTCCTCGTGCGGCACGGCCATGCCGGTGGATGACGCCAGATCCTCGATCGCCTCGATGAAGCCGATGCCGGCGTGCTGCATCAGGAAGCCGATGGCGCTGCCGTGCGCGCCGCAACCGAAGCAGTGATAGAACTGCTTGGACGGGCTGACCGTGAAGGACGGGGTTTTTTCGGAGTGGAAGGGGCAGCAGGCGCTGTAATTGGCGCCGGCCTTGCGCAGCGGAACGTAACGCTCGACCACCTCGACGATGTCGATGCGGGCCAGCAGTTCCTGGACGAAGCTCTCGGGGATCACGCGGGGATTATGCCCCCGCCAGCCTGGCCTTGACGAGTTTCGAGACGTCGCCCATGTCGGCGCGGCCGGCCACCTGCGGCTTGACGATGGCGATGACCTTGCCCATGTCCGACGGGGCCTTGGCGCCGGATGCGGCGACCGCCGCCGCGACGATGGCTTCGATTTCTGCAGCGGAAAGGCCCTGCGGCATGTAGGCGACGAGCACGGCGGATTCGAACTTCTCGACATCGGCCAGGTCCTGCCGCTTGGCGGCTTCGTACTGGGTAATCGAATCCTTGCGCTGCTTGAGCATTTTTTCGATGACGGAAATCACGGCCGCGTCGTCGATTTCCACCTTCTCGTCGACCCGCTTTTGCTTGATGGCTGCCCGCAGCAGGCTCAGTGCGTCCTTTTTGGCCCGCTCGCCGGCCTTCATGGCGGCTTTCCAGTCATCGTCGATACGCGCTTCGAGTGTCATCAAGTCATCCCTTCCGAAAACACAAAAACCGCCGGGAGGCGGTTTCCGTAATGAAGCAGTGAAGCTGCGTTCGCTCAACTGGCGAACAGCGGCCCGGCTCAATACATCTTGGGCGGCAGGAGCTGGCTGCGAATGCGCTTGTGATGGCGCTTGACTGCCGCTGCCGCCTTGCGCTTGCGCTCGGTGGTGGGCTTTTCGTAGAACTCGCGCGCACGCAGTTCGGTGAGCAGACCAGTCTTTTCGATGGCGCGCTTGAAGCGGCGGATCGCGACTTCAAACGGCTCGTTTTCCTTGAGGCGAATACCCGGCATTGCAATTATCCTGGAGAGGCGGGAAAGGCGCGCATTCTAAACGCTTTGCCATTGATGTCAATTGTTTCGGTGCTCCACTCAGGTCAGCCCCAGTTCTTGCGCCAGCCGGCGCGCCGCCTCGCCGGCGCCGCCGGCCGACGCCACTGGCGTTGGCGGTGTCTGCCACAGGCCGCGCAGCACATCGATGAAGTCGCCGGCCGTCAGTTGCTCGCGCGTCAGCACCGCGGCGCGGGCATTCACGGCGAGCCATGCCGCGAAATGCGGCGTCTCCGGCCAGTCGTCGCGTTCCAGGTAAAGGATGGGGATGCCGCCGCTGGCGGCCTCGACGAAGGTGCCATAGCCGGGCTTGGTGACCACCGCATCGACGCTGGCGAGCAGGTCCGTGAAATTCATGTCTGCCGCGCCGATGCCCCGGACGTCCCGGCGCCGGACTTGCCATTCGTCCGGCACCAGCCAGCACAGGCCGGGGGTCTGCGGCCAGTCTTGCACCGGCAGGCGAAACTCCATGCCGCCCATGGCCAGCAGAACCCAGCGCTGGCTTTCCTCGATGTCGAGCAAGCGCGCCGTGCGCGCACGGTCGCGACGGCCGATGCCGGCGATCGGGGAAATATCGTGCCGCCGCGACAGGCCGGTCATTGCCAGGCCCGGAGTGACGCGCAGGAAGCCGGTGGCTGCGTTGTAGGCGGCGAGCATCTGGGCATGGATTTCCGCGGCCCACGGTTCGGCGCCGAAGTAGTGCCAAAACAGGTCCGCCCAGTTCAGCGAACACAGGCCGACGGCGGGAATGCCGGCCACGGCTGCCGCCGCCAGCGGCAGGTAGGCGACATTGCTCAGCAGCGCATCGACCCGCTGCTGCCGCAGCCAGTCAGCCTCGGCCTCGATCCGCTGTGGCCATCCGGCGTGGAACTCGCGATAGCGCTGTGCGCTGGCGGCGAGGTCGATATCCACCGCGTTGTGCATCACAAAGCCGAAATCGCGCGCCTCGGGAATGTGCCGGAAGTCGGCGGAGATGCGGCGCGTCAGTTGCTGCCGCGGCAGCGCGCTGCGCACCGTCAGGCGCAGCCCGCCGGTCAGTTCGCCAAGGGCCTCCAGCACCGGCGCGGTCTGCGCCAGATGCCCGAGGCCGTGGGCCGAAATATCGACCAGCAAATGCATTCAGTTCCGTCCGCCCGGGCCGGCGTCAAAACGTTCCCGGGTAGGCGCCGCCATCCAGCAGCCAGTTCTGCCCGGTGATGAAGCCGGCCTGCATGGAACACAGCCAGGCGCAGGCCGCGCCGAACTCCCCGGGATCGCCGATGCGACCTGCCGGTATCGTCGCCACGCGCTCTGCCAGGACCTGCTCGTAGGGCAGGCCGCGTGCTTTGGCCTGAGCGCCGATGACTGCGGCGATGCGGTCGGTATCGAAAAAGCCGGGCAGCAGGTTGTTGATGGTGACGTTGTGCGCCACGGTCTTGCGCGCCAGCCCGGCAACGAAGCCGGTGAGGCCGGAACGCGCGCCGTTGGACAGGCCCAGCACGTCGATCGGCGCCTTCACCGCGCCCGAGGTGATGTTGACGATGCGGCCGAACTTGCGCGCGATCATGCCGTCGACGCTCGCCTTGATCAGTTCGATCGGCGTCAGCATGTTGGCATCGAGCGCCGCCAGCCAGTCATCGCGCGACCAGTTGCGGAAGTCACCGGGCGGCGGGCCGCCGGCGTTGTTGACCAGGATGTCCGGTTGCGGGCAGGCGGCCAGCGCGGCGGCGCGACCTGCCGGCGTGACGATGTCGGCCGCTACCGTGACGACTGTGGCACCGGTCACCGCGCGAATTTCGGCAGCGGTCTTTTCCAGTGCTTCCGTGCCGCGCGCCACCAGCGTGACATTGACGCCTTCGCGGGCCAGCGCAAAGGCGCAGCCGCGGCCCAGTCCCTTGCTCGATGCGCACACCAGTGCGGACTTGCCGCGTATGCCCAGATCCATGATCAGCCTTTCAGAAAGTCGGCGACCAGCCGGTTGAAGATTTCCGGCTGCTCGATACAGGAAAGATGCGAGGCCGAGGCAATCACCTCGAGCCTTGCGCCGGGGATGGCATTGGCGATGATTTCGCTGGCGGCCGGCGGCGTGCCCGGGTCGTCGGCACCGACGATGACCAGCGTCGGACTCGTAACCGCCCGCAGTTGATCGGTGACGTCGAGCTGCCGGATGGCTTCGCCGCAGCCGGCATAGCCGTCCACTGGGGTGGCGGCGATCAGCGCCGCGATGCGCGTCATGACATCGGGATGCGCGGTGCGGAAGGGCGGCGTGAACCAGCGCGCCAAGGTGGCCGCGGCCATGGCCCCGGTACCCTCCGCCCTGGCCTGGGCGATGCGCTGATCCCACATTGCGGCCGCCTCGGGTGGAATGCGGCTGACCGAATTGGCGATCACCAGTTTGTTCAGGCGCTGCGGCGCCAGCAGTGCCATGTGCTGGCCGATCATGCCGCCCAGCGACAGGCCGACGAAGTGGGTGCGCCCGACCTTCAGCGCATCAAGCAGGCCGGTGACGTCGGCTACCAGTTGCTCGAAACTGTAGGCGCCCGCCGGAGCGCTGCTGCCGCCGTGGCCGCGCGTGTCGTAGCGCAGCACGGTGTAGTTGCCCTTCAGGGCGGCGGCGAGGCTGTCCCACATTGACAGGTCCGTGGTCAGCGAATGCGAAAACGTGACCCAGGGGCCGCTGCCTTCAACCAGATAACGAATGCTGATGCCATTTGCATTGATGGTATTCATTCAAGAACGTACCGCAGAGGCGCAGAGGCGCAGAGAAAAACCGCGCAGAGAATGGCAACAGCAAATCGAATTTGCTTTCCTCCGCGCTTCCTCTGCGCCTCTGTGCCTCTGTGGTTCCAGCTTTTTGTCCTTCATCCCGCCTCCAGTTTGGCAATCGACAAGGCCAGCCACTTCATGCCGGCGTTGCCGAAGTTCACTTGCACGCGCGCATCCGTGCCGCTGCCCTCGGCATTGATGATCACGCCGAGGCCGAATTTTGCATGCATCACGCTCTGGCCGATGCGAAAGCCGCTGCCGCCCGACGCTTCGCTGCGGCGCGGCGTGCTGCCGTAGGAGCGGCTGGCCGGGTCCTGCACCGCAAAGCCGCCTGCGCCGGCGCGCGGCGTCAGCCATTTCACCAGTTCCGCCGGCACCTCGTCGAGGAAGCGCGAGGGCAGGTTGTAGCGTGTCTGGCCGTGCAGCATGCGGGTCTGGGCGAAGCTCAGGTACAGCCTTTGCCGGGCGCGGGTGACGGCGACGTACATGAGGCGCCGCTCCTCCTCCAGCCCCTTGTCCTCGGACAGCGAGTTCTCATGCGGGAACAGGCCGTCCTCCAGGCCGCTGATGAAGACCACGTTGAACTCCAGGCCCTTGGCCGAGTGCACAGTCATCAGTTGCAGCGCGTCGTCGCCCTCGCCGGCCTGGTGCTCGCCGGCTTCGAGCGAAGCATGGGCGAGGAACGAAGACAAGTCGTTGCCGAACTCGCCGGTGATTTCACCATCCTGGTTCGGCGTGCCTTCCTCGGCGACGAAGCCGGCAGCGGCGTTCAACAGTTCGTCGAGGTTGTCCAACCGCTCCTGGCCTTCCTTTTCGTTCTGGTAATGGGCGCGCAGGCCGGACAGTTCGAGCACATGATCGACGAGTTCCGGCAGGGGCAGGCGGGCGGCATCACGCAGTGTGACGATCAGTTGCGCAAAGCCGGCAAGCTTGACGCCGCCGGCGCCGGCGACCTGCGGGATCGCCGCGTGCAGGCTGCTGCCGGCGGCCTTGGCGGCATCCTGCAGCAATTCGAGGCTGCGTGCGCCGATGCCTCGTGCCGGGAAATTCACCACGCGGGCGAAGGCGGTGTCGTCATCGGTGTTGGCGATCAGGCGCAGGTAGGCGAGGGCGTGCTTGATCTCGGCCCGCTCGAAAAAGCGCAGGCCGCCATACACGCGGTAGGGCAGGCCGGCGTTGAACAGGGCGTGTTCCAGTGCCCGCGACTGGGCGTTGCTGCGATAGAGCAGGGCGATTTCGGCGCGGGCGTGGCCGTCGCGCGACAGGGCTTTCACTTCCTCGACGATCCAGCGCGCTTCGTCCCCGTCGGACAGGGACTCGTAAATCCGGATCGGCTCGCCGCTGCCGGCCTCGGTCCACAAGTTCTTGCCGAGGCGCTGCGGGTTGTTCTTGATGATGGCGTTGGCCGCATCGAGGATGTTGCCGTGGGAGCGGTAGTTCTGTTCCAGCCGGATCAGGTTCTGCACCTTGAACTCGCGTTCGAAGTCGGCCATGTTGCCGACATCCGCGCCGCGGAAGGCATAGATCGACTGGTCGTCGTCGCCGACGCAGAACAGATGGGCGCCACCGCCGGCAAGCAGCTTCAGCCAGCGATATTGCAGCTTGTTGGTATCTTGAAATTCGTCGACCAGGATGTGGCGGAAGCGCTCCTGGTAGTGGCGGCGCAGCGGCTCGTTGCGCTCCAGCAGTTCGTAGGAACGCAGCAGCAGTTCGGCGAAATCGACCACGCCTTCGCGCTGGCACTGCGCTTCGTAGGCCTCGTAGAGCCCGACGCGCTTTCTCGCCCAGTCGTCCCAGGCTTCGACGGCGGCGGCGCGCAGGCCCTGTTCCTTCTGCGCATTGATGAAATGGCACAGTTCGCGCGGCGGGAACTTCTCGTCATCGACATTCAGCGATTTCAGCAGGCGCTTGACCGAGGCCTGCTGGTCTGCCGAGTCGAGAATCTGGAACAGCTGCGGCAGGCCGGCATCGCGATGGTGGGCGCGCAACAGGCGGTTGCAGAGGCCGTGAAAGGTGCCGATCCACATTCCCCTGACGTTGATCGGCAGCATGCCGGCGAGCCGGGTCTGCATCTCCTTGGCCGCCTTGTTGGTGAAGGTCACGGCGAGGACGCCCGGCGGCGATACCTGCCCGGTGGAGATCAGCCAGGCGATGCGCGTGGTCAGGACGCGCGTCTTGCCCGACCCTGCACCGGCGAGAATCAGGGCATGTGCAGGCGGCAGCGTGACGGCGTCCAGCTGCGGCGCGTTGAGATGGTCGAGCAGGGGATTCATGGCCGGGGCGCGTGGGCGAGCTTGCAATTATATCGGCCGGACCGGAGCCAAACCGGCAGTAGTGAGCACTAACAACGAAAGGCCGGGTGAGGATTGTCGCGCGCCCGTCAGCATGCTGCACAGCAGCAAAGGCGCTTGAATTTAGAGTGTCCCGCCCATATTAAACGGGTAAGATGCGCCATGCTGCACTGCAGCGTATCAATTGCAGGACGGGTTCTCCGGCTCACGAGGCCGGGGTGACCCGAATGAACAGGAGAATGGTATGAACGCCAATCCGAAGACCCCCAAACTTCTGCCGTGGCTGGCAAAAAAGGCCGGCATTACCGAGCATCGGGCCATCACGCTGTGGCGCGACGCGGAGCGTTGGGCGCAACGGCGGGCCGTATTCGGCTCTTCGGCCTACTTCAAGCTGGCGGTGGATCGTCTGCTGGAACTGGTGGCAGCCGAATCGCTGCGTGAAGACGCGGCATCCTTCGGCTGGCGGCCATGGGCGCGTGCCCAGGCACGTTTGTGGGCCGTTTCGATGCAGGTGGCGCAGCAAGGTTCAGCCCTGGCCAGTCGCGGCTGGCGGCTGATCGGCTCAGTCGCGCGGCAGCATCAGGCAGGCTGACGGCCTATTTCATCACGCCGGGCTTGAGTTCGGTAACGGCCTTGAGGCGCGCCGCCGCTACCTCGGCTTCAGCCGCGCTGGCATAGCCGTTCAGTAGCACGTCGTAGTTCCAATGCCCGGCTTCCGTCTGGCGCGGCCTGATTTGCGCAGCAAAGCCGGCGTCGCGTGCCTCATCGTAGAGTTCCAGTGCGGCCGTTTGCGAAGACGCCGAGCCGACCAGTACGCGCCACTTGCCCTTGGCATCGGCGGCGCCATCGCCCGCCAGGATTTCGGTCTGCCGCGCCAGCGTGCTGAACACATCGGGGTCGAGTGCCCGGACCCCGGCCGCCTTGCCGGCCGGCGCATCAAAATACGTCAGCGGCTGCGTCAGTTCCGTGACCTGGCCGGCGCGGGTGATTTCGATGCGGCCTTCGAGCAGGGCGACCATGTCACCCTCGTCACTCGTCCTGCCCCACAGATCGGTGCCGCGAATGCCGATGGTCGCGGTGCCGACGCGAATGCCGATTTCATTGGGCCGGGCTTTTTGCAAGCGGCCGGTGGTAAAGCGGAAGGCTCCCGCCAGCACGTCCAGCGCGCCGCGAAAGGATTTCTCCGGCTGCAGGCTGCGCGAGTGGAAAGTAAACCGCGTCGCTTCGCCCAGCTTGACCCGGCTGCCTTCCGCCAGCATCAGGTAGGCACGTGCGTCCGGCCCGGTTCGCAACACGTCGCCGCTCTTCAGTTCCATGCCCGCGGCGAGTGGCACCGTGTTGCCTCCGCGCTCGCGCCAGGCCGGTGACTGCACAGCTTCCACGGTCGCTGCCGGAGCCGCCATGGCCAGCGTCGACAGCAGCAACGCGAGCACGGCGACTACGGTGGAAAGACGGTTCTGGGGCCGCATGCAAATCCTTTCAAAAGAGCCTCAATGGAACAACCATTGGCTGCGTGCCGCGCCTTGCATCCATCCGATCCTGGTCTCAACGCGGGGCACGATTTCCGCCGAAGCAGGCTCTGGGGCGCAGGTATAATCACCGGCTTCGCCAGTACTCAAAACACACGCCCCGCCATGCAGGAAAAATACCTTCCGAACGAAATCGAGCGGGCCGCACAGACCCACTGGAATACCGCGCAGACTTTCCGTGCCGTCGCGAGCAGCGACAGGCCGAAGTACTACTGCCTGTCGATGTTTCCCTATCCGTCGGGCAAGCTGCACATGGGACATGTGCGCAACTATACCATCGGCGATGTGCTCTCCCGCTACCACCGCATGAAGGGCTACAACGTGCTGCAGCCCATGGGTTGGGATGCCTTCGGCCTGCCGGCGGAAAACGCGGCGATGCAGAACAAGGTGCCGCCGGCGAAGTGGACCTGGGACAACATCGCCTACATGAAGAAGCAGCTGCAGTCGCTGGGATTCGCCATCGACTGGGAGCGCGAACTGGCGACCTGTGCGCCCGAGTATTACAAGTGGAACCAGTGGCTGTTCCTGCGCATGCTGGAAAAAGGCATCGCCTACAAGAAGACTCAGGTGGTGAACTGGGACCCGGTGGACCAGACCGTGCTCGCCAACGAACAGGTCATCGAAGGCCGCGGCTGGCGCACCGGCGCGGTGGTCGAGAAGCGCGAGATTCCCGGCTACTACCTGGCCATCACCAGATATGCCGATGAACTTCTGTCGGCGCTGGATACGCTGCCGGGCTGGCCGGAGCGGGTCAAGACCATGCAGGCCAACTGGATCGGCAAGAGCACCGGCGTGCGCTTCGCCTTTCCCTATGAACTCGACGGCAAGGCGGACAAGCTGTGGGTATTCACCACGCGCGCCGACACCATCATGGGCGTGACCTTCTGCGCCGTCGCCGCCGAACATCCGCTGGCGACCCGGGCCGCGAAGGACGATCCGGCGCTTGCCGCCTTCATCGACGAATGCCGCCATGGCTCGGTGATGGAAGCCGACATGGCGACCATGGAAAAGAAGGGCATGCCGACGGGGATTTTCGTCTCCCATCCGCTGACCGGCCACCGGGTCGAGGTATGGGTCGGCAACTACGTGCTGATGAGCTACGGCGAAGGCGCGGTGATGGCCGTGCCGGCGCATGACGAACGCGATTTCGAGTTCGCCAAAAAATACGGGCTGGGAATCGAGCAGGTAATCGCCGTCGAAGGCGAGACGTTTTCGCTCGACGGCTGGCAGGAGTGGTATGCCGACAAGCAGCGCGGCCGCTGCGTGAACTCGGGCAAGTACGACGGGCTGGGTCTTGCTGCAGCGACCGCGACCATCGCCGCCGACCTCGACGCCAAAGGCCTCGGCAACAGCCAGGTGCAATACCGCCTGCGCGACTGGGGCGTGTCGCGCCAGCGCTACTGGGGCTGTCCGATTCCCTTGATTCATTGCGAATCCTGCGGCACGGTGCCGGTGCCCGACGACCAGCTGCCGGTCAAGCTGCCGGAGGACTGCGTGCCCGACGGTTCCGGCAATCCGCTGGCGAAGCGCGCCGGTTTCGTCGACTGCGCCTGCCCGAAATGCGGCAAACCGGCCAAGCGCGAAACCGACACCATGGACACCTTCGTCGACTCGTCGTGGTACTACGCCCGCTACTGCGTCGATCCGGCGACGCGGGCGACGAACGCGGCCATGGTGGATTCCGGAACCAATCACTGGATGCCGGCCGACCAGTACATCGGCGGCATCGAGCATGCCATCCTGCACCTGCTCTATTCGCGCTTCTGGACCAAGGTGATGCGCGACCTCGGCCTCGTCAAATACGATGAGCCCTTTGCCAACCTGCTGACGCAGGGCATGGTGCTCAACCACATCTTCTCGCGCCGCACCGACAAGGGCGGCATCGAGTATTTCGCGCCCGAGGAAGTCGATCTCAAGCGCGACGAAGGCGGCCACGTGGTCGGTGCGACATCGAAGGCCGACGGCCGGACTGTCGATTACGGCGGCGTCGGCACCATGTCCAAGTCCAAGCGCAACGGCGTCGATCCGCAATCGCTGATCGAGGAGTTCGGCGCCGATACGGCGCGCTTTTTCATGATGTTCGCATCGCCCCCGGAGCAGACGCTGGAATGGTCGGATTCCGGCGTCGAGGGCGCCTACCGTTTCCTGCGCCGCGTCTGGGCCTTCGGTCATGCCTCGCAGGCAGCGGTCGCATCGCGCCAGGCCATGCCGGCGAAGCTGCCGCAGCAGCTCGCCGCCGTGCGCCGCGAAATCCACCTGCTGCTGAAACAGGCCAACTACGATCTGGGAAAGTTCCAGTTCAACACCGTCGCTTCGGCGGCGATGAAAATGTTGAACAGCCTGGAGAAGGTTCCCCAGCAGGAGGGGCACGAGGCCGTGATCGCCGAGTGCTTCGGCATCCTGTTGCGCCTGCTGTCGCCCGTCACGCCGCACATCTGTCACGCCCTGTGGGTCGAACTGGGCTATGGCGCCGAAATCCTGGCCGCGCCCTGGCCCGAGCCGTCGGCCGAGGCGCTGGTGCAGGACGAGGAAGACCTGGTGCTGCAGGTCAACGGCAAGCATCGCGGCAACATCCGCGTCAAGGTCGGCGCCGACAAGGCGGCGATCGAGGCCGCGGCGCTGGCTGCGGAAGCCGCGCAGAAATTCATGGAAGGCAAGCCGGCGAAAAAAGTCATCGTCGTTCCCGGTCGCCTGGTCAACATCGTAGTCTGAGCATCGCCGTAGCCCGAGGAGTTCGTCATGCGCGCCGCAAAACTGTCGCTTGTCCTGCTGCTGATCAGCGTGCTGGCCGCCTGCGGCTTCAAATTGCGCGGCAGCGCCGAACTGCCCGGCTACAAATTGCCGTTTGCCACGATCGCCCTCCAGATCGCGCCGACTTCCGAGTTCTATGCGCAGCTCAAGCGCAACATCGAGGCATCGTCGCCCGGTACCCGGGTGGTCACTGATCTCAAGGAGGCGCAAGCCATCCTTGCGGTGTCCGGCGACACCAGCGAGAAGATCATCCTCTCGCTCAGCGCTTCGGGCCGCGCACGCGAATACCAGCTGGTGCGGACCTTCACCTTCAAGGTGAATGCCAATGTTGCGCCGGCACCGTCCGCCCCGCCGGTCAAATACACCGATGTGCCCGCCGCGGTGCCGACCGAGTACATTCCGCTCAGCCGCATAACGCTGCGGCGCGAGATTACTTTCAGCGATGACCTGGTCCTGTCCAAGGAAGCCGAAGAAGGCCTGCTCTGGCGCGACATGCAAAGCGATCTGGTGCAGCAGTTGATGCGGCGTCTGGCAGCGGCGAAACTCAAGCCGTTCAGGGACGACGCGGAGTAAGCGGCTTGCAACTGCGGCCCGAGCAACTTCCGGCACACCTCGACAAGCCGCTGGCGGCACTCTACCTGCTGCACGGCGACGAGCCGCTGCTGGTGATCGAAGCCGGCGATGCCATCCGCGCCGCCGCCCGCAGGCAGGGCTTCGAGGAGCGCGAGGTAATCATTGTCGGCGCGGGCTTCAAGTGGGATGAGCTCTTCATGGCGGCCGGCAACATGTCGCTGTTCGGCGGCAGCAAGCTGGTCGATCTGCGCATTCCCTCCGGCAAACCGGGGCGCGAAGGCAGCGAGGCGCTGCAACGCTACATCTCGACGCTGGGCCCGGGCATCGTCACCCTGATCACCCTGCCCCAACTCGACTGGCAGGCGAAGAAAGCCGCCTGGGTCACCGCCCTGTCGAATGCCGGAGTGGCCATCGAATGCAATGCGCCGCCGCCGCCGCGCCTGCCGCAATGGATCGCCGAGCGGATGGCGCGCCAGCAGCAGAGCGCGCCGCGCCCTGCGCTGGAATTCATCGCCGCCCATGTCGAGGGCAACCTGCTGGCGGCGCATCAGGAGATCCAGAAGCTGGGCCTGCTCTATCCGCCCGGCGAAGTGTCGCTGGCCCAGATCGAAGCCGCGGTGATGAACGTCGCGCGCTACGACGTGACGGATCTGCGCGACGCCCTCAAGGCCGGCGACACGGTGCGCGCTGCGCGCACGCTGGAAGGCCTCAAGGGCGAGGATGCCGCGCCGCCGCTGGTGCTCTGGGCGCTGGCCACCGAAGCGCGCAGCGCCGCGGCACGCCCTGCGCTCTTGCACGCGGCGAAGATAGACCGCATGATTAAGGGCCTGGCACGCGGCGACGTCTGGGACGAGTTTCTCCAACTGGCGCTGCGGCTGACACGGGCGAAAGGGCATTAACCACGGCGGCACGGCGACACGGCGAGAAGCACGACTATGCTTTTTGCTTTTGTTTCCCGCGCTTTTTTCGCCGTGCCGCCGTGTCGCCGTGGTAACGCCTTTTTCGGCATGAGGTTTTAAGGATTCTTATGGACATCAAAGACTACATGCAGCAGCTTGGCCGCAATGCACGCGACGCCTCGCGGGCCATGGCGCGGGCTTCCACTGCGGCGAAGAACGCGGCGCTGCTGGCGATGGCCGCAGCGATCCGCGAACGCCGCAGCGAACTGCTGGCGGCGAATGCCGCTGACGTTGCCGAAGCCAGGACCAGCGGCCTCGACGCCGCCATGATCGACCGCCTGACCCTGACCGGCAAGAGCGTCGAAGCCATGGCGCTGGGACTCGAGCAGGTGGCGACGCTGCCCGATCCGGTGGGCGAAATCAGCGATCTGAAGCTCCGCCCGTCCGGCATCCAGGTCGGCAGGATGCGCGTGCCTTTGGGCGTGGTGGGCATCATCTACGAAGCGCGGCCGAATGTCACCGCCGACGCCGCTGCCCTGTGCCTGAAGTCAGGCAATGCGGCGATACTCCGCGGCGGCAAGGAAGCGCTGCGCGCCAATCAGGCGATAGCCGCCTGTGTGCGCGCCGGCCTTGCTGCCGCCGGGCTGCCCGAGACCGCAGTGCAGGTCATCGAAACCACCGACCGCGACGCCGTCGGCTACCTGGTGGCCATGCCCGAGTATGTCGATGTAATCGTGCCGCGCGGCGGCAAGGGATTGATCGAGCGCATCTCGAAAGAGGCGCGGGTGCCGGTGATCAAGCATCTGGACGGCAACTGCCACGTCTATGTCGATGACGCCGCCGATGCCGTGAAGGCGCAGAACATCCTGGAAAACTCCAAGACCCAGCGGCTGGGCACCTGCAACACCGCCGAGTCCCTGCTGATCGCGCGTCCGGTGGCCGCGGCGCTGTTGCCGCAACTTTGCCGCATGCTCGCCACCCGCGGCGTCGAGATCCGCGGTTGCGCCGAAACGCTGAAACTGGTGCCGCAGGCCAAGGCGGCAACGGAAGAAGACTGGTACGCCGAATATCTTGCCGCCATCATTTCGGTCAAGGTCGTCGCCGGCGTCGGCGAGGCCATTGAGCACATCAACAAGTACTCTTCGGCCCACACCGACGCCATCGTCAGCGAAAACTATACGAACGCGATGCGTTTCCTGCGCGAGGTGGATTCGTCGTCGGTGATGGTCAATGCCTCGACCCGTTTTGCCGACGGTTTCGAGTACGGCCTCGGCGCCGAGATCGGCATTTCCACAGACAAGTTCCACGCCCGCGGCCCGGTCGGGCTGGAAGGCCTCACGTCGCAGAAGTGGATTGTGCTGGGGGGCGGGGAAGTGAGGAGTTAGCGGCCGGTGCGGCTTCGCCGTCGGCTTCCAGTTTGATCAGTTCGCTGCGCGCCCGCGTTTCCTCGGTCCGTTTTTTGTCGTAAGCCAGGAGCCGTCTGGCGTGGTCCGCTTCGGCCGCCTTGCGGCGGTCGGCGCGCACGCTGAGCAGCAGGCCGAGCAGCAGCGCCAGCATGGCCATCGTGGTCCAGTCCTTGAGAAACTCGCCGGTGAAGAGGACCGCAAATTCGATGCAGACGAGCGGATCGCCATTGCACACTGCCACCATTCCGGATCCTCCTTTACCAACGCACCCGGACAGTGTATTCGAGGATGGCCGCGCCGCCTTGCGGCACCGCTACGTCCCATGACGCCGATCGCGCCGAATCCTTGTCGTGCTTCTGCGATTCCTGCACGATCTCCCATTCGCCGGGCAGGGGTTCCTGAATCTTCACGCTAACCGCCTCGTCCTTGGCGTTGCGCAGGTCGATGCGCCACGAGGACTCGCTGACGTTGTCGGCAATCTTGCGGTAGCCGGTCTGCCGGCGTTCGGCGGTGATGTCGAAGGCCTCGCCGAGCCTGAGCTTCAGTTTCTCGTTCTTCGCCGTGTGGGCGATGCGGTCCTCGCCGACAAACTGCGCCGCGCCCTTGCTGTCCCTGGCATAGACGCGCACGATGCCGGCCGGCAGCGGCTTGCCCAGCTGCCCACCCTTGTTGTCGAACTCGAGGAACACGACAGGCTTCAGCTTCTGGCCACTCTGGGCGTAGCGCTCCCGGTAGTACCAGTCGTTGCCGGCCAGCAGGTATTCGCGGCGCACCGGTACCGCGCTGGCGGAAAGCAGGGCAAGCTGCTTGGTCTGGTTGTCGGCGATGCTGGTCGCCTGCTCGAAGCTGTAGAGGTGGTAGTCCATCAGCGCCTCCTGTGTTGCCTGCATCGACTTCGCCCCCGGTGCCGGGGCCGACATGGCATAGACCCGCTGTTCCGGCGCCCGCACCCGATTGACCGTGCCGGCCACCAGTTGCAGTGTCGCGTTGTCGAAACCGGTGCCGCTGCGGTTGGTCAGCGTCACCCAGCCGTTGAGATCGAGGCTCTTGCCGTCCGTCGTCAGATTGGCGACGTAGTCGGCTTTCCACGACAGGCCGCCGCTGAGATAGGAAAGCTCCACCGTCTGTTTGCCGCCGGCCGCTTCGAGCAGGACCGAGAGCGTCGGCCGCTCGCGCAGGTTGGCCGGCACGCTGTCGAAAGCCAGTCGCCCCGGCACGCCGGTTTCGATGCGGTCGGCGAAACGCAGCACCGTGCCTTCCCCGGCGGCGAGCACCGTGGCGCGTTCCCGCCTGTCCTCACCGCTGGTCGGATGGGAGCGGATTACCGTGACTTCGCGGCCGACGTATTTTTCCAGCAGCTTCTGCGGTGTCAGCAGGTCGAAATCGAAGTTCTGCTCGATGAGCCGCAGCGGCTGACCGCTCACTGCCCGCAGCAGCGCCGTTTCAGGGCGCATCTGCGCCGCCACTTCGCGCAGCGAAAGGCGCGCCGGACCTGGCGGCAGGTCGACCCGGCGGCGCTCCTTGACGAGGGCCAGATCGTCGTTATAAACGGTGACCGCGACCGCCTCGCGATCGGCGGCGGACGAAATCACGTCGCGCGCCGGTTCGGCGGCCTGGGCCATGGCCGCCAGCAGAAATGCACCCAGTCCCAACATTCGTCCCTGCATGACTTTCTCCCGGCCGGTTGATGGCGCTGCGGCGGATGCCGTCCCCGGCCGACGGCCGGGAACATAAACGATAGCATGGCGCGGCGGCGGTATGATGGGCACCGGACCCCTATCCTGAGGAGATGCAAACATGAAAAATGCAATTGCCATCCTGCTGCTGGCCTTTGCCCTGCCGGCCCTGGCCGCGCTGGACATCGCCGGCGTCAAGTTCGACGACAAGGTGAAAGTCGGCGCCGGCGACACGGTGATCAACGGTGCCGGAATGCGCAAGCGGGCCTTCTTCAAGGTCTATGCGATAGGACTCTACCTGCCGCAGAAGGCGACGAGTGCCGCCGAAGCGATCAATGCCAAGGGTGCCAAGCGCATCGCGATCGTAACGCTGCGCGACCTCACCGCCGAGCAGTTCGTCGATGCCCTGATCGAGGCCTTGAAGAACAACCACGACGAGGCGACCCTGAAATCCCTGCAGCCGAAGATCGATCAGTTCCGCAGCACCATGCTGGCCATCGGCAACGCGCCGGAAAAGTCAGTGGTGAATCTCGACTGGCTGCCGGACAACGGCACGCGACTTTCATTTAACGGCACGGCCAAAGGCACGGACATCCCCGGCGAGGATTTCTATCGCGCCCTGCTGAGGATCTGGCTCGGCGACAAGCCGGCGCAGGACGACCTCAAGGAACTGCTGCTGGGCAAGGCGGGCTAGGTCCTTGATGCCGGCGAGGCGCGAGTGACAAGTCCTGCGGGAGCACTGGCGCATCTGCGCGTGCTCGACCTTTCGCGGGTGCTGGCCGGACCCTGGGCCTCGCAGTTGCTGGGCGACCTCGGCGCCGATGTGATCAAGGTCGAGAAGCCGGGCACGGATGGCCAGGGCGGTGACGACACCCGCAGCTGGGGCCCGCCCTGGCTGGCCGACGGCGAAGGCAGGCCGACCACGGATGCCGCCTATTTCCTCTGCACCAACCGCAACAAGCGCTCGCTGACGGTCGACATCACGCAACCGGCGGGGCAGGCCATCATTCGCGAACTCGCTGCCCGCTCGGACGTGGTGCTGGAAAACTTCAAGGTCGGCGGCCTCGCCGCTTACGGTCTCGACTACGCCAGTCTTTCCCGCCTCAACCCGCGGCTGGTGTATTGCTCGATCACCGGTTTCGGCCAGGACGGGCCGTACGCCGCGCGCGCCGGCTACGACTTCCTGATCCAGGGCATGGGCGGCCTGATGAGCGTTACCGGCCGCGCCGATGAGGAAGAGGGCGCCGGCCCGCAAAAGGTCGGCGTCGCGCTCACCGACATCCTCACCGGCCTTTATGCCAGCGTCGCCATCCAGGCCGCGCTGGCGCATTGTGAAAAAACCGGGCAGGGGCAGCACATCGACCTCGCCCTGCTCGACGTGCAGGTGGCCTGCCTGGCCAATCAGGCAATGAATTATCTGGTGTCAGGCAAGGCACCGCGGCGCATGGGCAACGGCCATCCCAACATCGTGCCCTATCAGGACTTTCCCACCGCAGACGGCGACATGATCCTGGCCATCGGCAACGACGGCCAGTTCGCCCGCTTCTGCGCGATCGCCGGTCATGCCGAATGGATAGTGGACGAGCGCTTCGCCACCAATGCGGCGCGGGTCAGGCATCGTGCCGTGCTGATCCCCCTGCTGCGGCAGGCGACGGTGATGAAGACCACCGGCGAATGGATCGTCCTGCTCGAAACCGCTGCCGTGCCTTGCGGCCCGATCAACGATCTGGCGGGGGTGTTCGCCGATCCGCAGGTGATGCATCGCGGTCTGCATGTAGAGATGCCGCACGCCGGCGGCGGCACCGCACCGCAGGTGGGCAACCCGATCCGGTTTTCCGCCACACCCATCGACTATCGGCGTGCGCCGCCGCTTCTCGGCCAGGATACCGGCGCCGTGCTGCGCGAACTGGGGCGCAGCGACGAAGCCATCGCCGCGCTGCGGGCGGCGGGAGTGATATAGCCGGGGCCGGCTCAATGCCGTTTGCTGCACCTATGCGGCGGCCCTGGCTGCCGCTGGCGCTACCGTCTCATGGAACCGGACCGCATTGCGGCCGGCCTCCTTCGCTTGATACATCGCCCTGTCCGCCCGCTTGATGATGTCTTCCAGGCTGCCCTCATGGTTGGTGAACAAGGCGACGCCGATGCTGGCAGTGCAGTGATGTTCGATGGTGACGTCGGCTTTGCCGTCCTGCTTGAGGGTCAGCAGATAAGTGTTTGACAGAGCGTTGCGGATCTTTTCGGCGATGCCGGCGGCCTGTGCTACAGACTCGGCCTGGTCCGTATTCAGTTCGCTGACCATCACCACAAACTCGTCGCCGCCGAAGCGCGCCACGGTGTCCATCTCGCGCACGCATTTTCTCAGCCGGGCCGCGACTTCGATCAACAGCAGATCGCCGACTTCATGCCCGTGAGTGTCATTCAGCGGCTTGAAATTGTCCAGATCAAGAAACATCAGGGCGCCATAGCAGCCGCTGCGCTTGTTGGCGGCCATGGTCTGGCTCAGGCGGTCATTGACGAGGCGACGGTTGGGTAGTTTGGTCAGCGGGTCATAGAAGGCCATGCGCCGGACCTGTTCTTCCATCTGCTTGCGCTCTGTGATGTCGGTATGCGTGCCGATCATGCGCAAGGGTTTGCCCTCGCCGTCGCGACTGACCACCATGCCGCGGCCGAGAATCCACTTGTAGCTTTCATCCTTGCATCGCAAGCGGTATTCGACGACATAAATTGCCGTCCTGCCTTCCAGATAGGCCTGCATTGTTGCCGCCACATGCAGGCGGTCGTCGGGATGAATTCGCTCTACCCATTCCTGATTCGTGGGCAGGATGTCGGCTTCGGAATATCCCAGCATCTCTTTCCAGCGCCTGGAATATTGCGCTTCATCGGTCTGGATGTTCCAGTCCCATACGCCATCACCTGATCCTTCGATGGCGAATTTCCAGCGAAAGCCGCTTTCCCTCAATTCTTCCTCGGTACGCTTGCGCTCGGTGATGTCCTGCGCAATGCCGACTGCGCTCCGCGCCGTGCCGTCGGCAGCGAACTCCAGCTCGGCTTTTTGCCGGATCCAGCGGATTGCGCCGCCAACGACGATGCGGTGCTCGTGATCGAAGGGGACCCCGCGCAGTGCCGCCTGCCAGGCGAGATTCAGGGCGTTGCGGTCATCCGCATGGGTGCTGGCCAGATAGCTGTCATGATTTCCGGTGGCGCCTTCGGGCAGACCGAAGATGCGACAGGTCTCGTCGGACAAGCGCATCGTGTCGCCGGCAATGTCGTATACCCAGCTGCCGACGTTGCCGACGGTCTGTGCGCGGTTGAGCTCGACCTTGGTCGCCTCGAGGTCTTGGGTGCGGAGTGCAAGATCGCTGCCGAGGCTGCGCAGTTCCCTGATCCGGTTTTGATACGATTGCCCGAGGCGGCCTATCAACAGCAAGGCCAGGATGGCGACGACGCACTGAACCGCTCCGTACAGTGCGGCCGGAGTCGTCAGGGGGGCGGGAAGAATGCCCCATAGTTCGGCCGCAACGAAGCCGGCGGTTGTCAGCAGCGTCAGGCCGGTCAGATGCAGTGCCGAACGCCAGCTGATCAGCCAGCCGAACACCAGGATGATCACCGGATAGGAAATGATTCCCGGCGCCCGCACGCCGCCGGTGAAGACTGCCACGCCGGTCGCCACAATCCATACCCCGTAGGCCAGTACCTTGACCGTGGCCCGGATCCTGCCCCGTGCCAGAAGGTACCAGCCGATCAGTGCTACCAGGGCTATCAGGACCGAGCCGCCGGTACGCACAATCTGCTCCGGGGCAAAGATGCGGAGGGCGGCAAAAATGGCGACAGCGGCGGCCAGTTGCGCGGCGATGGTGTATTTCAGAACCGCCCGCGACGGTTCCCATGAAATCGGGCTGTCGGTCTTGTCGCCGGCGTCCTGCAAGGGCTTGTGCTGCGCTGTCACTGTTGCTCCACCATGGCTCGAAGATTGCGGTTGCAAATACGTCAATGCGGGATGCATCGGTCAGGCCGGCATCTATGGCGATCAGCCTGCCGCCGACGAAGCTTGCAATAGTGCGCTTTTCCGGCGCCGATTGGAATTCGACGAAAGTTATAGGCGGGGGCAAATATGCCGGGTGTTTGATCTGGATCAAGCACAATCGGAAGCTTGATTGCGCTTGTCCGGCTTTCGTGCTTCAGGACTCCAGCACCCGCAATTCGGCGTTGGTGTAGCGCAGACGGCTGGCGAGCACGCTGGCGATGCCCTCCATGAGTTTGAGCCCGAGCTTCTTGTGCTCTTCGGCAAACTTGTCGAAGGCGCGGCGCGACAGTACATAGAGTTCGGTATCGGCGAACGCCAGCGCATTCGCCGAACGCGTCTCGCCATCGAGAAAGGCCATTTCGCCGAAGAATGCGCCGCGGCCGAAGGTGCCCAGATGGTGCGACTGACGTTCCGACACAGGCAGCTCGATACGCACCGCGCCGCGCCGGATCAGGAACAGTTCGTCACCCGCATCGCCGCGCGAAAAGATTTTCTCGCCGCGCGCCACGCTGCGCTTCTCCATGCATTGCTCGAGTGCCGCCAGCGTTTGCTCCTTGCGCCCGGCAAACAGCTCGACCTCGTGCAGTTCCAGCGCGGATTCCTCGTCACGCGGCAGCGCCGCGTCGCGAATGATGCGGTCTTCGACCCATTCCAGCGCATCGTCGAGTTCCGCAAAAACGCGTACCGGACTGTCCTGGCGAAGCAGGCCGATCTGGTCGAAGTACTGCTGCATATCGCGTCCCGACGGCAGGGTCGGCGGGATGGCGCTGAAGATGAGGAATCCCTGGCGCTCGGCGAGCATGTCCTTGACCTGTTGCAGCAGGTGCGCCGCCGTGACATCCACGGTCTGGATCCGGCGCATGTCGAGTATCAGGAAATCGCGGGTCTTCAGTTCCGCTTCCATGCTCAGGTAAAGCTGGTCGGCGGTGCCGAAAAACAGGCTGCCCTGAAGCTCGATGATCGCGGCGCGATCGCCGTGGGCGATGAGGATTTCCATTTCCTCGTGGGTGCGGATGCGCTTGGAGAAGGTCTGGTTGCCGAGCAGCTTGCGGCGGACGATGGAGCCGCCGATCTGCTCGCGGATGAACAGCAGGACCGCCAGCACAATGCCGACGCCCGACGCCGCGATCAGGCTGACGGTCAGGGCGGTGACCACCACGGCGGCGATCACGCCGAAGTCGAGCATGGTCGAGCGCTGCCTGAGATAGGCAAAACTGTGACGATCGATCATGCGTACGCCGACCACTATCAGTATTGCCGCCAACGCCGCCACCGGCACCCAGGAGATCAACGTTCCGAGCAAGAGGAAGGCCGCCAGCGACAGCACGCCCTCGATGAATCCCGATTTGCGGGTCAGGGCACCGCTCGACATATTCACCAGTGTCGCGCCCATGGTGCCGGCGCCGGGCATGCCGCCGACCATGGCCGAGGCGATGTTGCCCAGGCCCTGGCCGACGAGTTCGCGGTTCGAGTCATGGCGGCTGCGGGTCAGTGCGTCGAGGACGACGCAGGTCTTCAGCGTGTCGATCGACAACAGCACGGCCAGCGTCAGCGCCGGCATCACCAGCATGACGAGTTCATCCATGCCGAGCCGGCCGACACCGGCCCAGCGGCCGAGTACGGCGTCGATGAAGTTGCCGTCCGCCGCGCCGCCGAGGGGGCCGATCACCAGCGGGTTGCGCGGATCGAGCAGCGTCGCATCGAAGAGGGCCAGGCCGAAATAGGCCAGCACGCCGGCCAGCAGGGCCAGGATCGCCGCCGGCACGCGCCGGGTGAGGCGCGGCGCAAACAGCATGGCGACCATGGTTACCGCACCGACTGTCATGCCCTGCCAGACCCACAGTGCCGGATGCGCCAGAGCTTGCGCCAGACCGGTGCCGGCCGGCGTGCCGAGAAACTTCGGCACCTGTCCGGATATGATGTAAAGCCCGACGCCGGAGAGATAGCCGCTGACCACCGGATAGGGCATGTACTTGATCAGCCGGCCGAGGCCGACGCTGCCGAACAGCACCTGCAACCCGCCCGCCGCCAACCCGAGCGCCGCCAGCAGGACGACCACCGCAGCCGGTTCCGTGCCGTGATGGATGCGCTCGATGGCGAACGCCGCCAGCACCGCCGCCGCCGGCGCGCAGGGCGCCGAAATGAGCCGGTTGGTACCGCCCATGGCTGAGGCCACCAGCCCCAGCGCCGTTGCGCCGAGGATGCCGGCCAGCGCGCCGTACGCGGCATAGGACCCGCCGAGTGACGCGTAGATCGTCACGCCGAAGGCGATGGCTGAGGGCAGCGCCACCAGCATGGCAGCGAAGCCGCCCCAAAAATCGCCGGCCAGACTTCCGGGTCTTGGCAGTTTCATGCGCTTTCCTGCTGAATACGGGCAAGAGGTGATTCTGTCACGAAGCGTCGTCGCTGTCCTTGCTCTGCCGGAGTCGGAGTGTTGTAAGCTTCAAACTAGAAAAATTCCACATTCCGGAGGAGTCACCCGCCATGAAGCAAATCCGCATTCTGCTGGCTGCCGTTGCCGCCCTGTCTCTCGCCGTTCCCGCCCATGCCGCCGATTTCGTCAACGTGCTGACCGGCGGCACCTCCGGCGTGTATTACCCGATGGGCGTCGGTTTGTCGCAGATCTACAGCAAGGCAATGCCCGATGCCAAGATCTCGGTGCAGGCGACCAAGGCCAGCGCCGAGAACCTCAACCTGCTGCAGGCCGGGCGCGGCGAGATCGCCTTCACCCTCGGCGATTCGCTGTCCGATGCCTGGAAGGGCGACGAGGAGGCCGGCTTCAAGACGCCGCTGAAAAAGCTGCGCACCGTCGCCGCGATTTATTCCAACTACATACAGATCGTCGCCGCCGCCGATTCCGGCATCAAGACCCTGGCCGACCTCAAGGGCAAGCGGCTGGCCGTCGGTGCGCCGAAGAGCGGCACCGAACTCAATTCGCGCGCCATCCTCAAGGCGGCCGGCATGAGCTACAAGGATCTGGGCAAGGTCGAATACCTGCCCTTCGGCGAATCCATCGAACTCATGAAGAACCGCCAGTTGGATGCTTCGCTGATCTCGGCAGGAATCGGCGTTGCCGCCATCCGCGATCTGGCCACCTCGGTCAAGATGACCATTGTCACCATTCCGGCCGACATCGTGCCGAAGATCGGCGATGCGGCCTACCAGGTCGCCGTGATACCGGCCAAGACATACGAAGGCCAGAACGCCGAGGTTGCCACGATCAAGGTGCAGAACTTTCTCGTCACCCATGAAGGCGTGTCGAACGATGTCGTGTACAAGATGACGAAGTCCATGTTCGAAAACCTCGACACGCTCTACGCCGCCCATGCCGCCGCCAAGGCGATCACCAAGGCGGACGCGGCCAAGGGTTCGCCGATCCCGCTGCATCCCGGCGCCGAAAAGTACTACCGCGAAGCCGGGCTGATGAAGTAAGCACCCGTCACCCCTCCCATGGGAGGGGGTGGGGGAGGGAGTTGTATGCATTTTGATCATGTCACCGCGCCCGATCACGGCGCCGAAGAGATCTCCGAGCACGGCATCCCGCGCCGCCTGGGCGGCCTTTCGCTCAAACTGCTGACCGCGCTGACTCTGGCCTTTTCGACTTTCCAACTGGTGGTGGCGGCCTTCTCGCCGCTCTCCAGCCTGGTCACACGCTCGATCCACGTCGGCTTCCTGCTGGCGGTCGCCTTCATCCTCTATCCGAGTTTCCGCCACGGCGCGAAGATTTCCCGCGTGCCCTGGCACGACTGGCTGCTTGCCCTCGGTGCGTTCGCCCTCTCCCTCTATCACTGGGTTTTCGAGGCGGAACTGGTGCAGAGATCGGGCGACCCGTCGAATGCCGATCTTGCCGTGGGCACCCTCTTCGTCGTCCTGGTGTTCGAGGCGACCCGTCGCCTGATGGGGCTGGCCCTGCCCGTCATGTGCGCGGTGTGCCTCGCCTACGGCCTTTGGGGACAATACCTGCCCGATTTTCTGGCCCATCGCGGCTACGGCTTCGATCAGATCATCGGCACCATGTTCCTCTCCACCGAAGGTGTATTCGGCGTGCCGACCTGGGTCTCCGCCACCTATATCTTCCTCTTCATCCTGTTCGGCGCCTTCCTCGAGCATGCCGGCATGATCCGCCTCTTCAACGCCCTCGCCCTGGGCACGGTCGGCCACACTCAGGGCGGGCCGGCGAAGGTGGCGGTACTCTCTTCGGGGCTGATGGGAACCATCTCGGGATCGGGCGTGGCCAATGTGCTGACCGTCGGCCAATTCACCATACCGCTGATGATGCGCTACGGCTATACGCCGGTGTTCGCCGGTGCCGTCGAAGCCACGGCGAGCATGGGCGGCCAGATCATGCCGCCGGTGATGGGTGCGGTCGCCTTCATCATGGCGGAAACCCTCAACGTGCCTTATGCCGATGTCGTCAAGGCGGCCATCATCCCGGCGCTGCTGTATTACTTCACCGCCTTCTGGATGGTGCACCTTGAAGCCGGTGCCAAGGGCCTGCTCGCCATTCCCAAGAGCGAACTGCCCAACCCGTGGCAGGCGCTGAAGCAGGACTGGCACCTGGCGCTGCCGCTGCTGGCGCTGGTCGGCATGCTGTTCCACGGCTTCACGCCGATGTTCGCCGGCATGGTCGGCCTGTCGCTGACGGCCATCCTGATCCTCGGTGCGGCGATCGCGGCAAGGATTTCCTCGACCGCTTTCCGCTACGTGTTCTGGCTGGCCGTCGGCCTCGGCGCATCCACCTTCGCGCAATGGGGCATCGTTCCCGTGCTGGCCGTCATCCTCGCGCTGGTTGCCATCAGTTTCTCGGTGCGGGGCAGCAGGCACGTTCTCCACGCGCTGAAAATGAGCCTGGTCGACGGCGCCAAGCAGGCACTGCCGGTGGGGCTGGCCTGCGCCATCGTCGGTGTCATCGTCGGCGTGCTGTCGCTGACCGGCGCCGCCTCGACCTTCGCCACCTGGATCATGGCCGCCGGCGAGAAGAGCCTGTTCCTTTCACTGCTGCTGACCATGCTGATCTGCATCATTCTCGGCACCGGGATCCCGACCATTCCCAACTACATCATCACGGCGGCGATTGCCGCGCCGGCGCTGGCCAAACTCGGCGTGCCGCTGATGATCAGCCACATGTTCGCCTTTTACTTCGGCATCATGGCCGACCTGACGCCGCCGGTAGCGCTCGCCGCGCTCGCCGCCTCGTCGATCGCCAAGGCCGACCACGACGCCATCGGCTGGAAGGCAACGCAGATCGCCATCGTCGGCTTCGTCGTGCCCTACATGGCGGTCTACGAGCCGGCACTGATGCTGCAGGGACAGTTCAGCGCGCTCGACGTGGTCCTGGTGGTGAGCAAGGCGGTCCTCGCCATCATGCTCTGGTCGGCGGCGATGGTCGGCCACTGGCGCGTGAAGCTGACGCGCTGGGAGCGCATCGGCACCATCGGCTCCGCCGTGCTGCTGGCGGCCTACCTGCCCTGGTCGGATGAAATCGGCCTCGCCCTGGCGGTGCTGCTGATCATCCGGCACTGGCTGCGCAGCGGCAAGGCAGCGGCCGCCGCCAGCGCCTGATGCTGTGCCTGGCTGCCGGCGCGGCGGGCGCCGTGCTGGCGGTCTCGGCATTCACCCTGAGCTGGACCCATTCCATCGAAAAAATCCGCTGGGAGGAGGACTGGCGCATCGAGGCCGGTGCGCTGGTCATCGATGAAGCCCGCATCCGCGGCAGCGGCGCCGGCATGGAGCCGCCGGCCGGCAGCGTCCTGCAGGACGGCGTCTGGCATTACCGGCCTGACTTGCCGCCGCAGAAGGTGCTGCGCCTGACTCATTCCCCTTACGCCACCGGCTACACGCTGTGCACCTCTTCGGTCTGCACGCCGCTTGCGGATCATCTGCCGGGGATAGACAATGACGCCGTGATCGAACTCCGGGAGTGTCCGCCGTGAAGGCCTACGCCGCTGTCATTGCAGCGCCATGCTGCAGCATCGGCATCTCGTGCAACGCCGACGAGATCACGGAAATCATCTACCTTGAAGCGCAGCCCGAAGTCGCGCCGCAGACGCCGCTGGCTCAGGAGGCGGTGCGCCAGTTGCGCGCCTGGCTGAAGCATCCTGGCTTCGAATTCGGCCTGCCGCTGGTGCCGGCCGGCACGCATTTCCAGCGCCGCGTCTGGCAGCAGATCGCGGCGATTCCGCTCGGCCAGACCAGAAGCTATGGCCAAGTGGCAGCGGCAATTCACAGCGGGCCGCGGGCCGTCGGCAATGCCTGCGGCGCCAATCCCTATCCGATCGTCGTGCCCTGTCACCGCGTCGTCGCGGCGAATCAGGGCCTGGGCGGATTTGCCCGCCAGCGCGGCGGCTTCCTGCTCGACGTGAAGCGATGGCTGCTTGAACATGAGAGAAGCTGACGCTGCGCTGATCGACGAATTCGCGGACGCCTTGTGGCTCGCCGACGGACTCTCGAAGAACACGCTGGCGAGTTACCGCAGCGACCTCGGACTGTTCGCCGCCTGGCTCGAACCGCGCAAGCAGTCTGTGATCGACGCCGACGAGGCGGCGATCAACGCCTACCTCGCCCACCTCCATGCCCGCCCCGGCGGCATCAAGTCAGCCAGCCAGCGGCGGCTGATGGCCAGCCTGCGGCGCTGCTACCGCTGGCTGCTCGATCAGGGCCGGCTGCAGGCTGATCCGCTGCAGAACATCGGCAAGCCCGGCACGATCCAGCGCTTCCCCAAGACCCTGTCGGAAAAGCAGGTGGAAGCCCTGCTCGACGCGCCCGACGTGGATACCCCGCTCGGCCTGCGCGACCGTGCCATGTTCGAACTGCTCTACGCCACCGGCCTGCGCGTTTCGGAACTGGTCGGCGTGCGCCTGTTCGAGATCAGCCTCAACGACAACGTCGTGCGGGTGATGGGCAAGGGCTCGAAGGAGCGCCTGGTGCCGCTGGGACAGATCGCCGCGGAATGGCTGCAGCGCTACCTGGCCAGCGCCCGCGGCGAACTGCTCAAGCAGCACGTCTCCGATGCGGTCTTCATCACCACCCGCGGCGGCGCCATGACGCGGCAGATGTTCTGGACCCTGGTCAAGAAGTACGCGCTGCGCGTCGGCATTCCGCCACAACGCATCTCGCCGCACGTGCTGCGCCACGCCTTCGCCACGCATCTGCTGAATCACGGCGCCGATCTGCGGGTGGTGCAGCTGCTGCTTGGCCATGCCGACATTTCGACGACGCAGGTCTATACTCATGTTGCACGTGAGCGTTTGAAGCAACTGCACCGGCAACACCATCCACGCGGGTAGAACATCATGAGACACGACAGCAGTTACCAGAATTCCTCAGCCCCCGAAACCCCTGCGACCAAGTTCCTGCACAAGCACGGCGTCGCCCATTCCAACCATCTCTACGAATACGAGGAGCATGGCGGCACGCAGGTGTCGGCGCGCGAACTCAACGTCGCCGAACATGCCGTGGTCAAGACGCTGGTCATGGAAGACGAAAATGCGAAGCCCCTGATCGTGCTGATGCACGGCGACCGCAAGGTGTCCACCAAGGAACTGGCGCGCCAGATCGGGGTCAAGAAGATCAGCCCCTGCAAGCCGGAAGATGCGCTGCGCCACACCGGCTACATGGTCGGCGGCTGTTCCCCGTTCGGCACCAAGAAACCCCTGCCGGTGCATCTGGAAAAGACCATCCTCGACCTGCCGCTGATCTACATCAACGGCGGCCGCCGCGGCTACCTGGTGGGAGTGCATCCGCACGACATTCTGCGCGTGCTGCAGCCGAAGATCGTCGAGTGCGCGCTGGCTGATTAAAGCCGGTCATGCCGCCAAGGGCTGATCCGGCACAGGCGTGATTCAGGCTGCGCGGCTGCGCTCGATCTGTACGCCGACGCGCCGCACGCCCTTCATGATGCCCATCTTGGCGATGCTGATCTTGACCCAGGGTGCGCCGAACTCGTTCAGCAACAGGCCGATGACATATTCGCCGAGCGTCTCCAGCAGGTTGAAGTGATGCGTCGCCAGTTCGGCGCGGATGCGGTCGATTACCGCGTCGTAGCGGATGGTCTTGTCGATGTCGTCGACCTGCGCCGCCTCGTCGGGCACGCCGAAGGTCAGGCTGATCTCCAGCGTCTGCGGGGCCGCTTTCTCGCGCTCGAAGATTCCGACATGCGCTTCGACGCGCATGTCGTCGATGAAAATGAAGTCCATCACGCCTCCAGTTTAGAATCGCGCCATTCTAGTCACTGGCGACTCAAGTCGTTACATTTCGTGAGCAATACTCAAATGCCTGACCACGGCGACACGGCGACACGGCGGGCACGGCAAATGCGATGGATGGCGTTCAAGCTCTTGCTTTGCGCCGTGCCGCCGTGTCGCCGTGGCAGATGCTTTTCCGGCCTCGCCTGTTTCGGAAATCCGCGATGAACCTGCTTGTTTCTGCCGTCTTCGGCTATCTGCTCGGTTCGCTGCCGTTTGCCGTGATCGTCTCGCGCGCCTTCCGCCTGGCGGATCCGCGCAGTTTCGGCTCGGGCAATCCGGGCGCCACCAACGTGCTGCGCAGCGGCCACAAGGCGGCGGCACTGCTGACGCTGATCGGTGACGCGGCCAAGGGCTGGCTGGCGATGTTCGTCGCCGCCTTGGCGGGCGCGGGCGAGGCGGCAGTTGCGGCAGCGGGTCTGGCGGCTTTCCTCGGCCACGTCTTTCCCTTCACCCTTGGATTCCGCGGCGGCAAGGGCGTGGCCACCGCGCTCGGCGTGCTGCTGGGATTCTCCGGCGCACTGGCGGCGATCACGGCCGGCATCTGGCTGACGGTGATCGCCGTCACGCGCTATTCCTCGCTGGCGGCGCTGGCCGCCGCCGCGGCTGCCCCCGTCCTTGCCTGGTGGCTGCTGGGGAACACGCTGATCACGCTGATCGTGACACTCGTCAGCGCGGTGCTGATCTACCGCCACAAGAGCAACATCCGCAACTTGCTCGCCGGCAGCGAAGGTCGCGTCGGCGGCAGGAAAGAAACTCAGGACAACTGATCCAGCGGCCAACGCGGACGGACGGCGAAAGCGCCTTGGGCGGATACGGGAACCTCGCCCTGCAGCAGGCGTTGCGCGCCGCAGAAGGCGATCATGGCACCGTTGTCGGTGCACAGCTCGAGCGCCGGGTAGAACACCCGGCCGCCGAGCTGTGTCATGGCCTGATCCAGCCTCTGGCGCAGGCGCCGGTTGGCGCCGACGCCGCCGGCCACTACCAGAGATGAAAGCCGCTGCCGGCGGCAGGCCGCGACCGCCTTGACGGCCAGCACTTCGGTCACGGCTTCCTGAAACTCCGCCGCCAGGTCGGCCTTGTCGGCACCGGTCAGTTCCTGCGCGCGGGCCAGGGTCAGCACGGCGGTCTTCAGCCCGGAAAAGCTGAACGACAGATCGCCGCTGTTGATCATCGGCCGCGGCAGCTTGTAGCGGCCCGGCCTGCCGCTGGCGGCCAGCGCGGCCAGCGCCGGCCCGCCGGGATAGCCGAGGCCGAGCAGCTTGGCGGTCTTGTCGAAGGCTTCGCCCGCGGCGTCGTCGAGCGATTCGCCGAGCAGTTGGTAGTCGCCGACCCGCGCCACGCGCATCAGTTGCGTGTGGCCGCCGGATACCAGCAGGGCGATGAAGGGGAAGGCCGGCGCCTCGTCGCCCAGCAGCGGCGAGAGCAGGTGGCCTTCGAGGTGATGCACCGGCAGCGCGGGAACATCGAGCGCCAGCGCCAGCGCCTCGGCGAAACTGGCGCCGACCAGCAAGGCACCCGCCAGACCCGGCCCCGCCGTGTAGGCGATGGCGTCGATGTCCTGACGCGAGCAGTGCGCTTCGTCCAGCACCCGCTGCAGCAGGGGAATCAGGCGGCGGATATGGTCGCGCGAGGCCAGTTCCGGCACCACGCCGCCATAGGCCTCGTGCATCGCCACCTGGGTATGCACGGCATGGCCGACCAGGCCGCGCTCCGTATCGTAGAGCGCGACACCGGTTTCGTCGCATGAGGATTCGATGCCGAGGACTCTCATCGGCGGCATTCTACCGGCTGGCCCGGGGCGTCCGCCGGCTATCTTGCCGCCGTCAGCCACCTCAGCCGGTACAATGCGAGGCTTCGATGCGGCAGGCCACACGGCCGCCGCCGGCACCCGGAAAGACAGTGTCATGACCCGCAAGATCCTCGTTACCAGCGCGCTGCCCTATGCCAACGGCGCCATCCACCTCGGCCATCTGGTCGAGTACATCCAGACCGACATCTGGGTGCGCTTCCAGAAGCTGCGCGGCCACGAATGCTGGTACGTCTGCGCCGACGACACCCACGGCACGCCGATCATGCTGCGCGCCGAAGCCGAGGGCATCTCGCCCGAAGCCCTGATCGCACGCGTCCATGCCGAACATTCGCGCGATTTCGCCGGCTTCCATGTCGCCTTCGACAATTACTACACCACGCATTCGGACGAAACGCGTTTCTATTCCGAAGACATATTCGCCAAGCTCAGTGCCGCCGGCCTGATCGAAGTGCGCTCCATCGAGCAGTACTACGATCCGTTGAAGAAGATGTTCCTCCCCGACCGCTTCATCAAGGGCGAATGCCCCAAGTGCGGCACCGCCGACCAGTACGGCGATGCCTGCGAATCCTGCGGCGCGGCCTATGCCCCGACCGATCTGAAGAATCCCTACTCGGCGGTCTCCGGCGCGGCGCCGGTGCTGAAGTCTTCCGACCATTATTTCTTCAAGCTCTCCGATCCGCGCTGCCAGGCTTTTCTCCGGCAATGGACGCAAGAGCAGGAGCGCCTGCAGCCGGAGGCCGCCAACAAGCTGCAGGAATGGCTGGGCGTTGCCGGCGACAACAAGCTCACCGACTGGGACATCTCGCGCGACGCACCCTATTTCGGCTTCGAGATTCCCGGCGAGGGCGGCAAGGGCACGGGCAAGTTCTTCTACGTCTGGCTCGATGCGCCGATCGGCTACATGGGTTCGTTCAAGAACTTCTGTGCGAAGAAGGGCCTCGATTTCGACGAGTTCTGGGGCAAGGGCGCCACCACCGAGCTCTACCACTTCATCGGCAAGGACATCCTCTACTTTCACGCCCTGTTCTGGCCGGCCGAACTGGAACACGCCGGCTACCGCACGCCGACCAAGGTCTTCGCCCACGGCTTCCTCACCGTCGACGGCGCCAAGATGTCGAAGTCGCGCGGCACCTTCATCACCGCCGAGTCCTACCTGACGCAGGGCCTCAACCCGGAATGGCTGCGCTACTACTTCGCCGCCAAGCTCAACGGCAGCATGGAGGACATCGACCTCAATCTCGACGACTTCACCCAGCGCGTCAATTCCGACCTGGTCGGCAAGTACATCAACATCGCCAGCCGCGCCGCCGGCTTCATCGCCAAGCGCTTCGGCGGGGCTTTGCTGCACGCCCATAGCAACGAGCGCTTCCATGCCGACCTGCCCGGCATCGCCGCCGCCGCCGAGGAAATCGCCGGCTACTACGAGGGCCGCGATTCGGCCCGCGCCCTGCGCCGCATCATGGCGCTGGCCGACCAGATCAACCAGTACGTGGACAAGAACCAGCCCTGGCAGCTGGCCAAGTCGGCAGAGCACGAGGAGCAGCTGCATTACGTCTGCACCGTGCTGATCAACGCCTTCCGCCTGCTGACCGTCTATATCAAGCCGGTGCTGCCGAAGCTGGCGCAGCGCGCCGAGGAATTCCTCAATGTCGCTCCGCTGCACTGGGCCGATGCCGGCCACCTGCTGCCGCCGGCGCACCTGATCAACGCCTACGAACACCTGATGCAGCGCATCGACCCGAAGCAGATCGAGGCCCTGATCGCCGCCAACCGCGAGTCGCTGGCGCCGGTCGCCAAGCCCGTCGTGGCGGCCGCAGAGCCGCATTCGCCGCAGCGTCACGCCCAGCACCAGCAACACAGCGAGGACAGCGTGCAGGCGGTGGCCAACCCCTGGGAGCCCTATGCGTCCATCGACGACTTCGCCAAGGTCGACCTGCGCATCGCGCGCATTGCCGACGCGCAGCACGTCGAAGGTGCCGACAAGTTGATCCGCCTGACGCTCGATCTCGGCGAAGGCGCCGGCAAGACACGCAATGTCTTCGCCGGCATCAAGTCGGCTTACGATCCGGCGCAACTGGTCGGGCGGCTGACCGTGATGGTGGCCAATCTGGCTCCGCGCAAGATGAAATTCGGCTTGAGCGAAGGCATGGTGCTTGCCGCTTCCGATGCCGATGGCAAGTCGCCCGGACTGTTCCTGCTGTCGCCCGACAGCGGCGCGCAACCGGGAATGAAAGTGAAGTGAGCGAGGCTCGTCATCTGGTCATCACCGGCATCGTGCAGGGCGTCGGTTTCCGTTACGCGATGGCGGCGCAGGCGCGCCTGCTGGGCGTCAGGGGCTGGGTGCGCAACCGCCGCGACGGCACAGTCGAGGCCATGATTGCCGGCGATGCCGGAAGCATTGCGGAGATGCTGGCCTGGAGCCGGCTCGGTCCGGCCGGGGCTGTTGTCGACAACGTGGCGGTGGCTGCCGGGAGCGGCGACTACACGGACTTCGAATTTCTGCCGACCGCCTGATCCGGCAGCAAGCTGCCGGTTTTCCGTTCAGGGACCGGCCGGCCGCGGGGTAGGTGGAATCCTGAATGAAGGCGGCGCCCTGGTATCGCCCGCATACCAGACCTGCTGCCCCAACTGGCCGGGGCCGAAGCTCACTTCCATGAACAGGTAACTGCGCAGGGGCATCTGGCCGACGAAGCCCGGGGCATATCGCGCCGAGCGCAGCAGCGACAGCGCAGCATGGTCGAACACCCCCGCCGGGACGGCGTGCGTCACCAGCATCTCCTCGACGTTGCCGCTTTCGTCGAGCAGAATGCGCACCCTCACCCGTCCCCCCTGCATGCGCACATTGGGCGGATAGGTCACGCGCAGCGGGGCCAGCAGGGAGGGGCGTCGCGGCATTTTTTGCAGGGCGGGCAGGGCCGGCAGCGACGGGATCAACAAGAAATCTTCGCCTGCCGCCGCGCCGGCGGCGACTTCCGCTCCTGCCCCGGCCGTGCTCGCCGCCGCCGGCGCGACGGCCGGGGTGGTCGCCGGCGAGGGTGGCCTGGGCGCGTCAGCTGTCGCCGTCAGGGCCGGTTGCGGCATCGCCGCTTGCGGCTCGCCAGGTGCCGGCAAGGATGGCAGCGGTACCGCATCGGGCGCGGCGCGGTGCAAGTGCGCCTCGATGACGCCGCCGGGCAGCGCAGGCGCCGCGTGCCGGTCCGCCCGCGGCCCGGCCTGGAGCATCAGAACCGACGCATGCAGCAGCAGGGAGACGATCAGCGCCCGGGAAAAACGAACCCGCTCCGGTCGGCCGGAGCGGGTTTCGCCACCCGCCATGCGGCGGGTCATACCGTCAATGTCATGCTACCTGTCGGTCATCAGGTCGCGCCAGCTGGTACGACGTCCCAGCGGCGGCGCCTGCTGCGTCGGTACGGTCATGACCTCCTGGGTGTCGTCCGACTTGGTGATGATGGCGCGGATGACTCCCGACTGACCGCGTATCAGCGTCAGGCCTACGGTGAGCGAGCCGGGCATGTACTTGCCGGCCTTGAACGGGCTGCTGGGGACTTCGCCGCCGGTTGCGGGATCGAACACGTTGAGCCAGCTGTTGCCGCCGATGTCGCAGGCGGTGAGGTTGGTCACGTTGCTGGGAACGATCAGCGATCCCATGATCAGACGCATATCCACCGTGATCCGCTCACCGCTGTCCGGCAGGTCGGCATACCAGCCGGCGCAGGTGGCATTGGCGGCTGCGGCGCACACCGGAGCAGCGGCCTGGCGCGTGGTGGGATCGCCGCTGACCGCGGACAGCACGACCTGGTTGAGTTTCTGTCGCAGCGTGATTCCGCCCGTGGGCAGGACCGTGTTGCCGTTGGCGATGTAGTCGGCCGAATCGCTGTGCATGTTGAGGTCCTCGCTCAAGCCATACACGGTCTGTACCTGTGTTGTCGCCAGGTCCGATTCGCCCAGATAGCGGCCGGTGCCGACGTACACCATGCGGGTCTTGGCGGCGCCCACGTTCATCATCTGCGGCATGGTCGTGATCGCCTGCGGGTTGCCGCTCGGGTCGAGCAGGGTGGCGAGCTTGACGATGTCGTAATGTTGCTCGATGGTTGTCAGATCGTTGGGGTCGGTCAGGCGCATCAGATCGATGCGCCAGACATTGCCCAGCATGTCGCCGCCATACACCCGCTGTGCGGTGTTGTCCTGCACGTAGTTTTCGACGTAGGCATTGATGAAGGCGAAGCCGGAGGGGTTGCTGGCATCGCCGACCCCGGTGGTGATCTTCTTCATGATCTTGCCGGTGATGGCATTCAGCACATACAGGTAGCCCTGGCCGTCGCCTGCCTTGGCCGGCGAATTGACGTTGTTGAGGCCGGAACTGACGATCACCACCCAGGTGCCGCCGACCAGCTTGGTAATCATCGGCGTGCCATAGGTCAGGCCGAGATGGCAATCCGCATAGCCCGTGCTTTCCTGCGTGCCGGCGTCGCTCGGGTCGTAGCAGGTATTGCTCCAGTTGAATTCCCACAGAACCTTGGGCGCGCTCGGAATGGTTACATCCAGCGCGTAGTAGCCGCGGCCGCCGGCGCCGAGGCCGCCGACGACGATGGTCTTCCAGCAGTTCTTGGCGAGGGTCGGGACCAGCGTCGTGCTGCAATCGACCGGCGAGGTCTGGGTATAGTCATAGACATCGCCGCCGGCGGGAGGTCCATCGACGAAGTAGGTATGGGTTTCCGCATACCCGGCATCGCCCAGGCGGAAGAGGTTGGGCACCACCGCGCTGGGGATGATCGCCCAGGCCTCGGTGCCTCCCGTGGCGTCGGCGGCGTTAGTGCCGGCCCTGAAGGCGTGCACCATGCCGTCGTTGGCGCCGGCATAGATCATCGGCGCGCGGGTGGCATTGACGGCCTTGAAGTTGGTGTAACCGTTATCCGCGAACTGTTCGCTGGGCGGCGGCACGTAGAGCGGCGGCGAGCCGATGATGTCGCCGAGGACATGGACGCGCTTGCGGAACAGCTTGGTGCTGCTGCCGGAGGCGAAGTCCTCCATGCCGCGCTGTCCGCGCAGGAAATTCACCAGGTTGGCGCCCTGGGCCAACACCCGCTGGTCCACGCCGTTGCTGCCGTCGGTCATGCCGATGAACTGTGACCAGGAATTCATGGCGAAGGGCGTGGCATAAGCCGAGGCGGTCGAGGAAAACAGCGCCTTTTCAGTGACATTGAGCCCGGTGCCGGCGCTGCCGGTCGGCGCGCTGGATGAGTCGCAGGCGTAGCTGTTCCAGCTGAAGGGCGTCAGGTTGTTGGTGCCCCCCATACGCACCATGTAGATGCTGCGGTTGTCGCAGGCGGCGCCTACCTTGCCGTCGAGCTTGTCCTGCGCCGACCAGATGACGCCGGGCAGGGTCGTGCCTTCGAGTGCTATGTCGGTGCCGGTGTAAAGCTGCTGGGCGCGGATGTCTCCGGTCCAGTCTACGGTGCGGAAGCCGGCGCGGAAGGTGAGGTCGTTGCCCGCCACCGGATCGTGGTTTGAAATCGTCGCGGCGGTACCGGCGCCGCTTTGCTGGCCGATCGCCTGCAGGGCGCTGGACAGTCCGGTGAACACCGCGGACGGGTCGCCGGCGCTGAAGTAGCGGCCGCGGCCATTGACGGCGGCATGCCACAGATCATCCACGGCGGTAGCCGAGTTCGCCACCGGCAGCGGCCAGCCCAGGCACAGGTTGGGATCGCTGAACTGCACGTTGTCGGGCCCCTGGCAACGGATCTTCTGGAAGGGCTCGTTGGGCACGCCGCCGGTGAAGCTGCCGACCGGCTTGCTGGTGTAGTCCGGGTTGTAGGTGATCTGGCCGGAAACGCCGAGGCCCATGGTGAAGGTGGTCATGTGCTGCCACTTCGCCATGTCGCCTTCCGTGATGTCGGTGGCGGAGAAGGGCACGATGTTGGCCGATACGTCGCGGCCGTTGTAGCCGGTGCTGCCGGCCGGGCGCAAATCGGTCTTGTAGTAATACGCCGCGACGTCGGCGAGGCTGTTGAGGCTGCCGCCGGCCGTGCCGCCGCCCATCACCAGGCAGGGCCAGCCGGTGCCGACGCAACTGGCGCTGATCGAGGCCAGGGTGGGGTTGGTCACCGTGCCCGGCGAGGGCCGGCCGTTGGCCAGCAAGGCCGGCCACGAGGCCTGGTCGGTGTTGGAGCCGAGGCACTGGGACATGTCGGTGGCTGCCGTGTAGGCACTCCAGACTCCCGGGTCGCTGTGCACCAGTACCCCGCCGCTGTACTGGACGGGCGTCTGCTGCATGCTGGTTTGATATTGCAGCTTCTTGCCGCTGGCGACCGGCGTGCAGGTGGTGGTGACATACTCCGGCGCCACCGCGGCGGCGCCGCTCACCGCGGTGCAGGTTTGTGTCGCCACATTGCTGGTGTTGAGGCTCGAACTGGTCGTGTCGCAGGTGGTCGTGCTCCACGGCGGCGTGTTGCCGGCGGCGGACGTGGCGACCGTGGTGCAGGTGCCGACCGGCGTCGGACCGCTGGTGGCATCGGTGCAGACCGTGTCGGCCCAGACCGGAACGCCGCTGACCGTGCTCGGACTGCTGCCGGCGACGGCACACGTCGAATTGGCGGCGGGGGTGCAGCCGCACAGGGCCGGGTTGATCGCGGTCGGACCGCTGGTGGTCACCGGGCAGGTGGTCCGCGTCCAGCTGTTGCCGCTGGTCTCCGTGACCGGGGTGCAGGTGCCGCTTTGCAACGGAGTGAGGACGGAGGTCTTGTTGCAGGTAGTGGTGGTCCAGCTGTTGCCCGCGGTGGCGGCGATGGCGACGCATGAGCCGTTGTCGGTGGCGATGGTGCAGCCGCAGGTGGCGGGATTGACCGTGCCGGCGCTGTTGTTGTTGAGGGTGCAAGTGGTGGTGTAGTAGTTCCAGCCGCCGGCGGCGACGTCGGTGCCGCCGTAGATGCCGCCGCCGAGGTTGCTGGCGTAGCTGGCGGCCGAGGGCAGGGCGCCGGTGCCGCTGGTCGAGGGGCAGGTTTGCACGGCGATGTTGTTGATGCCGTTATAGACGGTGTTGGGGCAGGTCCTCAGCGTGTAGTTGTTGAGGTTGGTGGGCAAGGCGGCAACCCCGGAGCAACTGGCGATCGGCGTGCGGGTCGTGACGTCGGCACAATTGGTGAAGAGGTAGTTGGCCCCCGCCGTGCCGCTGCCGGCCGGGTTGCAGGAGCCGTTGGTGGCCGGGGTGCAGCCGCAGGAGGTATTGGGGGCGGTGGGATCGACATAATGGATCGCCGGCGTGCTGACGCCGTAGAAGTCGCCCGTGGTGCTGCGGGTGCAGTGGTACCAGGTCGAATTGCCGGCGTTGTAGGCCGTACTGCCCGCGCCGTTCGGCGTAATCGGGTTGCTGAAGGGCGGACTGCTGCAAATGCCGACGTAGGCGAGCGCCGCGGTCTGATTGAAGGTGCAGGTGGTCGCCGTCCAGGCGTTGGCAGCGGTCGCGGCCTGGCTGACGGTCGGCGTGCCGGCCGTGGGATCGGCGGACGTGGTGCCGGCGGTGGTGAGGTAGGCGGCGTTGTAGCAGGTCTGGACTGCTGTCGGCCCCGTGGCGGTGCCGGTGCACACCGAGGTGGTGTAGTTGTTGGCCAGCGTCGGCGGGTCGGTGCAGGTGTTTCCGGCGCCCGGACTGCAGTTGCAGCCGGCGGCATAGCTGGCGACCGGGACATTGGTGGTGGTGGTGTTGCCCGGACAGATGGTTTGCCAGTAAGGCGTGGTGGCGGCTGTTCCGGCGGTGCAGGTAGCGACCGGTACGGTGCCCTCGTAGGTGCGCGTGCACACGGTCCGCGTCCAGCTGTTGCCGGCGCTGGCAGCGACGGTGCAGGACTGCGGCGTGGCCTGGACGTAGCCCTCGGTGTCGCAGCCGCAGGTCGCGCG
>SESE01000049.1_pt1 | contig 49694 bp, 44 predicted proteins | sample 3171371 | NCBI WGS metagenome assembly SESE01 (sample SAMN06051881, study PRJNA518727) | freshwater metagenome | biome: subpolar coniferous forest; feature: holomictic lake; material: water; isolation source: holomictic Lake 442, 13 m depth | place: Canada: near Kenora, Ontario | collected... | reverse complement strand
TTTCGGCGATGCGGATTTCCTTGCGGCCCCAGTCAGCCAGGCCAAGGTCGGCGATTACGTAGTCTTTGTTGTCAGTCACGGCGTTCATGATGGCTCCTTGAACTGTGACCGGGAGGGAGGCGAACTCACCCTGCCCGGTACGGGTTGGGTGAGCGCAGTTTGAATATGGGCCGAGCCTGGGGGGCAAAAAAGGGACGGACCCTTAGCGAACTACCCTTGCAGCGCTCCTCGGAGAAATATGATTATATCGTTTCTTGGCAATTTCGTTGACGCACTGCCGCATCTTGTGCATAATCGCGCCTCTCTGACGCGGGGTGGAGCAGTCTGGCAGCTCGTCGGGCTCATAACCCGAAGGTCGTAGGTTCAAATCCTACCCCCGCAACCAATAAAGACAAGGGCTTACAGGTTTCGATCTGTGAGCCCTTTGTCTATCTGGCGAGTCGTGTAGGGGCTATGTAGGGTTTGCCGGTCAATGCAGAGGCAACCCGGCATCGATCACTCGTCTGCTGGCGATCAGATCCCCTTCGAGGGTGATGCCGTCAAGGCTTGCGCTGTAGTCGCCGTCGGTGAGCGCCAACGGTTGGATGACGCAGCCGGTCTTCTCCTTATACTAGATTCAGCCGGCGGAGAAACCCGACCACTGAACATTTGTCGCGTCATGAAACAGGCAAATCCTGATTTAATGGCTTACAATTCCACGAATCGATCAGGTAATTGTAAGGATGCGTCATGATTCCACGTTCCGCTGCTTCACTTCTTGGCGAAGTCCGCACCGGTTACCCGGTCATCACGATCACCGGTCCGCGTCAGTCCGGCAAGACCACCTTGGCACGCGCCGCCTTTGCTGACAAACCCTATGTGTCGCTGGAAACACCCGATGAGCGGGAATTCGCGGCGACTGACCCGCGTGGATTTCTGGCGCGGTGGCAGGACGGGGCCATCATTGACGAAGTCCAGCATGTCCCGGCATTGTTTTCCTGGATTCAATCGGATGCGGACGCCGCCGGTACGATGGGTCGCTTCGTGCTCACCGGATCACAGAACTTTGCGCTGATGGCACATATCACGCAAAGTCTGGCCGGCCGTTCGGCGCTGGTACAACTCCTGCCATTGTCGATTGCCGAACTCTCTGCCGCCGAATGTATTCCTGATGAACTGGATGCGATGATGTTGCGCGGAGGCTATCCGGCGCTGTATGTACGACCCCTCAATCCGGCACGATGGCTGGCGGACTACACGATGTCGTATCTTGAGCGCGATGTGCGACAGATCACTCAGGTGCAGGACCTATCGACCTTTCAGCGCTTCCTGCGCTTGTGCGCCGGTCGTACTGGTCAGTTGCTGAACTTGTCTAATCTGGCACAGGAAACCGGTATCTCCCAGAGCACGGCACGAGCCTGGCTCTCGGTGCTCGAGGCGAGCTACATCGTTTTCCTGTTGCCACCGCATCACCGCAATCTTGGCAAGCGCGTGGTGAAAATGCCCAAGCTGTATTTTCTTGATACGGGCCTTGCAGCATCGCTCATGGGTATCCAGACTCCGGCGCAACTGGCCATTCATCCCCTGCGTGGGGCGTTGTTCGAAACCTTGATCGTCGTCGAATTTCTCAAGGCGCGCTTTAACCGGGGCTTCCCCTCAAATCTCTATTTCTGGCGTGACAACGTTGGCTTGGAGGTGGACTTGTTGCTCGATGAACCCGATGGTTTGTATCCCGTAGAAATAAAGTCGTCGGCTACCGTTACCGAGGAACTGTTCAAGGGCTTGCGCAAGTGGCTTGCGGTAGCGGGCGATGCTGCCCGCCGGCCACGTCTGGTATGTGCGACGCCGGAAAGCTATACACGTTCCGGTATCGATGTGCGCCGCTGGCAGAAAGCAGCAGAGTCATGAAGTTCGCCCGTAACCAGAGACGGCCCCGTTGAAACTCGGCGCTGGCTACACGATGCGGCACTATATCCGCGAGGACTGGCAAGGCGCGACATGAGCCGCTCTGCTTTTTCATACAAATGCCCAAGGTAGCCAAGTGTTTGGGGGGGCGATTTTCTTGACCTCCACAAGACACGTTAACCTGGGTAGTCTGCGTCGCGCAGTCGGCACCCATTGCTCAAATTGGCGAATTGGCCGTTCTTTTCCGCGTAGTCACTGACATCGACAGCACCCGTTCGCATGAAATAATCGGCGTCAGCTTTACTCATGATGGTGTAGCCCCTTGTAAACGCGGAATGCCAGCCAGCACCAAGGCATACCGGGCGGTCGAAGAAACCGGCTCAAACCGCTGGCGATGGTTACGACTGATCAGTTGTCGAGCGACACGTCGCCAGAGCCTCGGGAGATGAGACTGTTGCTTGGTTGAAGGGAACGGACATGGCGGTCGATGCCCTGATGCAATCACTGGTCGTGAATCCGGCGAAGGATTCACAGAACAAGGCACGGCGAGATCAGCGGCGTGACGGCCAGGCAGAACACAAGGGCGAGCAAGGGCATGAGAACGTCGCCCAACCCCAACTGAATGCCTACGGTCAGATCATCGGCAAGACCATCAATACCACTGCTTAGGACAGGGGATAGGCAATCGCCTTGCCCCCGAAACCAAGGCTGAGAGCGGGAAACGCTCCACAACCCTATGACGTCATGCATAGAGCCGCCGGAAAGGTCTTCTGGCCCCGCCTGAAGACCGCTGCTCAAGGATTGAACAGCCGTGACAATTTCCTTACAGATCTGTCGCCCCGGCACTTCTCCACATACTTATCCACAGATTTTGTGGATTACGCAGCGGGCAACCCGTTGCGATGCGGGGTGCCGGATATCTTTCTCAGCGGTCTTCCCGAACGATCACTCCTTGTGCAGCGTGTCCGATGGCAGTTCGCCGAACATGATGCGGTAATCACGTGCAAAGTGTGACAAGTGCCAGAAGCCCCAACGCGCAGCGATGTCCTGAATCTGCGTTACCGCCGGATTCCTGTCACGCAGCTCACGGCGCACACAGTTAAGACGCATCGTGCGCAAATACTGAATTGGATTGGTGTTGAGGACTTCCTGGAAACAATATTGAATCGTGCGCCGGCTTACGTGCAGCACCTCACAAAGCTCGGCGATCGTGACAGGCTCATAAGGCTTGGAGAGGACATGGTGTCGAGCACGATCCACGACGGCCTTGCGCGCCTGATAAGTAAGATGCGGTGCCGGCATGTCGCTGGCAGTCTGGACCGAATCGCAGATATGGCCCAGTAGAGCGGAATGTATGGTTTTCTGGGCCGTCGGATGTGACAGGATCGCGGCATGGTCGTCCAGGACGTCGAAAAGGGCATCAAGAAATACTCGCAGTTCGCGCAAGCCGGACTCGCAACGGATCACTGTGGCGCCGTCCGTAGAGGACATCCGCCTGGATCCGGCATCCTCAAGCGAGGCGACGACCCGCTGGTAGTTCTCTTCCTTGATGGCAACTCCGATCACGTCAAATTCTTTCGGGCTGCGCAGGGAGAACTCGCTGCCCGGGCCAACGGAAAGAATGCCGTGGTCATTGATCGAGCGGTCACAGAACGAGCCGCTACCGGTCATCGCCATAGGAATTCCAAACAGGCGGGCACCCTTCCATGCATGGCCTTGTTCAAGTACGGACTGGGTGGTGATCTCGCGAAAAATCTGCATGTCGCCAATCCATACCTCGCACAGCGTACCCTGAAAGGGGCCGGCACTCAGTTGATCGTACGACTGATCCCATTCGCCCAGGTTGTCGGCGTGCTCGTCGACATCGAGGGCCCTTACCTTCCGGTATGAATGAACATCCTCCAGCTCCGCCAGGGGGGAGACCGCCGATATGGGCAGCGGCAGTGTGCTCAGGGGTATTGAATACGGTGGCATCGGGTGGTTCGTGTTCGCTTGATTACCGGAAAAAATGCGGAAACGGTGTTTACTGCAGAGCAGGTATTCGGTGCGATTGTGATTTAGGCATCGCACTGCGTCAAGGCCGGCTACGCCGGTCAGGCCATATTGGAGCGTAATTTTTTATTGCGATGCAGCATGTGTAGCCATTTTCTCGAGGATGACTGTCGTTGCCGATTTTGGCTACCGGTCTAAAGGAATGCTCCCTACACTCCGCAGCTAAGAGCAAAGGCGCCGTTCATGGTATACAGACGTCAAGGGTGCGTAGGGAGTGCGCAGGCCGTTGGATTTGCTTATAGGTGAAGACGAGGTAACCCGCTTCCGGGTGAGTCGGCTCAACAACGATGTTTCTGCGGCACAGGCGTTCGCTGCCGGATGATTAGAGAAAGCAGACTGCCTGGCTGAATGGATCTACCAATAAGAGAGAGGGGCGTGAAATGAAAGCAGAAAAAAGGATTTTGCAGTTGCGCGTAGCGGGGGCCGTATCCGCTGCACTATGGGTTTCACTGGCAGGCGGCGCTCTGGCCGCAGTTTCCGAGCAGGAAGCCGCCAAACTGGGCAAGGAACTGACCCCGGTCGGTGCCGAACGCGCGGCGAACAAGGACGGCAGCATTCCGGAATGGAAGGGTGGCGTGGCCAAGGGCAAGCTCAAGCTGGGCGATGCGCGCAGCGACCCGTTTGCCGCCGACAAACCGCTGTTCAGCATCGACGCATCGAATGTCGATAAATACAAGGACAAGCTCTCGGCAGGCCAGATCGAACTGCTCAAGACGCGCAAGGGCTACCGCATGGATGTCTATCCGACACAGCGCTCCTGCGGCTATCCGGATTCCGTGAATGAACAGACGCGCAAGAATGCAACGTTTGCCAAGCTCACCACCGACAACAAAGACAATCTGGCCCAGGCCGTGGGCGGCGGATTCCCCTTTGCGATTCCCAAGAATGGCGCCGAAGCGGTTTATAACCATCGCCAGCGCTGGCAGGGTGAAGGCCGTCACGAATACTACTCGACCAACTTCATCAATCCGGACGGCAGCTTCTATGGCCTGTTTCAGGATCAGTTCACGCTGATGCCGTTTGCGTCGGCAAAAGCCAAGTCGCTGGATGATGTCGGCGATGCGCAAATGAAGATTTTCAATCTGGCGATCAGTCCCGCGTCGCGCGTCGGCGAGATCATTCTTGCCCACTACTTCTTCAACAAGAGCACCGATGCGTGGATGTACTTCCCCGGTCAGCGCCGCGTGCGTCGTTTGCCGGCCTTCGACTATGACAATCCGATTCCCGGCTACGAAAACCTGGAAACCGCCGACCAGTACCCGATGTTTGCCGGCGCTCTGGACCGCTACGACTGGAAGCTGGCAGGCAAACAGGAAATGTACATTCCCTACAACAACTTCAAGTTTGTTGCCAAGGGCAAGATCGGCGACATCTACCAGGGGCTGTATCCCAAGCGCGACCTGATGCGCTACGAGTTGCATCGCGTCTGGAAGGTCGAGGCATCGGTCAAGCAGGGCCAGCGTCACATGTTCGCCAAGCGCACCTTCTACCTTGACGAGGACACCTGGATGATCATGGAAGCCGACCAGTTCGATGCGCAGGGCAAGCTGTGGCGCGTCATGGAAGCGTCGATCTATCCCGCAGTGGAACTGGGCGCCTGCGTCAGCCAGGAATTCATGTCCTGGGATCTGACGGTCAATCGTTACATGGCCGAGAACGCCACGCAGGAATCCAAGGCCACCGACTGGCTGGCCGGAGCCGAAGGCCGCATCGACGCCAAGCGTTTCGAGTCCGACGAATTGCGTCGTTCCGGCGAGCGTTGATGCGACGCCACGCACTCACCAAACACAAGGATACGACCATGAAAAAAAACAATTTGCAGAAGATCCCGTTGGCGTTGGCGATTTCCGCCATCGGGTTCGGTGTCGGCAACTCCGCCCTGGCGTTCAATTTCGAAACTGAAGGCGGCATCAAGGGCAGCGTGGATTCGGTGGTTTCCTACGGCGTGCAGCGCCGCATGAAGTCGCCGGACATGTCGATTATCGGCAACGACTCGGGCGGCAATGTGGCCACTTCGGGTACGCTGGGTACGCTTGTCAACGGCGCCGGATTTGGCTGGACGGCGAACCCGGACTTCAACTATACGCAGACCGACGACGGCAACCTCAATTACAAGAAGGGCGACATTGTTTCATCCGTACTCAAGGGCACGCATGAATTCAGTTTGCGGGAGGAAGGCAACTGGGCCGGGCTGGCGCGCGTCACATGGTCTTCGGACGGCCGTGCCGATCATACCCGGCGCACGCCTCTCGACGAAGAGGCGCGAAGCGCGATGGGCACGAACGCCACCATCCTCGATCTGTGGGTTTCCAAGGAATTCCGTCTGGGTGACAATTCTGCCAAGTTGAAGTTTGGCAATCAGATTATCAGTTGGGGCGAAGACATATTCATCATCGGCGGCATCAATGCCATCAATGCGGTCGACCTTCGCAAGGCACACATTCCGGGAACCCAAGTTAAGGAAATCCTCTTGCCGGCGCCGATATTGTCATTCTCCACGGCCCTTGGTAGCGGTTTTTCAACTGAAGCCTATTATCAGTTTAAATGGAACAAACTGATCCTCGATCCTTCTGGAACCTACTGGTCTTCTGCCGACTTTCTGGGCAAAGGCGGAAAGCGGGGCGCGTTTGTACCGACCTCACTGCTTAACAGTATTGCCAATTCTGGATTTTCGCCAATCTTGGCTGGAGCCGGCTTCGGTGCCTTGCCACCCGGTACGGTGGGAGACTTTGATCCAACGCGCGGAAGAATGCTTGCTGACCTCGCTGCTGGTGGGACGGTCGTCCCGGTTGAAACGACATCCCCAAAGAACGGCGGCCAGTACGGAATCAATTTACGCTTCAAGCCCAGCAGCGGGGACACTGAATATGCAGCCTACTACATTCGCTATCACGACAAGATACCGTTTGTAGGGTTCAAGTCGTTCTGTGCGGATGTCACGTGTGCGGATGCCGCAAATCAAATTATCAGCGCGGCGGTTGAACAGTATGCAGAGAACCGCAACCTCTACGGCGTCTCGATGAACACGAAACTCGGTGACTGGGCCATTGGTGCAGAATTGTCGTATCGCCCGAAGGATAGCGTCGCAATTGATCCGACTGTGCCCTTTGCCGGGCGTTACAGCCTGAGTCAAGCGGCGGTGATGGCCGCTGGAGCAGTGGCCATGGTGGACGGTTTCGTTGCCGAGAAGAAATGGCAGGCTCACGTCACCGGCTTTACCTTGTTGCCGCAGTCGGTCACAGCGCCTTTGGGCGCGGCGGAAGGGTCTTTCCTGGTTGAAGCGGCGGTGACGAGCTATCCGGGCCTTGATCTGTCGGGTGCCGTTCCCTACCTGCTCAACAACTACGAGTTGCCGAGCAAGACCTCGTGGGGCTATGTGGCCGAGTTCGGACTGATCTATGCCAACATCTTCAATTCAGGCTGGACCTTCAGCCCGGTGGCCGACTTCTACCACGACGTCAAGGGCACCAGCCCGAATACGCTTCCCTTTGTCGAGGGGCGCAAGGCCCTGGCCCTGGCGATGAACTTCGATTACCACAACAAGACCAAGTTCGGCGTCGGCTACACCAAGTTCTGGGGTGGCGGCAACCTCAACATGATGCGCGACCGTGATGTGCTGACGGCGAGCGTTTCCTACGCATTCTAGGTAGTGCCGTCATGAACGACCCGCACGGGTCCCCGTGCGGGTCGTTCGTTTTTCTTCCACCCCTGTTGTTGATTTTTATTCGGGCCGGATGTAAATGCCAAGCATTGTTGGTTTCGTAAAGTCGCTGGAAAACTTCTTCTTCCGTTACCGGGCGCCGACCCTGGCGGTGCTGCTGGTGTTCACGGCGGCAATGGGTTACCTGGCTTTCCAGTTGCGCATGTCGGCGGGGTTCGACAAGCAACTGCCGGTCGGCCACGAATACACCCAGACCTTCTTCAAGTATCGCGAGCAACTGTTCGGTTCCAACCGCATCATGGTGGTGGTGCGCGCCAAAAAGGGCGATATCTGGACCAAGGAATCGCTGACCAAGCTGCATGAAGTAACCGAGGCCGTGCTGTTCCTGCCGGGCGTCGATCGCCGTTCGGTGCAATCGCTATGGACGCCGAACACCCGCGTCTATGAACTGACCGAAGAAGGCTTCAACGCCGAGGATGTCATCGGCGGCAACATCACGCCGGGCGCGCTCGACGCCGAGAAGATGGCCCGCATCCGCGACCGCGTGGTGCGTGGCGGTTACATGGGGAATCTGGTCGCCAACGACAACACGGCGTCGATGATCGTCGCCGATCTGCTCGAGGAAGATGCCGGTTCGCATCAGAAGCTGGATTACCTCGACCTGGCGCAGAAACTCGAAAAGGATATCCGCGGCAAGCTGGAAACCGCAGACCACGAAATCGAGATCATCGGCTTCGCCAAGCAGATCGGCGATGTTGCGGCGGGCGCCAAGGGCGTCGCCGAGTTCTTCGCGCTGGCGGCATTGCTGACGGCGCTGGCCGTGTATTGGTATTGCCGCTCCATCCTGCTGACCCTGCTGCCGATTGCCTGCTCCATGGTGTCCGTGGTCTGGCAGTTCGGCACCCTGACCCTGCTCGGCTACGGCCTGGATCCGCTGGCCATCCTGGTTCCTTTCCTGGTCTTCGCCATCGGCGTCTCGCACGGCGTGCAGCAGATCAACGCCATCTCGAAAGCGGTGGCCGAGGGCGCCGATTCGATGGGTGCCGCGCGAGAAAGTTTTTCCAGCCTGTTCATCCCGGGCACGCTGGCGCTGGTCACCGCCTTCGTCGGCTTCATCACCCTGGTCATGATCCCGATCCCGATGATTCGAGAGCTGGGCATCACCGCATCGATCGGCGTCGGCTACAAGATCATCACCAACCTGATCATGCTGCCCGTGGTCGCTTCGTATTTCCGCTTCTCGCGCGCCTACGCCCTGCACCTCGAGGAAATTCAGGCGAAGCGCGGACTTGTCATCGAGCGCCTGGGCTTCATTGCCGACATCAATCATGCGCGGCTGGTGCTTGCCCTGGCGGCCGTTCTGTTCGGCATTGCGGTGTGGCAGAGCCACGGCCGCCACATCGGCGCCTTGCAGCCGGGTGCGCCGGAATTGCGCGCCGATTCGCGCTACAACCGCGATGTCGAAAACATCGTCAGCCGGTTTGATCTGGGCATGGACGTGCTGACGGTAGTCTTCGAAACGCCCAACGACTCCTGCAACAACTTCGAGGTAGTCAACTACATCGATCAATTCACCCAACACATGACTCAGGTGCCCGGCGTGCTCTCGGTGACCTCCATCTCGCAATTGGCCAAGTTCGCCAACGCCGGCTTGAATGAAGGCAATCCGAAGATGACGGCCTTGCCGCGCGACAGCAAGGCGCTGCAGGTCGCCGTCGGCTACCTGCCGGAAGCGGGCGGCCTGTTCAACCGCGCCTGCACCATGATGGCGGCCAACATTTATCTGGCCGACCACAAGGCCACCACCATCACGCCGGCGATTGCCGCGGTGAAGGACTTCCGCACCCAGTTCAATCCGGAAAAGCTCGGCATCAAGGTGCTTCTGGCCTCCGGCAACATCGGCGTGCTGGGCGCGACCAACGAAGAGATCGAGGCGCGCGAGCTGCCGATGATGCTTCACGTGTACGCCGCCATCATGATCCTGGTGCTGCTCGCCTATCGCGACTGGCGCGCCATGCTGGCCTGCTGCGTGCCGCTGACGGTGGCGACCTTCCTCGGCTACTGGTTCATGAAAACCCTCGATATCGGCCTCACCGTGGCCACCCTGCCGGTGATGGTGCTGGCCACCGGCATCGGCGTCGATTACGCCTTCTACATCTACAACCGCCTGCTGATCCACCTGTCGCAGGGGCAAGCCATGAAGCAGGCGCTGGAAGGCGCCCTGCGCGAAGTCGGCATCGCCACCATCTTCACCGCGATCACGCTGTCGGTCGGTGTCGCCACCTGGTCCTTCTCGGATCTCAAGTTCCAGGCCGACATGGGCATCCTGCTGACCTTCATGTTCATGGTGAACATGGTGATGGCGATTACGGTATTGCCTGCCTTTGCCGTCAAACTCGACTCCCTGTTTCCGCGCAAGGGACCGGTCAAGGCGCCGGCCATCGGTCATTGACCGCGCCCGATCAGGATTCAAAACATGAAATCAACACTGCCCCTTGTTGCCCTGACCTGCTCGCTGCTGGCCTTTGCTGCGCCGGCCCCGGCAGGTGAGGCGCCGGTGTCACGCACCATCTCCAGCCTGAAACAACCGCCGCAGCTTGTTGCCGCCGAGAAGGCGCCGGTGATCGCGGTGGCGATGGCCGGCAAGCGCGTTGTCGCGGTCGGCGACTACGGCATCGTGATTCTTTCCGACGACGGCAAGACCTACCGTCAGGCGAAGAGCGTGCCCACCCGTGCGGTATTGACCAGCGTCTTCTTCCTTGACGACAAGCGCGGCTGGGCTGCCGGCCATGACGGTACCATTCTGGCAAGCACGGATGCCGGGGAAACCTGGCAACTGCTGCGCGAGGAACCGGGCAAGGAACGCGTGCTGATGTCGGTCTGGTTCGAAAACGAGCAGCACGGGCTCGCCGTGGGGCAATTCGGGCTGGCGCTGGAAACCGGCGACGGCGGCAAGACCTGGCGCGAGCGCCGTCTGGTGGAGGCGGGCGAACAGGCCGACAAGCACCTGATGCAGATCTTCGCCGGAAGCAACGGGCTGGTGCTGGTGGCGGCCGAATCCGGCTCGATTTTCCGCTCGGAAGACGGCGGCCGGAACTGGCAGGCGATCCAGACCGACAACAAGGGATCGTTCTGGATCGGCAAGGCGCTGGCCGATGGCAGTCTGGTGATCGCCGGCATGCGCGGCCATGTCTATCGCAGCGAGGATCGCGGCATCCACTGGAAAGAGATTGCCAGCGGCACCCAGCAGTCGCTTACCGGAATCATTCAGCGCCCGGATGGAGTCGTGGCGCTGGTCGGCAATTCCGGTGTCATGCTCAGCAGCCAGGACAGCGGCCGCAGTTTTGCGGTTGCGGTGCGTCCGGACCGCGCCAATCTGACGGCTGTCGTCGCCGGTGCCGCCGGTGATATGCTGTTTGCCCTGACCGGTGCGATTGCCGCGGTGGAGCACCACCCTGCGGGCAAGTAGCTTCCGTGCAGGGATGGCAGGCTGATTCGCGGTGCTAACTAGTCTCGATGCGGCGAATCCGGACGACCGGTCACCAGTTGCCAATATTGGCTAACGCATCCGCTGCCCATTGGCTAGACTCGACTCCGTTGTGCCGGGGAAATATCTGCAAAGATTATCGTGAAGCGTGGAACATTTCGTGAGGCAAGTGATCCCGTTGTGCCGGCCAGCACCGGCCTGACGCAGTTTCATCATTGCAAATAGTCCTCGGATGCCGCAACAATTTCAAATCGATACGAAGCGTGATGATCTTGAAATTCCAATCGAGCCGGCTGTACTTGCCCTATCGGGCGAAATGGCAGGGAAGCCGGCGATTGCGGGATGGAAATGATGATCCTGATTCCAATGCAGGGAGAATATCAATGCTGAAGATGCTACAGCTATCAATTGCCTTACTCTTCTTGAACGGGGCCCTTGCGGCGCAGGCAGGGGTGTTCTCTCCGGAGTCGTTAGTGTGGAAGAAGTGTGCCGACTGCCATAAGCCGGTGAACGGCATTTTCCCCAAGATTGAAGAGATACGAACGACGCCCGAAGAGTGGGCGGTGATCGTTGATCGCATGTCGCGACTGCACAAGATGGAACTCACCCGGACAGAGATGGACGGCTTGCTGAAAGAACTTTGCTCATCGCAGATTCTGACGCCGGCCGAACTCGACAAGGTTTCCTATCTCAACCTGCTCAACAACCCGCAAACCATGGAAACGCCGGTCGGCGAGGATCAGCAGCAGTTGTTCAAGACCTGTGTGCGTTGCCACAGTGCCGGAAAGATCTACTCCTACCGGATGAACGATTCTTCCTGGGCCAGGCTGCGCGATTTCCACCTTTACATGTATCCGACGGTTGTCTACCAGTTGCGCGAGATGCGCTGGCCGAAAGAAGCCGATGCCGCGCTGGCCAAATTGGCAAAATCCCAGCCCTATGACCAGGCCTGGAAGGCACCGGCGGCGAACCCCGCAGGTTCCTGGCTGATCCTGGGCTACGAACCGGGCAAGGGGAATTACCGCGGCCAGGCGAAGCTAAGCGCCGGCAGCAATGACGAATACACCGTTCAGGGCAGCATCGCCTTCGCCGATGGCAACGTAGAAAGCTTCAAGGGCGAGGCGACGCTGTATGGCGGTCATGCCTTGCGCACGCGCACTACGCATAACGGCTTGAAGTCTCTGGGTGCCTATACGCTTGCAGAAGGCAAAATCAAAGGCGAGCATCACTTTCCCGCCCCCGATTTCAGAACTTCGTCGAGTACCTGGTATCCGGCAGATGGCAACCCGCAACTGCTCAAGGTATCGCCCGGCTTCATGCTCAAGGGCGAGATGACCACGCTGGTTCTGGAGGGAATCAAACTTCCCGACGCATCAGCCGCCGATATTCAGTTCTCGGCCCGCGGCGTGAAAGTGAAATCGGTCAAGCGCATCAGCGCCGAAGCGATTGAGGTGCAAGCCGTGTCCGGCAAGGATGGACTGGTCGAGGCCAGGATCGGGCTCAAGGGACTCAACTCGCTCCCCGTAATCCTCGCCAAACAGATCGACTTCATCAAGATCACCCCGGAAATGGGGCGGGCCCGGTTGGCTGGCGGGAAGCCGTTCCCGTCCGAAGGCGTTCAGTTTGATGCGATAGCCTTTGCCCGGGGAGGCAAACTTTCCAAACCGGCGGAAACCGTCCGCCTCGGACCCGTTCCGGCCAAATTCAAGTTATCGGCCCTGGTCAAACGACCGAATGACGACGACTTGCAATGGATGGGGATGATACATACGGACGGCAAATACATCCCTTTCGGCGATTATGGCCCGATTCAAACACGCGCACAGAGGGTTGAGGCCAACGGCCTGACGACGGTGGAAGCTGTTCACAAGCGAGGCAACCGGCAGTACGCAGCCAAAGCCAGGATGGTGGTCACTTTGCCGGACTTTGTACCGAGGATCCGGTGACATGATCTGCGAATGGACAGATCATCAGGTGTTTGGCGTCAAGGACGGGGCGATCCTGTTTGGAGTTGATCAGGGCACTCTGTTCCACATCGATGAAGAAACCCGCAGCACGCTTGCCCGGTGGAATGGCTCGCCAACCCTGAATCTGGATGAAGTTCCCATAGCGGACAGGGAAATTCTGGAAGGGTTGCGCGATGCCCGATTTCTTGCCCCCGCCGGCGCCAGGCATCGACTCGAGCCATCGCGCGATTTCGATATTGCGTCAATCCCCCTGACCACGATGGTGCTCGAAGTGGCGCAGGACTGTAACCTGAACTGCACCTACTGTTATGCCGATGGCGGATCCTACGGCAAGGCCGCCCGCCTGCTCGACCCTGCCACCGCCCGTCAGGCGGCGAGAAAGTTGATTGACGACTCGGCGGACCGGGACGCGGCGACCCTGGTGATATTCGGCGGAGAGCCGCTGATGAATATGCCCGCAGTCGAGGCGGCTGTGGCAGAAGCGCGGTCCTACGCGGCAGAGAAAGGCAAGCAGGTTTTCATTTCCCTGACAACCAATGGCACCCTGTTGACTGCCGATGTCGTTGACTTCATCCACGCCAACCGGATTGCGGTGGCGATCAGTCTTGACGGGCCGGCCGATCTGCACGATAGCAATCGGCCCAATTTGAAGGGCGCGGGAAGCTATTCGCGAATTACTGCGAATCTTTCCCGGCTGTTGCCTGGTGCCACGGCACCGGTCGCAGCGCGCGTGACGTTGACGCCCGATCAATGGTCGCGGGTCGAGGAGGTTTTTTTCCACCTGATGGACCTCGGTTTTCATGAGGTGGGGATTGCTCCCGTGAGCCCGGTGAGACGCGAACTGCTCCCTGATGCAAAGCAGGAGGATGACTTGCTGCAGGGATTCGCGGTCTTGGCCAAGGCCTTTCTCAAGGCGGCAAAAACCAATCGTCTTCTGCCATTTACCAACTTGATCGATCTCCTGGCGAGGCTGCATCTCGGCCAGACGAAATCCGTATCGTGCGGGGCCGGATACGGATACCTGGCGGTTGACTCGAGCGGCAGCATCTACGTCTGCCACCGCCTGGTAGGTGAAGCAGAATTCCGGGTCGGCAATCTTGACGACGGCGCTGCCCCCGGAGAAATACGCCGGGCCCTGGACTCGGTCACCTGCGGCAGGCAGGAAGCGTGCAGCAGCTGCTGGGCCAGGACGCTCTGTTCCGGCGGCTGCCACTACGAGAATCATCTCAGGGAGAACCAGCTCGGCTTGCCGCCCGGAGGAAGTTGCGACTTCATCCGCCGCTGGCTCCAGCTCGGCATCGAGGTCTACGCCGAACTGAGGCGCGATGGTTCAGACGAGATACTTGCGCGAATGGGGAAAAGGCTTAAATGCTGATTCCAGCTTTTTTGAAACAGGGCGACGAGGCCTGACGTCACGTCTGCCATCAAGCACGGAGGCTCAGATTATTGTGGACAAGAAGAAACGGATAGAGGCACTGAACGAAAAAGCCCGCGCCATCGAGGCGCTGTCCAGCGGCGAGCAGAAGTCGGTGGACGCCCTGCAGAGTGCGGACCCGCTCAATATGCCCGTTGGATGCTCGACCGTCTTCGATACCGGCTGGGAAACCAATCCCCGCCCGACCAACCCGGTGGGAATGTGCCAGCCCTCGGCGCACGATTTCCTCGGTTGCGCCGGCGACTGCTGGTGGCCGGCGCAGAACCCGGACGGCATGACCAATAACGCCGATCTCGAACTCATGTGCAGCAGCATCAGCCGTGACTGGCGCGACGTGAAATAGGCTTGTCGGCAGGCGTGTCATCAGGCAACAGGAGCGACGCTTGCTGCCCGGCCGCCGGATGTGCAGAGATAACTCAGAACTTAAGAGGGAGTTGGCTATGAAAGGCAAGAATTACCTACTGGCAGGACTCATGGCGCTTTGTCTCCTTACGGTCATCGGGCGCAGTGAGGCAAAAGAACTGATCTTCAACATGGGCTACGGCAAAGTCCAGGTAATTGATGTCGGCACTGATGAATTGCTTCCCGACATAGCGATCAAGGGATGGGCTCGTGAAGCCGCCGCTTCCGCTGACAAGAAATTTCTCTACGTGACTGCAAACCGGCATTTGATCCACAAGATCGACCTGAAAGAGATGCGGGTCGTCAAGTCCATCAACATGCACGATGAGGAGTGGGACCGGTTCATCTTCGGCATGGAATTGGTCGAGGATGGCAAGACCGCCTACGTGCACCTCTTGCCGCGCAGGATCAAGGGCGGCGATCAGGTTGTCGTCGGCTCGCCCATCGTCGCGCAGATCGATCTTGAGACGGGCAAGATTCTGCGCAGCATCGAGGTTCCCTTCGGCGTGTCTTATCTGGCCTATGTGAAGAATAAGCAAACGCTTTACGCGGTCGGCCAGGATATAACCATGATTGACGTCGCGGGCAGGGAGATGAAGTTATCGGGCTTGTATCCCATGTTCGACAAGGGGATAAACATGCTGCCATTGTTCACTTACGCGGAAGAAAACAACGGGGTGGCGCTGTTGCCGTACGGGATCGGCGAGGCAAGCGGCCTCTTGAGCATCGACACGCATACCGGAGCGATTACGGAAACGATGATCAAGAGCCCGATGATGGTGTATGGCGCCATGTATTCGCCGGACATGAAGAAGGCCTACGCCAATATGGACGAACTGTATGTCGTCGACCTGGCGACGCAAACGGTGACCAGCAGTCAATCCATCCCCACGGGGACAACCTTCAGCCTGATGACGAGCGCCGACGGCAAGAAGATATATTTGCAGGGCGGGGCGAACATCACCATTTATGACGCCCAGACGCTCAAGGTGATCAAGGTGCTGCACATGTCCACCGACGGGATGCTGCTGCGCAGGGTAAGCATGTAGCCGGCGCAGTATGGAGTATGGAATTCTTGTGCACGACGCCAGTCCGTTGCCGGCGGATCCACGGGATGTGTGCGCATCATCGTGGCGGTCCATGCTCCCTCCAGGTCAACTGCGCGCCCTCTATTTCGGTTCGGAGTTCTGTGCCGACCTGCTTCCGGGAGGGGCCGCGGTCAGGCGTTACTGCGCCCGGGCTCGCAGCGCAGGAATCGAAGCCGTTCTGTTGACGCCCATCGCTACGCCGGCAGGGCTTGCAAGAATTCAAAAGTTGTTGGCGGGCTTCGCTCAAACCGGCGAAGCGCCTGCGGTCGTGTTCAACGACTGGGGTGTCGCCAATTTGCTGCGTGAATCCTTTCCGCATCTCGAGCGCAGGGCAGGACGCCTGATCAATCGGGGGTTACGCGATCCCCGCCTGATGGATCAGGTACCGGACGCGGAAACCGCCCTGGAGGCGACCGCAAGCGATCGGGGCAGGCGGATGAGGGCCCATCTGGTAAGGTTCGGCGTGACAGCGCTGGAGACCGATGTAGACATCGAAGGAAGTTTTCTTGGCGATGGAAGCGAAGGATTGCAGCGAGTGCTCTATCTTCCCTTTGCGTTCGCCGCCAGCAGCAGGAACTGCCTGGTAAAAGCTGAAGGGGCGCCCACCAGTGACGAATGCTTTACCAAGGGCCTGGAGATCCCCTGCAAGGGCTCCTGCCGCGGACGTCGGGATCGTATCGAGCGGGCGGATACCCGCCTGCCCCTCTGGCGAGCCGGCAACACGATCTTTTTCGAGGTCCCGCAATTCCGCGCCGGGGCGATGATTCAGCAGGCGGATCGCATTGTCCTTCATGGAAGGCCCTCACCATAAACATCCTGGCGCCGTTGCGGCACTCCATCGAAGTCGCTCCATTGCTGGAAGCTGGCGCTGATGAGTTCTTCTGCGGACTGACGCCTCCCGGTTGGGAGTCGCGTTTCGGCAAGGCGTGGGCAAGCCGGCGCGCGCCGGGGTCGGCGGACGTTCCTGATGCGGACGATTTCGAGCGGATTGTTGCCAAGGCCGGCTCACGCCCCGTCTATGTGACGCTGAATGCGCCTTACTACCCCGCCGGTGCGGTGGAAATGCTTGCCGAATTTGGCGCCCGGTTGCTTGGCGCCGGAGCAGCGGGGTTGATCGTCGCTGACACGGATCTCCTGCTGGCGCTCGCAGAATCCGGTCACGGGCAACACCTCCATGTATCAAGCCTGGCCACCTGCATCAATGCCGGATCGGCAAGATACTATCGTGACCTGGGCGTAAGAAGAATAATTCTCCCCCGGCATGTGACCCTCGACGAAATCGGGCAAATACTGATCCCCGATCTGGAGTTCGAGGTCTTTCTGCTCAACGATGGTTGCGTCTTCGAGGAAGGGTTGTGCGCGACAACACATGCCGCCGGCGCGTTCTGTACCCTGGACGGTGAAGGCACCGAGGGCATCTTGCCCGCGACCTTGGAACGCTACGCCTTCTGGAAGTGGACGCTGAACCATAGCGGGTGCCGCACCGGCAATGGCTACCCGATGGGGCCCTGCGGTTTGTGCGCAATACCTCGCCTGCTCGCCTTGGGAGTCGTCAGTTTCAAGGTCGTCGGGCGGGAAGCATCGCTGCCACGGAAGCTGGCCTCGGTGCAAATCGCGGCACAGGCATTGCGTCTGGCGAAGCAGGGAGCCGGCCCGAAGCAAATCCAGGAGGCGGTTGTCGCGCTGCGCGGCTCGCCCCAGATGTGCGAGGAGCGGCATCTGTGTTACTACCCGGATATCTGGCGGAAAGAGACGTCAGCATGCTGACGGGATTGGGATTGTTTACCCGCCATTTGCGCGGCAAAGGCGCCCTCATTGCCGCCATGTTGCTGCTTGGTCTGGCGGCTGCCGCAAGCTCGCTGGCATCGCCGCTGATCGGCAAGGTCTTCATCGATTCGGTTGTCGGCGAGCGCAATTTTGCTTTGGTACCGCAACTGGCCCTGGCACTTATCGGACTGGCAGTCGCCGACCTGATCCTCAGTGCATGCATTCGCCAGGTCCATACCAGGCTCTCGGCCCGGGTTCTTGTGGAAATCAGGGAACGTCTGTTTGCCCAATGCATGCATGCGCCGTTGGCCCAGATCGAGCGATTCCGCCATGGTGACCTGTTGAGCCGGTTCGGTTCCGACATTCCAAAGATACAGACACTGCTGGTCGATGGCGTCCTCGGATTCTTCCAGCAGGTGCTGTTCCTCGCGGTCGCGGCGCTGGTCCTTCTGCATCTGTCTGTGCCGCTTGCGCTCTGGAGTTTCGCCGGGATTTTCGTTGCCCTGGTGATCACCGCCGGTTTCCGCGCACCGGTTGAACGAGGAACCCGGGTCGTCCGGGACGCCATGGTCGACCTGTCACACTTTCTTACCGAACGTCTCGGCGCCTTGCGGGCAGTCCGTTTGCATCAGGCACAGAAGCACGATCAGCAAGCGTTCGCAGGCTACAACAACGTCCTGGTGGACCGCCTGTTGAATTTTCAGGCCCTCAATTCCGCCGCATCCGGTTTCCCGATGCTGACGCTCAGTGCCAGCCTGGCGTGGATTTATCTGCTCGGTGGAGGCTTGATCGAAAGCAATGCCATCAGCCTCGGGACATTCGTCGCCTTTGTTCTGTACCAGGGACGACTGGTCAGTCCGGCGATGGGCTTGCTCGGCTTGCTAAGAAACATCCAGGAAGCACGGGTAAGCCTGGAGCGGGTGGTTGAGGTACTTGCATTCGAGGACACGGATACTGTGGAGCCAGATTCCGCCGGACTCAAGCCTGGCGAGATTGTGATCGAGAACGTCAGTTTCGCCTATGCCGGATCGCCCAATGTGCTCAACAGGGCAAGTCTCCGGGTTTCGCCGGGCGAGCATATAGCCATCTTCGGGGCATCGGGAAGCGGCAAGTCAACCCTGGTGCAGATACTGTTCGGACTGCGCGCGGCGAACCAGGGACGGGTAGCGCTCGGCGCTGCAGGCAACACTGCGAAGGCGCGGCTGGGCTATGCCGGCAGCGAGCCTTTTCTGCTGCACGCGACAATTGCGGAGAACCTGCGCTACGGTCATCAGGACATCAGCGACGAAGACATGCAAAAAGCGGCGTCGCTTGCCGAGGCGCACGAATTCATTTCCCTGTTGCCGGAAACCTACCAGACCGTCATCGGCGGAAAGGGACTGGCTCTTTCTGACGGACAGAGGCAGCGCATCGGGCTGACCCGGCTCATTCTGCACAACCCGGCGATTGTAGTACTGGACGAGGCCTATTCCGCCCTCGACCCGGACACCGAGGCAAAGGTTAGCCGGAAGCTTTTCAGTCATTTTCATGATCGTACGTTTATTGTTATTGCCCATCGATTGCACTCTCCGGAGGCGTTCGATCGCATGTACTTGATGGAGGACGGAGCACTCCGCCAGGTTGATAGGGACCAACCCGCTCCGGAACTTCGCGGCGGGTCAATTCGGTACGCTGCAGAAAATCCGGTCAGTCTCGATGAGGTTCGCCGCAAGCAATCTGCGTCCCGGTGACCATGGAACCGCCGGCGAAATCCAGGCTGCGGATCGGGGTGATAGATACCGGCGTCAACCCCTGGCACTCGCATGTGATGGGAGGCGTCACCGGCTGTCGAATCTTCCTCGACGATGATGGCAGGATTCAGCAGGACGACGATTTCAGAGATCTGGTCGGCCATGGCACTGCAGTCGCCGGCATACTGCGGCAGCAGCTTCCCGAGGCCGAAATCTTTGCGGTCAGGGTATTCGAACGTAATCTCACCTCATATCCCTCCCTGGTGGCACGCGCCATCCTGCATGCCGCAGCTGAAGGTTGCTCAATATTGAACCTGAGCCTGGGCATGTCCGCCGGTCCGGGCTGCGACCTGCTCGGCACCGCCTGTGACGAGGTGATGCAGGCGGGCTGCACCGTTGTTGCAGCGGGTCATGCCGGGAATGACCGGTTGCTGCCTGCCTCGCTGCATGGCGTACTTGGCGTGGTCGCAGACGACCGGATTCCGCCGGGCGAAATTCGCGTAGTTCCGCGACGCGCCTACCCCTATGCAGCTTCAGGACGCCCGCGAGAACTGGAAGCACTGCCAACTGTGCAAAACCTCTGGGGAAATTCCTTTGCCTGCGCGCGAGTGACCGCCTACGTCGCCAGGCACGGAGCGCATTTCACTTAAGACGCCAAGAGCCGGGCGCTCGCGGGGTGCGCAAATCGCTATGCGAAACGGATTCCGGCTAGTCAAAGATCATGACGATTTCGAGAACCCCTGATTCCTTGGAAACCTGAACATTGTCGCAGGCTTTCTTCGCCAGACTGATCATCTTCTTGTTGCCTTGCAATACCTCGGCAAGAAAGCCGCGCACGCCTTTCTGCTTCGCATATTCCATCAGCCTTTGTTGCATGGCACGGCCGAGGCCCGTGGCCTGCCACTCGGGCACGATCATGTAGGCGACTTCAGCAAGGTTGGTCGACGCATTGAGGAAGTAACAGGCGCTGCCGATGATCTCCTCGTTCTCGCGCGTGCCGACGGTAGCCATGAACGCGACCTCGGTATCGAAGTTGACGTTGCACAGACGCTGCGCCGCGGCGAAGGTCAGGCCATCGAGCCGCTGGAAAAAACGGGTGTAGACATCTTCCGCGCTCATGCGATAGAAGATCTCCTTCATCGCCATGACATCGTGGGCACCGGCCGGACGCAACAGCACCACTTTGCCTTCTTTCAAGGTCACGTGGCGCTCTTCCTCAACCAGGTAAGCCTTGCTGCTCGCCACTTTCTGCTCGGCGCGTACGAAATGCAGCCGCTTGGCCTCCTCCAGCAACTGCGGGCGGAAGTCCGGATGCGCCACCTCGATCAGCGCCACCGCCCGCTCGCTGATCGATTTGCCGTAGAGGTAGGCGATTCCATACTCGGTAACCACGTAATGCACGTCGGCACGCGCTATGGTCACCCCTTCACCGGCCTGCAGGGTGGGGCGGATGCGCGACTCCTTGCCGTCTTCGGTGGTCGAGGAAAGACAGACGATCGGCTTGCCTCCCTCGGACATGGCCGCACCCCGCATGAACTCGGGCTGACAAGAGATGCCGCTGTAGAAGCGGCCCTGAAACTGATCGGTGCACACCTGCCCGGTCAGGTCGATGGCGAAAGCCTGTGTCAGAGACACCATCCGCTTGTTGCGGGCGATGGCCTCAACGTTGGCGACGAACTCGATCGGACGGAACTGAAACAGCGGGTTGCCATCCACCATGTCGTAGAGCTGGCGCGAACCCATGCAGAAACTGGTAACGATCTTGCCGGGATGCTGGGTCTTCTTGCGGCCGGTGATCACGCCGTGATCAATCAGGTCGAGAATGGAATCGGTGATCACGTCGGAATGTATGCCGAGGTCCAGACGGTTCTTGAGGAACTTCAGCGTCTCGTTGGGAATGCGGCCGAGACCTATCTGCAGGGTAGATCCGTCTTCGATGATCTCGGCGACATAGCGGGCGATGCTGGACGCTATGTCGCTGGCCGGCTCATGTTGATATTCGATCAAAGGCGTATCCACCGCCACGAACTTCTCGATCATGTCGACGTGCAAAAAACTGTCGCCGGCGGTTCGCGGCATATGCGGATTGACCTCGGCAATGATGCGCCGGGCCTGGCGAACGATGGCCATGGTTATGTCCACGGAAACGCCGAGGCTCACATAGCCCTGCCGGTCCGGGGGTGACACCTGGACAAGGGCGACGTCGGCCCGGATGCGGCCGTTCTGAATGAGCGGCGGGATCTGGGTAAGCGACAGCGGCACATATTCGGCGCGGCCGGTATTCACCAGTTCAGTCATGTCGCTGCCGACGAAGAAGCAGCGGTGGCGGAAGCGACTGCAGGGAACGCCATCGACCACCGGCACCATGCCGGTGGTGAGAAAGTGAAACAGCTCGAGATCGGCCGGCGGGTGATCCATGCTCTCCAGCGCATGCACCAGAGCGCGGGGGGTGGCACACGCGGTGCCGACAAAAACCTTGCTGCCGGGCTTGATGCTCTTTGCAGCGTCGAGGGCGGTAACGTATTTGTCCGGTGTTGCGGCGAACTCGTTCATCATGGTGTCGTGGGCGGCCGAGAGGGATGACTGCGACATTCTAATCGCATCAATTCAATCGCTGTGCGAACATGACGGCCGGTTGTTGGCGGACGTCGCCGGCACAAGCCGCCGCACCGTGCGCGGACCGCCTGCCGCCTGCCGGAACCTATCAATGCGACGGCTTTGCGCCCTTGCGGTTTTCGCGCAGCCAGGCCGCCAGCTGCGGGTGATCAGGCGCCGCATCCACAAACCTGAGGCGGGTATGCCCGCCGATGTGCGCGACAACCTCGCAGCCCAGTTCGCCGATGGCGTCGAGAGTCATGCGAACCGTTTCGCCTCTGGCGACGGCAATCTCGCGATCAAGTCGTGCTCCTGCCATGGAAATGTCATGGACGCTGACAGGGTAGTCCGCATCAGCGAGGTGGAGCAAAGCGTTCAGAACGCTCGGCACGCGCCCGTGCCTGCGCTGCTCGGCCGCCCGGCGTGAATAGTCGACAGCCCCCTGCTTGATCCGGTCGAACGAACCCTTGACATTGATGGCCTCGAACAGATTGCGCGTATCGCTCATCAGCATGGCCGAGCCCTTGATGGCGCGGTCCATATCCGCGGCCGGGTTGGCCGACATTCGCCCGTGACCCGGATACATCGACGCCAGGCGAAACTCGCGCAGACGCTCCAGACTGTTGATGTAGTCGCTGATATTGCCCGAGGCGAAGATTCCACCCAGGACCCCGCCGGCGAAAATCGTATCCCCGGTGAATATCGCGCCACGCTCGGGCTCGTACAGGCAGATCGCGCCGGAACAATGCCCCGGCGCGTAGACCACCCGCAGACGGATCCCGCCAAGATCAAGCAGCGAACCATCCTGCAGGTGAATGTCGACATGGATGGCCGATTTTTCGACGTTGAATGCGCCGGCCATCATCGAGAAGTCATCGTCGAGCTGCAGCTTGTTGGCGGCACGCCCATGCGCCGCCACAACCACATGCGCGGGCAGGTTGCGCAGGCCGCCGACATGATCGATATGCTCGTGGGTCAATATCACAATGCCGATATCATCAATGCCGACGCCGATTTCAGCCAGACAGGAACAGATGAACTCATGGTCCTGCGGCATCCCGGTATCGATCAGCGCAATCTTGCGCTCCCCTTTCAGGACAAATACGTTGCTGCCTCCGGACTTGCCGCCAGGAATCAGAAATATCCCGTCGTCAAGTCGGGCGATTGAGCCGCCGGCGCGCTTGACCTTCATTTGACGGCTTCCCGCTGCGCGCTGTTGGAACGCAGCCGTGACGCCATGACTTGAAGGACTATCAGCGCGAAAGCCGGCTGCTGACTGACCAGATAGACAAAATGGCCGCTGTCGATTGCGAGAACCCTGGCTCCTTGTGATCCCGCTGTGGCGCTGGCGAATCGGGGACTCTGGTCCACCAGCGCCATTTCACCGAAGAATTCACCCTTGCCCAGCGCCGTATACGCAATGTCGTCAGCTTCGCCTTCCTTGTGGATCTCCACCAGGCCGTCATGAACGACGTACATGACATCCCCCGGGTCTCCCTCCCGGAAAATGCTCTGCGCCGGCTCATACACCCGCAGAAAGCGGGTCAGTCCCGAATCATCAAGCCCGTCCATAAGGTCTCTTTAAGCGAACATGTCAGCGGCCGAGTCTAGTCGACGCTCCCGGTGCGGTAAACGGCGGCCATCTCTATCCACTGGCCTGCCCGCCGCGCAAGCCTTCCTGCCGCTGGCAACCGGCGATTGACTGCGACGGCACAACTCAGTAATACTGGCCGTGATTCATTTCCATCAACCATTCCAGAACAGGAGAAATCATGAGAACCGTTTCTGACATTCTTGGATCGCGGAAAGGCAGGATCATTTCGATCGGTTCGACGGATTCTGTGCATGACGCCTTGGTACAGATGGAGGAGCACGACGTCAGCGCCCTGCTCGTCATGCAAAACGGAAAGCTGGTCGGCATAGTCTCGGAAAAGGACTACGCCCGCAAGGTAGTGCTGCAAGGACGCACCTCTAAGGCAACCAAGGTCAGCGACATCATGGTCGAGCATGACCGGATTCTCTTCGCCACATTGAAGATGACCGAGCCGGAAGCCATCCGGCTCATGTCCGAGAACCAGATCCGCCATCTTCCGGTTCTGGACGGGAAGAAGAAGATTGTTGGCGTCATCTCGATCCGTGACTTCAGTTTTATCGAGGATCCGGAAGTCGAAGAGTGAGTCCATCGGGGGTGCTTGTGCCGGCCGGTGCTGAAGGCTCATGAAAGTCCGGCGCACGCTGCGTCACCGGTCTGGCGGCGGCTGCGGCCTCGGCGCGATCGGACGCCGCCCGGCGGAGGAACTGGCTTGACGCGGAAAACATTCATCGGCCATATCCCCGGCGATCTGCTCTACGATGCGCAATACGACATGTGGGTACGGCCCGACGGCGCAGAGGTGCTGATCGGTGCCAGCAGCTTCGGCCTGTTTCTGGCGGGCGAGATCATCGGCTTCACGGCCAAACCGAAGGGCGCCGAAGTGAGCCGGGAGCGCGGGCTGGGCACCGTGGAATGCGCCAAGACCGTGCTTGCCGTGCATGCACCGGTGTCCTTTTTGCTGCTGGAGGCCAACGAGGCGGCCGAGGAGCGCCCCGCCATCCTCAATGGCGATCCCTATGACGCCGGCTGGATGGTGCGCGGCCGGCCCACGGCGTGGGAGGCGGAACGCGGCAGACTGGTCGATGCGGCGGCCTACCGCGCCCACGTCAGGCGCGTTGAACCGGCGGCGGAATTTCTGTGAGCGGACAGCGCCGCAAGCTCGCCATCCTGCTCTGGTCGGCGACCGCGGAGCAGCCCCAGCTGTGCGCCACGCCCTTCGTACACGCCGCGGCTGCGGCGGCATTCGACTGCGAGGTCGAGATTCATTTCGCCGGCCCCAGCGTGCGCCTGCTGGTGGCCGGCGTCGCCGATTCGCTGCGGCCCTGGCCGGGCGTCGACACCTCGATCTACAACATGATGAGGCAGGCGGCAAATCTCGATGTCGCCTTTCGCGCCTGCGCCATGGCCATGGGCGCGCTGGTGGGCAAGGACGAAGCCTTGATCGCCGAATACGGCGGCACAGTCGCCGCCAGCGCTTTTGTCGCCCGCACACTCGACCCGGAATGGGCGACGCTGGTGTTCTGAAGCCGATGCCTGCGACCCGCATCTGCCGCTGCCCTTCCTGCCGGGCGCCCATGACTGCGCAGGGCTTCGCGCGCAAGACCGGCGGCGAGGTCGAGCTCGACCTGTGCTTCGCCTGCCAGGGTATCTGGTTCGACGAGCACGAAAGCCTGCACCTGGCGCCGGCCGGTGTCATCGGGCTGTTCAAGCTGATCCACGAGCACCGCGACGACCTGAGCCTGGCACTGGCCAGCCCGTTGCGCTGTCCGCGCTGCAGCGAGCGCCTGCTCCATGTTCAGGACCGCGTCAAAAGCGGGCTGTTCAACTACATGAGTTGCGCCCGGCATGGCCGCTTCGTCAGCTTTTCCCAGTTCATGATCGAGAAGGGCTTCGTGCGCCAGCTGAGCGGCGCCGAGCTCGACCAGCTAAAGGTCCGCATCGGCGCGGTGCGCTGCACGGGTTGCGGCGCAGCCGTGGATATCCGCCGGGAAAGCGCCTGCAGCCACTGTCGCGCGCCGATTGCGATCCTCGACACGCAGGCGGTCGAGCAGGCGCTGGCCGGCTACCAGCAGGCGGCCGCCAGGCAGGCGGCGGCGCCCGAGCCGGCGCTGCTGGCAGAGGCGATACTGGTCCGCGAACATGAGCGCAGCCGGTACCAGCACCAGCGCAGCAGCCTGCTCGAGGCTGACGTCGGCGACCTGCTGCTGGACGGCATCGCCATGGTCGGGGACATGCTGTGGTGATGAAGGAGCAGATCACCGGCGTCGTGCTCGCCGGCGGCCGCGGGCAGCGCATGGGCGGTGTCGACAAGGGCCTGCAGGAGCTGGGAGGGCGGCCGCTGGTGCAGTGGGTGCTGGAACGTCTGGCGCCGCAGGTCGGCACTGTCCTGATCAGTGCCAATCGCAACCTGCCGCGCTATCGTCAATTCGGCTGCACCGTACTCGCCGACAGTGCCGCCGGTTTCCTCGGCCCTCTGGCCGGACTGCAAACCGCGCTGGCGCATACGACGACCCGGTTCCTGGTAGCCGTGCCCTGCGATTCGCCGTTGTTGCCGACCGATCTCGTGCAGCGATTGAGCGATGGCATGGTGCGGGATGGCGCCGAACTCGCCGTAGCGCGCACCGGCAGCCAGGTGCAGCGGACGTTCTGCATGGTGCGTCGGGATATTTTGCCGACGCTCGACGCCTTTCTCGCATCCGGCGACCGCAAAGTGGGCCTGTGGCTGGCGTCGCTCAATGTCGTCGAAGTCGGCTTCGACGACGAGGCCGAAGCCTTCAGCAACATCAATACGACGGATGAGTTGAGCGCCCGGCAGCAGACGGGCAAATGACCGTACGGCGCTTCCTGCCGCCGCCGACCGGCGCGAACAACCGGCGACCGGGCAAGTTGCGGCTGTTTCAGAATTCGTATTCGAGCTGCAGTCGCACGGTGTGGTCGCGAGCTGCCGACGAGGTCGCCAGCAGCCAGGCGGCGTTGTATTTGATGGACTGGTGCTCGGTGACAGGCAACTTGCCGAAGACGGCCGGACCCGCGCTGTGAGCGCGCTCATTCGCCGGTGCCCAGTGGTTCCACGGGCCCATCTCGGCGAAGCCTTGAAATCCGAATTCAAACTGCGGAAGCCATCGATACTTGGCTTGCCACTGGTAGAGCAAATTGGTGTCGCCGGGAGTCTCCGCCCGGTGGCTGCGTTGGAAAAGCAGATTGGCATTGAGCTGAAGCCTGCCGAAGTCGGTCTGGAATAGAGGCCCCCATGTCACCTCCCAACCTTCCGCATGGATCCGGGGGCGCTCGACTTCGATCAGAAAGCCGACATCGACGGGATACTTTCCGGTCTCGGTAAGCTGAAACTTGTTTTCCCACTCGACGGCATCGTATTTTGCCGGGTCGTTGTTTTCGCGCTTGTACTTCAGATTGACCTCGGTGAACCACCATTCGCTGACACCGTAGCCGACGCCGATGGTGGCAGCTGCCTGGGAGGGGTCTGCGCCCTTGCGTGAGCTTCCCAGGTTGAAGTCGATTTCCCTTTCGCCGTAGTCGACATTCGGCGTATGGACATAGTCCGCCGGCCCCGCCACCGCAGACAGCGGGGCCAGCAGGAGCGCGGCAGCCAGGCGCGGCAGGTTAATTTTCATACAGGTCACTTTCAGCCGGGCGCCGGCAATCGCGGCCGGATACGGGAGAGGCGCATGCCGGCGAGGACGAGCACCAGGGTCGCGGCGTAGAACGCCGCCTGGACACCGGATGGCCTGGCTTCATAGCCGACCAGGGCATGCAGGAAGCGGCCGGAAATCGACCTGTCATCGAGCAGCCAGGACAGATCCCAAAGCGGATCGGCGAGGCTGGGAAGGAGATCCGCCTGGACCAGGAAGCGCGCCGCCTGACTGGCCATGGCGGCCGCCAGAAGAAGGATCAGGGCGCTGGTGGCGGAAAAGAACAGCCGCGCCGGAATGCGCACGAAGCCGGCGTAGAGCCCGTAACCTGCCAGCGCGCCGGACAGCAGGCCGATGGCCCCGCCGCCGACCACGCTGGCGACGGTTTCCTCACCGCCGGTCAGGAGTCCATAGAGGAACAGTGCGGTCTCGGAACCCTCGCGCAGAATGGCCAGCGCCACCACCGCTGCCAGCGCCGACATTTCCCGGGTGCCGGAGGTGACGTCCCGGCCCATGCGTTTGGCATTGCCGGCCAGTTCCATGCCATGCCGTGCCATCCAGATGTTGTGCCAGGCCAGCATCGCTGCGGCCAGGCCGAGGATGCCGGCGTTGAACAGTTCCTGGCCGATGCCCGCCGCCAGTTCGGCGATCTGTCCGGTCAGCAAGGCGACGAGCAGCGAGCCGCCGAGGCCGGCGCCGAGGCCCGCCGTCAGCCAGGAATTGCGCGCCGGCAGGTTGCGCGTCGCGGCGGCGACAATGCCGATGATCAGGGCCGCTTCCAGGGCTTCGCGAAAAACGATGATGGCTGCGCCTAGCATTTGACGTCACTCCGCAACGATGGCGCCGCGCGCCGTCTTGTCATGAAATTCACCGAAGAATGCGTAACGACCCGCACTCAGGGGGCCGATAAATATACTGGCTTTGCTTCCCGGGGCGATAAGCTTTTCGCGGTTGAGTGCATGACTCTCGAATTCCTCGGGGCTGGAATCCTGATTGTGCACCACCAGTTTTACCTTTTGCCCCGCGGGAACGCGGACCTCCGCAGGTTCAAAGCGGTGGTCGCGAATGGCGAGCGCGATTTCTATTTCCGCGGCAGGGACGGACAAGGGAAGCAGGGCAAGCAGGGCAACGAGTCGGTTCATGGCATCTCCTTGCGGTAATGATAATCGTTCGCATCTACGGAGTCAAGAATTTATGCCGCACGTGCCGCAGATCCGGCAAACCGGCGCAGGGTTCCGGCGTCAGGCGGCGACACGATTGTTCACAATTGAAGCGGAAAAAGGCCGACAAATGATAGAGTTGGCAGCCACAACCGGATTTGACGTTGATGCCATAGTCGCCACAGCATGCGCCAAGACACGAGACCTGAACACTTCAATGGCTGAACAAGTTACTGACCCCGGTCTGCAGGAGCACGACATTGATCGCCTGGCGCGCGAGATCGGCATTCCGCCCTGCCCCGCCATCCTCAGCCGTTTCTCCGCCGAAATGCACCGGCAGGAACCCGACATGCGCAAACTGGCCGACCTCATCGGCAGCGATATCGCCCTGTCGGCGTCGCTATTGAAACTCGTCAATTCGACGTTCTACGGCCTGCGCACCAAGGCCACCAACGCGCATCAGGCGCTGTCGATCATCGGCTTGCGCGCCGGCGCCAACCTGGTTACCGGACTGATCCTGCGCCAGGCGTTCCCGCCCGGCGGAAGCGCGCTGATGCAGCGCTTCTGGGACAAGTCCGCCGGCCTCGCTTCGGCTGCCCTGGTGGTGGCACGGCGACTCTCCGGCCTGGACCTCGACGAAGCCCATACCTACGTGTTGTTTCGCGACTGCGGCATGCCGGTGATGATCAGGAAATTCGGCGACTATGCAAATATCATCGACCGGCTGGAGCATGTGCCGGGAATCCAGGTGACAACCGTCGAACAGACGGAGTACCGCTACAGTCACGCCCGGGTCGGCTACGCGCTGGCCTGCGGCTGGCTCCTGCCGGAATCCTTCTGCCGGGCGATTCTGTACCACCACGATTTTGAAAAGCTGGCCTCGGGCCGCCGCGAAGCCGAGCCCGCCAACCGCAAGCTGGTGGCCTTCGGCCTGCTGATGGAGCAGATAGCCATGGTCCGCTCGGGCGGCGGCCTTTGCCCGGACTGGGAACCCGGCGAACAGCTCGTGCTGCAGACTTTCGGCATCACGCCCGATGACATAATCATGTTGGCGCAAGAGCCTGCGCTTGAAGCAGACTGAAATACAGGTGACGCACAGAATGTTTCAATTAGCCGAAGACCAGCGCAGATGAACACCACCGGGCCGAAGCCGCCCCGATCCCGCAATGCCGTGCTGGACACGCTGAACGCGTCCTTCAAGGTGTTCCGCGACTGCCGCCCGTTGGCGCTGGGCATTCACAAGGCCATCAAGGAACGGCTGCCCGACATTAATGCAAGGGAATTGCGCAACGCCTTGAGAATGCATACGGCATCGACCCGCTATCTCAAGGCCTTGTCCCAAGCCGGGGAGCGATTCGATCTTGATGACGTCCCGGCGGGCGAGGTCACGGCGGAGCAAAAGCAGCAGGCGACCAGCGATCTGCGCCTGCGCTTCAAGAAACAGGCGGAACTGCACAAGGCAGAACAGGCGGCGAAGCAGCACCGGGAGAACCTGCTGAAGCTGGCCGACAAGTTCAATACGCGCTGATCAAGCCCCCGCCGCTCGCCGGCAGCGCGCCGAAGTTTGACGTAGTCGGGAGCCGGCCTCATCATGCCGGTCGATAGCGCGGCTGTGTGCCGACGAGTTGCGCAAAAACCAGTCAGGAGTTTGCCGTGGGCTTGAGTCTCAGCGGTTTCGACAACAAGGTGGCGGTGGTCACCGGTGCCGGGCGCATGCGCAGCATCGGCCGGCCCATCGCCGTGACGCTGGCCCAGGCCGGCTGCGACATAGTGCTTACGGGCAGCGGCCGGTCGCCGGAGCGTTATCCGGAAGACGAGAAGCAGGCCGGCTGGCGCGACATCGAGTCGGTGGCCGACGAGATACGCGACCTCGGTCGCCGCGTCCTTGCCGTGGTATCGGATGTGGCCGATCCGGACGCGGTCGAAGCGCTGTCGCGGCAGGTGGTGGCCGAACTGGGACGCGTCGACTTCGTCATCAACAATGCCGGTTCCACGCGCGGCCTGGACCGGCAGCCGGTGGCGAGCCTGCCGGTCAGCGAGTGGCAGCGGGTGATCGACACCAATCTCAACGGCAGTTTCTACATGTGCCAGGCCTTCGCCCGGCGCATGATCGAGGGCGGCCGGGGCGGCGCCATCGTGAACATATCAACGCTCGGCGCGCGCCTGCTGGCGGCCGGCACCGCCGCCTACGCCGCCTCCAAACTGGCCATCAACGGACTCACCACCATACTGGCCGGCGAACTCGGCCAGCATGGCATCCGCGTCAATGGCGTCGGGCCCGGCCTGATCGACACCAGCCGCCTCGATGATGTCGGCCGTGGCGAGGCGTGGCAGCAGATCGTCAAGACTTTCATACCGCTCGGCCGCGCCGGTACCGGCGCGGACATCGCCAACATGGTGGCTTTCCTGTGCAGCGACCAGGGAGCCTGGATCAGCGGCCAGAGCATCTTCGTCGACGGCGGCCACAGCAACGTGCCGCTGTTGATGCCCGGCCGCTAGGCGACAATCCCGTTGCGAACCTCGATGAGTGCTCGAGGCGAGGACGATGGTGCGAATGGCATTGGCCGGGCAGTACTTCACTATTTTTCGAATCAGGCAAGACCCTACGGAGACAAGCATGCTGACTTTGAACGTAAACGGCACCCGCCATCAGGTGGACGTTGATCCCGACACGCCCTTGCTCTGGGTATTGCGCGACACGCTGCGCCTGACCGGCACCAAGTACGCTTGCGGCGTCGCGGCATGCGGCGCCTGTACCGTCCATGTCAATGGCGCGCCGATGCGCTCCTGCACGACACCGGTGTCGGCGGTTGCCGGGCAGCGCATCACCACCATAGAAGGCCTGCAGTCAAAGGTGGCGAAAGTCGTCCAGGCTGCCTGGGAAAAGCTGGATGTCGTCCAGTGCGGCTACTGCCAGTCCGGGCAGATCATGTCGGCAGTGGCCCTGCTGACAAGCAACGCCCGGCCCTCCGACAAGGACATTGATGATGCCCTGGATGGCAACCTGTGCCGCTGCGCAACCTATCAACGCATCCGCGCCGCGATTCACGAAGCGGCGCGCAACCTGGGTTGAGGACATGGCCATGAACGAACTACGCATTGAAAACCGCAGCCGTCGCGAATTCCTCATCGCCGGAGCCGGACTGACGCTTGCCCTCTGCATGCCTTCCGCCGGCGCCGCTGCGGCGGGTGCCGGCAAACTGCCGGGCACATTCGAACCGAACGCCTTCGTGCACATAGGCACCGACAACCTGGTCACCGTTATCGTCAAGCACCTGGAAATGGGACAGGGTACCTATACGGGCCTGCCGACACTGGTGGCCGAGGAACTCGACGCGGCCTGGGCACAGGTCCGCGTCGAAGGCGCGCCGGCCGATGCCAGGCGCTACAACAACCTCCTGATGGGCACCATGCAGGGCACGGGCGGCAGCACGGCGCTCGCCAACTCCTTCGAGCAGTTGCGTCGCGCCGGTGCCACGGCGCGCGCCATGCTCGTGGCGGCGGCGGCGCAGCGCTGGTCGGTGGCGGTGGACGGCATCTCGGTCGGCCAGGGGGTCGTGCGCCACGCGGCCTCAGGCCGCAAGGCCGGTTTCGGTGACCTGGCCCTGGCAGCGGCTGCATTGCCGGTACCCGAACAGGTCAGCCTCAAGTCGCCCAAGGACTTCGTCTATATCGGCAAGCGGGTGCCGCGCAAGGACAGCAAGGCCAAGATCAACGGCACGGCGCAATTTACCCAGGACGTCAATCTGCCGGGCATGCTCACGGCGCTGGTTGCACATCCGCCGCGATTCGGCACCACGTTGAAATCTTTTGACGCCGCGCGCTGCAAATCGGTAAAGGGTGTTGTTGATGCATTCGCCATTCCCTCCGGCGTCGCCGTCCTGGCCCGCGACTTCTGGTCGGCCAAGAAGGGGCGCGATGCCCTCGTCATCGAATGGGACGAATCCAGAGCCTTCCGCCTCGGCACCAGGGAAATCGTCCGCCAATATCAGGCATTGCTCGACCAGCCCGGCGCGGTGGCCCGCAACGATGGCGACGCGCAGGGCGGGCTGCGCACCGCGACGAAGCAGGTGACGGCGGATTTCAGCTTTCCCTATCTGGCCCATGCCGCCATGGAGCCGCTCAACTGCGTCATCAGGCTCGGCGCGGATAGCTGCGAGATATGGAACGGCGAACAGTTCCAGACCGTGGACCAGGGCAATATTGCCGCGGTCCTCGGCCTCAAGCCCGAGCAGGTGAAGCTCAACATGCTTTTCGCCGGCGGCAGTTTCGGCCGGCGCGCCTGTACCCACTCCGACTATCTCGTCGAAGCCGCCCACATTGCCAAGGCCAGCGCCGGCCGGACACCGGTGAAGCTGGTATGGACACGCGAAGACGACATGCGCGCCGGCTACTACCGGCCGCTTTACCTGCATCGTCTGACGGCCGGCCTGGACGCGCAGGACAAGGTGACGGCATGGACCCATCGCATTGTCGGTCAGTCGATCATCGCCGGTTCGCCGTTCGAGGCCTTCATGGTCAAGGACGGCGTGGACCACAGCTCGGTAGAGGGGGCCGCCAGTCTCCCGTATGCGATTCCCGGCATCAGCGTGGACCTGCATTCACCGAAGCTCGATGTACCCGTGCTGTGGTGGCGTTCCGTCGGGTCGACGCATACGGCGTTCGCCACCGAAGTATTTCTCGACGAACTGGCTCACGCCGCGGGCAAGGATCCGCTGCAGATGCGGCGCGGCCTTCTCGCGGGCCATCCGCGCCACCTTGGCGTGCTTGAGCTTGCGGCCGCAAAGGCCGGTTGGGACAAGCCGCTGGCAGCAGGAGCGGCCGGGGAAAAGCGCGGCCGCGGCATTGCGGTTCATGAATCGTTCCACAGTTTTGTTGCCCAGGTAGCGGAAGTGACGGTGCGCGCCGACGGCAGTTTCCACGTCGATCGCGTTGTCTGCGCCGTCGATTGCGGCATCGCCGTAAATCCCGACGTCATTCGCGCGCAGATGGAAGGCGGCATCGGCTTCGGGCTTACGGCGGCGCTGTACGGGGAAATCACCTTCAACGAAGGCCGCGTGGAACAATCCAACTACACCGACTACCCGTTGCTGCACATCCGCGAGATGCCCCGCATCGAGGTGCATATCGTGGATTCGCAGGCGCAGCCGACAGGCGTTGGCGAACCCGGTGTCCCGGTTATCGCCCCCGCGGTGGCGAATGCCTTGTTCGCCGCGACCGGCCGGCGCTTGCACAAGCTGCCGCTGCGCCTCACCTGACGGCCAATTGCCTGACTGCTGGTGGAGCGGGCAAGGGAGTCGAACCCGCTGCATCAGCCCGGGCCACCGGGGTAAAAACAAGAGTTTCCAGGCCCGGACAACTTGACACCCCCGCTGCATTCCACAGGACCGGCGGCAAAGCGTATATTCGCAGCCTGATAGACAACCCGGCGTCAAGCGCGCCGGGCATAAGACGCGAGAACCGCGGCCTTGCTGAACATAGCTCACGCCCCGGTGGCAAGAACATCGGCAATCGCAAATTCAGACCCGGAGAGCCCATCATGTCGAGTACCAAGCACGAAAGTTCCAGTCCAACCCGGATGCAAGACCAATCCGTCAAACACCTGATCCAGTGGGGAGATCACCTCTCGGTTGGCAATCCCGAAATCGATGCCCAGCATAAGGAAATATATGAATTCGGGGCGGAGATTTACGAAAGTTGGCGCCACGGTGTGCGGATTGGAGAACTGAGACTCTCCGCCGACAGGCTGTTGAAACTTCTTCGCACTCATTTTCTCTACGAGGAACGACTCCTCGCCGGGATCGGCTACCGCGATATAAAGCAACATGTGGCAGAACATCGGAGCATGCTCAAAGAATTGCAGGACATGTGCAAACACTTCGAAACCCTCAGCGACGACGATGATTCCCCGGGAGGTTCGGTGTTGTCCCCCAACTGGTCAGTAATGCAGTTTATTCTGACCTTTGCCCTTGGGCATGTGATGACCAGTGACATGAGCTACGTTCAGCCTCTCCAGGCTAGCCGCAATTCTGAGCAAGGAACATCTGGCAGCGTCTGACCCGTTTCCCATAGTCGGCCAGGATTCGAGGATCCTGAAGCTGCTCTGCTTTTGTGGCTGTAAGCTTGCCTTTCGCTGCGTTTCCGACCTTCAGGGCAGAACTATCGCGAACGACTGCCGATGAAAGCCGGTTACAAGCGGCTTTCATGTAACCCATAAAGCAAAAAGCCAAACCTCGTGAGAGTCAAGTGAGCGGGATATGACAAGAACCTAGCCATAAAATGACACATTAGCTGTCGTTCTCCGACAGCTCGGCGGGCGACCCGCCCGTAGGTAGCAGCAATGGTGCAATGCGGAGGGAAACAAATTTGGCGCGATCATTACGCCGGTTTTTCTTCTCGGTGAGTCTAGCCACAAAATCTATAATTGACCCACCATGATTGAACTTCTGCTCAACCCTGCCGTCTGGATTGCCTTCTTGACGCTGACCGCGCTGGAACTGGTGCTCGGCATCGACAACATCATCTTCATCTCCATCCTGGTCGACAGGTTGCCGCGCGAGAAGCAGGAACTCGCCCGGCGGATAGGACTTTTCCTTGCGATGTTCATGCGCATCGGTCTGCTGCTGGTGTTGTCTTGGATCGTCGGGCTGACCACACCGGTCTTCACGGTGTTCGGCCAGGATATTACCGGGCGCGACCTGATCCTGATTTCGGGAGGACTGTTCCTGATCTGGAAGAGTACCGGTGAGGTGCACCAGCTTCTCGAGGGCGAGGAGGGCAACTCGTTGCGTAAGGGCGCCGCGACCTTTGCCGGCGTAATAGCCCAGATCATGGTGATCGACCTGGTCTTCTCGCTTGATTCGATCATCACCGCCGTGGGCATGGTGAGCGAGGTCACGGTCATGATTGCTGCGGTCGTCGCGTCGGTGGCCCTGATGGTTATGTTTGCCGCGAGCATCGGCCACTTCGTCTCCAATCATCCGACGATCAAGATGCTGGCATTGTCCTTCCTCGTTGTCGTCGGCGTCGTGCTGATCGCGGATGGTTTCGGGCACCACGTGCCGAAGGGTTACATCTACTTCGCCATGGCCTTTGCGGTCGGCGTCGAAATGTTAAACATCCGCATGCGCAAGAAATCCGTGAAGCCCGTGGAACTGCGCGAGCCTTATGTCCGGGAACGTGCTTAACGCTGGCGCCGGGCCCAACTCCCCGTGCGCCGGAAATAGCAGCAAGACCAGCCGCATAGCGGGGCAATTGCTAATCTGCTCGAGCGAGCAGGTGTTGGCCGATTGTATGCAATGGGTATTACGCTCGAAAACGGCCGCACGACTCCCATGAAACAATCCGGCTTGAAGAAATGAGGTCGCTATGCGTTACGCCATCGTAATTGAAAAAGCCGAATCAAATTACTGTGCCTATGTCCCCGACTTACCAGGGTGCATCGCTACAGGTGCAAACATTCAGCAGGTCGAGGCGGAAATTCGTGAAGCCATCGAGTTCCATATAGACGGTTTGCGCGAAGACGGAAGCCCTTCGATGGCAGAGCCGTGATCTGAAGAAAAGGTCGAATATCGGCTTTACCGCCACGAATATTCATTGATCAGCGGGCGCAATCGACCCGACGTCACCTAGATCGGCTTACAGCGCAATCGGCTGCAATGCAGCGGCAACGGTCATTGGCAATGCCGTACGCATGGGATTTGAGCGGCCGGTATCAAGCTACTTGCCGACCCCGGCAGTTGATCTGCGTTACCCCTATTGTCAAGTATTCGCGTAAAGGTCGTGGATCACCGAGCATTTGCTGGTCATTCCATTTGTTCAATTGCAATTTCATTTATCTGCGCGCACTATGAACAATCATAATCATAGATTCGAAGGCGATTTCCATGTAGGCACCATCTGCGCTCTTGAGTGACTTCTGATGGAACTCAGCAATGATGGCTTGCGTTCAATATCAACATTAGTATGAATTTCCCGCGGAACCTTTTCTTGACCATCATCTTTGCTGCGGGATGCTGCCCACTATCTGGCTGTGCCGTCGCCATTGGCATCGATAAGGCACCCGATGAAATCTGGGAAAAGCTCGCTACTGGGGAGCAGCAGGATCTAATTGTTGAATTCAATGACTCCGATGTTCGAACTGAAGCAGCGCAGTTTAGTAAGGCAAGAGGAATCATCTTTGATGACGGTGAAACAATACGATTCAAAGCTCAGCATATCGCCGCGATTAAACAGAAAGCTCTGTCGGCAATACCTTCAGGGGAGTTTGAAATACTTCGGAGTTATGACGTCTTGCCCCTAATGTTCGTTCGATTTCGCACGTCCGCTGCGCTAAGAGCATTGCTTGCTCAGTCCTCCGTTGTAAAAGTGTTTGAGGATAGAGATGAACACTTGCTCCTTGGGAACCCGAAACCATGACATGGTTTCGCGCTAACAAGATGATGGGCAGCCGCCTAGCTAAATTGGCAGTCACCTTCATTGTGAGCATTTTCCTGAGCGCAGATTTTGCCTACGCTCAGATCCCTGGGTCAATCAGCGGTAAGCCCTCATTGCCGCAAGGAGTTCAGAATGGTCGCCGAAACATCACCGACTTTATCGTCGTATATGACGATAAGGCAATCCAGAAAGAATCAAAGCAAATGCAAGTACAGATGGGATTACCGTCTCATCACCAGCAGATAATTGACCACAAAGCCAACCGTTACTCCGATAAGAAACGAGAAATCCATTCCACCTTTGGATCGCACGAAATTACAGTCGTAAAGGAGTACAGCCATCTTCCTTTGAGCTTCGTCCGTGTCCATTCCAAGAACGCGCTCGCTAGATTACTTTCAAGTCCTGGAGTTGCAAGCCTCCACGAAGACAGGGTAGAGCGATTAGCTCTTGCGGAAAGCTTGCCTCTCATCTGGCAGTCGCAGGCGTATGCACAAGGGTACCAAGGAACGGGGACAGCCGTAGCTGTATTGGATACGGGGGTGGACTATACCCAACCAGCCTTCGGATCATGTTCTGCGCCCGGCGTTCCGACCAACTGCAAAGTGGTTTACGCTCAAGACTTTGCGCCCAATGACGGGCAACGTGACAACAACGGACACGGAACCAATGTTGCCGGCATTGTGGCAGGAGTAGCTCCCGGCACGAAAATTATCGCCCTCGACGTCTTTCGCGGCTCCACAGCGACGGGAGACCTTGGAGCGGCTGCTTCAGACGTCATAGCTGCTATTAACTGGGTGATTGCCAGTAAGGCGACCTACAACACAGTCGCTATGAATCTGAGCCTAGGGAGCGGCAAGTACACATCGCCCATCACTAGTGGGGATTACTATGCGGCGATCGCTAATGCTCGCGCAGCAGGCATACTGACCATTGCTGCGGCTGGCAACAACGGTTATACGAACGCATTGTCGAGTCCGGGGGCCGTGCAAGGGGTCGTTTCGGTTGGCGCGGTCTATGACTCTTCAATGGGAACCATGTCTTGGGGGCTTCCGTCACGTTGCCAAGACATCATTACTGCCGCTGATAAAGTGACTTGCTTTTCCAACAGCGCATCGTTTCTTACCCTTCTCGCGCCGGGATCCCAGATCATCGCCGCAGGTATCACCGAAAGTGGCACCTCGCAAGCCTCACCCCACGTGGCCGGAGCGACAGCAGTAATTCGATCCGCTTTCCCAAATGAGTCTTTAGACCAAACCGTTGCTCGCTTGACAAACGGGATCATGGTGATTGACAGTAGAAATGATATCGCCAAACCGCGTCTGTACTTGCCGACAGCGTTGGGGCTAGGAACACCATGCACCTATGCTATTTCCGAGACTAGCAGATCATTCACAGCAAACAGTGCTACAGGAAGTATTTCAGTTACGGCAGGTGCTAACTGTACTTGGTCGGCAGCTAGTTCAACGAGCAGCGCGAGTTGGCTCTCGGTAAATTCAGGCAACACCGGCAATGGTAGCGGTATCGTAACGTATTCAGTGCTGCCCAACACTAACGCCGCGAGTCGGACGGGAACTTTGACAGTAGCGGGGCAAGCCTACACAGTTACCCAGTCAGGTTCTACCGGAACAACCATTAACATTCTAGCCAATCCCGGTTTTGAAACTGGACCAGTTTCATGGGTTTCACAAACAGCAAACGGGTATCCCATTATTACCGCATATGACGCGCCCGTGGCAAACAATAGCTGGTATGCATGGTTGTGCGGATACGACGGGTGTGTAGATAACCTCTACCAGGATGTAACGATTCCAGCGAGTACCCAGAGCGCATATCTTCAATTTAGCTACTGGATCAAGTCTGCTGAAACGTCCCCAGTTACTGCTTATGATTCCATGATGGTAAGGATTTATAGCCTCCCAAGCTCAAGTGTATATACGTTACTTTCAAGTTTCTCCAATCTCAACGTCACAACTGGCTGGTTTGTTAGTCCCAGATATGACGTTTCTGCATTCAGAGGGCAAACGATTAGACTTCAGTTTTCTGCTACGACGGACTCGTCGTTTGCGACAAGCTTTTATCTTGATGACGTCGTTTTGAATGTTACTGGAGCTACGCCTGACACACAGGCCCCGACAGTCCCAGCCGGACTAATTAGTTCGCCAATAAGCGGCACTGCAATTAGACTTACGTGGGCGGCTTCTGCCGATAACGTAGGGGTTGCGTCTTATAGGGTTTATCGCGATGGGACGTTAATCGCAACTCTTGGCAACGTCCTAAACTACACCGATAGTGGGTTGGTAAGCGGAAGTTCTCACAGCTACACAATTCTGGCTTGTGATGCAGCTGGCAACTGCTCAACTCAGAGCACGGCTGTCACGACTACTGCGTCAGTGGACACGCAGCCACCAACGGTGCCGACATTGCGCTCAGCCATCTCTCCGAACCTTAGTTCCGTTGCAATTTCATGGAGTGCGTCAACAGATAATGTTGGCGTTACTGCCTACCGGATATTCCGAAATGGTGTGAATAGCGCATCAGTCGGAAACGTAACAAGCTATACCGATACGGGGCTTAATCCTGCTACTCCTTATAGCTATACCGTTGCAGCCTGCGATGCGGTAGGTAATTGCTCGGCGCAGAGTATGGCTCTTAGTGCCGTGACACTGACTCCGGTGAAGCAGGCAAGTTACGTGACTTTTGTAGGAAGCGTTTCAGAACAGGTCACGGGAAGTTTCGTTAACATCAAAATTGCCAGTATTGCGAACACCGGCGCAGGCCATTCGGGGTCGCTCCGAATTGAACTGTGGGCGCTCACGAGTCCTTATTACGGAGGATCAGTAAATGGGTATGTGACGGCATCAATTCGTACAAGCCAAATTAACGGACTCTCGGACTACATGCCACCAAGCAGTACATGGTCGTCGATCAACCTAAACCTTCCCTACGCGCAACCCCCATCCACCTATAAGCAATACAGCTTGTTTCTGTTGCAGTATGACTTGACTTGCACTACAGCAGATCACTTTTGCATATATGACTACCTTAATCTGCATGACGCTCAAGCTCCCACCACACCAACTGCGCTCACCGGGCAGGTCGTTGGTAGTTCGCAAGTTTATCTGCTATGGACGGCGTCTACCGATAGTGCCGGCGTGGCAAGTTACAAGATATATCGCAATGGCATTGTTGCTGCGGCGCTTGGTAACGTAACCAGCTTTAGTGATACTGGACTTGCCGCATCGACGCTATACACCTACGCGGTGTCTGCGTGTGACACTTGGCAAAACTGCTCAGCACAAAGTTCGCCTATATCACTGACAACATCAGTTGGCCCCGATGTGCAGCCCCCTACAGTGCCCACGGGACTGTCGGCCACGGTGGTCAGTAGTACGAATATCCTACTTAACTGGAATGCTTCGACAGATAATGTCGGAGTAACCACATATAGGATCTACAGTAGTAGAGGATTGGTCGAGACGCTCGGGAATGTTACATCTTCACTTAGAACCAATGCGCCCTCGACTACTTACAGTTACACAGTATCTGCATGTGATGCTGTTGGTAACTGCTCAGCTCAGAGCGCCCCAGTATTGGCGACGACGCCGGCAGCACCCGCAATTAACATTGGCTTCGTTCCCGGCTGGAACTTGGCCGGCAATGGCGTAGAAACGCCGATGATGGTAGCGGCCACGTTCAACGACGCTACGAAGGTTAATGCGGTTTGGAAATGGGTTCCAGGTTCTGCGAAGTGGGCGTTCTACACCCCAACGCAAAGTGATGGTGGCGCTAGTTATGCCAGCAGTAATGGCTACAACGTGCTTACCACCATCAACGCCGGTGAAGGGTTCTGGGTGCAAGCCAACTCGGCATTTTCGATGCCACTGCCATCGGGAGCCGTCGTACTGTCTTCGACCTTCATGCCTGCCGTGGCTAACCCCGCGACGGCAGGGGGAACACATGCGTTGCCTTCCGGCTGGAGTTTGATTGCCATCGGGGATGGGATGACCCCAGCTCAGTTCGATGCAGCCATTGCGACGGTGAATTCAACTTTGCCTAAGACAACCTTGGTCTATACGAACCTCACTACCTTGTGGGCTTGGGATGCCACAAGACAGAACTGGTACTTCTGGGCGCCCGCCTTGGCGAACAGCGGCGGCTTGGCAAGTTATATCAGCAGCAGAAATTATCTCGATTCAGCAACCATGCCAAGCACACCGACCGGCACACTCTCGCCGACGACCGGGTTCTGGGTGAATATGCCGTAGACGGTTAATGGGCCTATGGCGTTGCGAATGTCGGGAATCGCGATAACCTGACATAGGGTATGCCCTTGTCAAGAAACCGCTTGCAGTCTGTTTGAGTCATCGCCAGGCAGATGCTCGGCCACCAGGTTTCCGCCTTGAGTACCCGGCCGCCAGTGTCGGCTTCAGAGCATCCAAACTAATGCACGGGCTCGTCCAGATCTACGCCGCCAACACCTCTTACCATTCCGAGTATTGCTAAGCGGGTTACAAGGTTAAATAGGCACAGTCGCCTTCTGCTCTTGCGATGCGGCTGAACTCAGGATCGCTTGGTGCTGTCGCTCTTTGCTTCGGTCTTAGTTTCGGTCTTAGCTTCGGTCTTGCCTTCGCTCTTGGATTCGCTCTTGGCTTCGGTCTTGGCTTCGGACTTGGCGTCGGGCTTGCCTTCGGGCTTGGATTCAGTCTTGGCGTCGGGCTTGGATTCAGTCTTGCCTTCGGGCTTGGATTCGCTTTCCGCGTCGGACGACTTAGCGCCGCCCTTGAAGTCAGTGACGTACCAACCGCTACCCTTGAGCTGAAAGGCGGGAGCGGTGAGTTGCTTAACGAAGCTCTCGGTCTTGCACTCGGGGCATGTAGTCAATAGCGGATCAATGACTTTCCGCATGACATCCTTCTCAAAGCCGCAGTCGGTGCAGCGATAGGCATAGATCGGCATGGAAATTCCTCTTAATGCGAAGACCCGCAGTTTGATGCATATGAGGGCGGTCTCCGAAATTTCGATAGATCAGTCGACTTGATGCAGCGCCTGTACTTCCCACCCTTGGTTGCGATCTGGCGCATTTCTTCGCGGGGATGATGGCGATCGCAGTGGTGGCAGTAGCCGGGTGCAGAAGATGGCATCGGAGAAAGTCGGATGGATGTCGGGCGGGATGGGTTCGTATTGACCGCCAATGCCTACCATCTGCCTACTGGACGCCAATAAAGCAAAAAGCCAAACCTTGTGAGTTTGGCTAGATGCTTGGTATCACTTGGAGCGGGTGAAGGGAGTCGAACCCTCTTCATGAGTCGGGTAAGGAGGCGGCCTCGCGGCCACCCCCTCCCCTAAGAACCGTACGTGCGAGTTTCCCCGCATACGGCTCAAGCAATCTACAAGCGCCATCACATAAACATGGTGACGCCGGCAGAACCGGATTTCTCCGTAGAGTGAAGTTGCATATGGCAATTCGGATGTAGCAACACCAAATTCGTGAGCTTGTCCGAGCCACGCTGGGATCGTTTGATTATGTGGTGCAGATGCCACCCAGTATCTCGCGTGATCCTTTGTTCACAGATGGGACAGAGAGATTCCTGCCACCACCAGAGCCAACGTAGCTTCCGGCGACCTTCGAGCGTTGCATCCATTTTGCGGCCAAGCCGCTTGGAGAAATACTCGTCGTACATCGGGTCGTAGGGATTCGCTTCGCCCTTGATCTTCACATGAGGCCGTTTCCGATACTCACGTAAAACAGGCAGCAACTTATCCTTTTCCGAAAATCGCCAATCGCGACCTTTAAAGCGAACGAAATAACGCTGTTTGATCCATCGTTTCCCCTTGGTAGGGTGACGACGACACGCCCAGCGCCACAACGCTTGCCAGATTTGATGATCGCACTTCGAGAATGCGAGGGATGCCATCTGGCTTCGATGGTAGTTGGCCCACCCCCGAACTACCGGAGTGAGTTTCTCTATCACCTCTGCCTGTGCGGCCGACCTCAACCCCCTCAACGCGGCGCGAATCTTGTCCAGAAACGCCTTGATATTTTTCTTCGACGGCCGCGTGAGCAGCATTCGTTTGAAATACCGGACATTCCATCCCAAGAAGTCGAACCCCTCCGTCACATGTGTGATTTTGGTTTTCTTCTCCGAGAGCACAAGTCCTCTGGCAGCAAGGAATTTCACCACCAGAGGTTTGACCTCATTTTCGAGCAGCTCCGAGGAACTGCCAGTGATCACAAAGTCATCCGCGTAACGCACTAGATTTACCTTTGCCGCACGTGCTTGCCTCACTGTCGAAAACAATGTTTCAAGCTCGCTCTGCAGGCCGTCCAGTGCGAGGTTTGCCAAGACCGGGGAAATAATACCTCCCTGTGGCGTGCCCGCAGTCGTGGGGAAAAGTCTTCCCATCTCGATGAATCCTGCCTTCAGCCACTTCCGAAGGATGTCTTTGTCCATACAGACATTGGCAACCAGCCAGTCATGACTGATGTTGTCAAAACAACCTTTGATGTCCCCTTCCAGCACCCATTTCGGCGACGCTTTTCGACCAAGTACATTGCGTACCTGTTCGATGGCGTCGGCCGTCGAGCGCTCACGGCGGAAGCCGTAAGAATGAGCATCGCCAGTAGTCTCGGCGACAGGATCAAGCGCCAAGAGATGCAGCGCTTGCATTGCCCGATCACGCATGGTTGGAATGCCCAATGGGCGTTTGTCTCCATTTGCTTTCGGGATATAAATGCGACGCAGTGGCAAGGGCTTGTATCTCTTGTTGCCGAGACCGACAACCGCCTGCCATTTCTCGTCCGGCGTGCCCCAAGTTTGGTTATCCACCCCTGGAGTTTTCCGGCCTTGATTCTCCGTAACCCGCCTCACGGCCAGTGCTTTCGCACCGGTGGAGTTGGTCAGGAGTTTCTGCAGAGTGCGAACCTTCCGCCATTCCCCTGCTTTTACTGCCTTCGCAATACGTGCCTGTAACCTCGCAACTACTCGACTTGCCTCGGCCCATGGAACATCGTGCCAAGATTGCCAAGTAGTGGAGGCGACATCACAATCGAACTGCATTGCGTCCATATCAACCTCCGGTTGAATGGAGCGGGTGAAGGGAATCGAACCCTCGTCACTTGGTTGGGAACCAAGAGCTCTGCCATTGAGCTACACCCGCCCGACCCCGAAAGGAAAGACGCAACGCTCCCTTGCGGGAATGTTACATCATCCCCGCCGGGTGCGATTAACAGACCTATCTTGCGATAGATCACCCGATGGAAGTCTGCACGCTTTCGCGTCGGGGCAATCATTTCATCCCCTATCCGCCCCATTACAGGACGGCATTCGCTTTTTCCATCATCCTTTACCCACTACGGCATCAGATAACCTTGCGGTCATCCTTGTCCGCCATACAGGCCGGACCCCGCGTTGGGCTTACCAAGTTCCGTACAAGTAACAGAGTTGGGAAGGTTCCGTCATTTCGCCGGTGATCACATGTCAGCGTGTTCGCACCAAGCAAGCGAACAACCGATCACATGCCTTTTTTGGCAGAGCCCGATGAAGCAAGTTGCGTTTGGCTCGTCAAGCTTTACGACGTTTATCAACGGTTCACTTGCGTTAACCATCCAACTCAGTCTAGCGCCTCATTCGGATGCAACTCCCGAAATCACGCCGCGACCCCTCACGGGATACGGCGTACCCCGCAAGGTGGCTACATTGTCAGAGCGCTTAGCACCCCACCGTTACCAGTGACGCACCGCTCCTAGACTACAGGGGGCTGAACCCCCGGTTCAGTCAGCCTCTTGCGAGACCGCTGAACAATTACTCGTACAGCCTTCACATAGGGTGAAGCCCAGGTTTCCCTGAACCGCACTCTTTAATGGTGAGAGGAGTTGCCCCCTACACACCTGTTAAATGCTGTTTTCTCTCGGATTAAAAATACACGCCCGAGTAGGCCAGCTACCTATGCGACTCGTGTCGCACGCTTGGGAAGCTCAGGTAATGCCGTTATACGACACCCGCGTCGGAGAGGAATTCTAGCAGCCTGTCACCGCTACATCAAAACGATGTCGAACTGCTCCTGCGTGTAGCCGCTCTCGGCGTGAAGCGATATCGGCAGGCCGATGAACTCGGACAGCATGGCCAGCGCCTGGGATTCTTCTTCGAGAAACAGGTCGATCACCGCCGGCGAGGCCAGTACGCGCATTTCGCGTGCCGTGAACTGGCGCGCCTCGCGCAGCAGTTCGCGCAGCACCTCGTAACACACGGTCTGCGCGGTCTTCACCTCGCCGCGTCCGCCGCAGGTGGGGCAGGGCTCGCACAGCACGTGGGCCAGGCTCTCGCGGGTGCGCTTCCTGGTCATTTCGACCAGGCCGAGCTGGGTGAAGCCGGAAACGGTGATACGGGTATGGTCGCGTGACAGCGCCTTGTTGAATTCCGCGAGCACGGCGGCCTTGTGTTCTTCATCTTCCATGTCGATGAAGTCGGCGATGATTATGCCGCCGAGATTGCGCAGCCTGAGCTGGCGGGCGATGGTCTGCGCCGCTTCCAGATTGGTCTTGAAAATGGTGTCGTCGAAATTGCGCGAGCCGACGAAGCCGCCGGTGTTCACGTCGACCGTGGTCATCGCCTCGGTCTGGTCGAAGATCAGGTAGCCGCCGGACTTGAGATCGACGCGGCGCGCCAGGGCTTTCTGGATTTCATCCTCGACGCCGTGCAGGTCGAACAGCGGCCGTTCGCCGGTGTAATGCATGAGGCGGCCGCTCACCTGCGGCACATATTCCTGGGCGAAGCTCTGCAGTTTCTGGAAATTCTCGCGCGAGTCGATGATGACGCCCGTGGTTTCACTGGTCACCAGATCGCGCAGGACGCGCTGCGCCAGCGTCAGGTCGTGATGCAGCAGGGTCGGTGGCAAAGCGCCGATGCTGCGGCTCTTGATCTCGCTCCAGATGCGGCGCAGGTAGGCGATGTCGGCGGCCAGTTCGGCGGCGCTGGCATCGACGGCAACCGTGCGCAGGATGTAGCCGCCGGGTTGATCGGCCGGCAGCAGAGCCTGGATGCGGGCGCGCAGCTTTTCGCGCTCGGCTTCTTCGCCGATGCGCTGCGAAATGCCGATGTGGCTGTCCTGCGGCAGGTGCACCAGCAGCCGCCCGGCGATGGAAATCTGGGTGGTAAGCCGCGCCCCCTTGGTGCCGATCGGCTCCTTTTGCACCTGCACCGTAAGCGACTGGCCCTCGCTGAGGATGCGCTCGATGGGCCGTGCTTCATGGCCGGCGTGGCCGTTGCTGCCGGAACGTTCGTTCCAGATGTCGGCCACGTGCAGAAAGGCGGTGCGTTCCAGCCCGATGTCGATGAAAGCCGATTGCATGCCGGGCAGCACCCGCACCACGCGGCCGAGGTAGACGTTGCCGACGATGCCGCGCCCCTTGGTCCGCTCGATGTGCAGTTCCTGCACCACGCCCTGCTGCAGCATGGCGGCGCGGGTTTCCTGCGGCGTGAAGTTGAGGAGGAATTGTTCTGTCATAGCGGATAGCCGAACTCGCGCAGCAACAGCGCGGTTTCGCACAGCGGCAGCCCGACGATGCCCGAGTGCGAGCCGCGGATCTCTTCAACGAACATCGCGGCACGGCCCTGGATGCCGTAGGCGCCCGCCTTGTCCATCGGTTCGCCGCTGTGCACGTAGCGGCGGATCTCGTCGGCGGCAAGCGGGCGGAAGCGCACCTCGCTGACCGACAGGCGCTGTTCGACGCGCTCGCCGCGGGCCATGGCGATGGCCGTCAGGACACGGTGGCTGCGGCCGGAAAGACGCGCCAGGATCGCCTCTGCATCGGCTTCGTCGCGCGGTTTGCCGACGATTTCACCATCGACGTCGAGTGTCGTGTCGGCCGCCAGCACCGGACGTGCGACGATCGCCCGGCGGGCGATCAGGCCGGCGCCGAAAACCGCCTTGGCCAGCGCCACGCGCTGCACATAGGCGTCCGGTGTTTCGCCGGGCAAACAGTCCTCGCTCACTTCCTCGTCTTCGCGCGGCGGCAGGCGGAACAGCAGCAGATCGAAGCGCACGCCGACCTGCGTCAGCAACTCGCGGCGGCGCGGACTTCTCGATGCAAGGTAGATGCGCGGATCGATCATGGTTGGAAACCCTTGGCGACAGGACTATCGGGCAGTGCTTCAGTCACGGTGATAGGGGTGACCCTTGATCACGCTCGAGGCGCGGTACAGCGCCTCGGCGAGGATCACCCGCACCAGGGCATGAGGCAGGGTCAGGCTGGAAAGACGCATGGTTTCGTGGGCCGTGTTCCTGATGCGGGCATCGAGCCCGTCGGGACCGCCGATGATGAAGGCAACATCATCGCCGCTCGCCATCCATTTTGCCAGACGCTCCGCCAGTTGCCGCGTCGTCGGCGCATCACCGTGTTCGTCCAGCGCTATGCGGCGGCAGCCGCCGGGCAGTTGCGCCTCGATGCGCGTTGCTTCCAGCGCCATCATGGCTTCTGCGGTCTTGCCGGAAGTACGGGGCTCGGGCCGGATCTGCAGCAGTTCCAGCGCCAGTTCGCGCGGCATCCGCCTGGCGTACTCGGTCCAGCCGGCCACCACCCAGTCCGGCGGCCGCTGCGACACCGCGGCGACAAAGACCTTCAAGGCCGGAAAACCTACCGCGGAGGCGCAGAGGCGCAGAGGTTTCGCAGAGAAGAAGAAAAAGCCATGGGGTTTCTCTGCGTCGAATTTCTCTGCGCCTCTGCGCCTCTGCGGTGAAGATTTGCCCGCATCATTCCTCGGCAACCTTTTTCCTGCGTTTGGGCACGACCTTCCACAGTTCTTCGAGGTTGTAGTAGGCGCGCACGACGGGTTGCATGACATGCACCACGATGTCGCCGAGATCGACCAGCACCCATTCGCCGGATGCCTCGCCCTCGACGCCGATCACCTGGCCGCCGGCCTCCTTGACCTTGTCATGGACGTTCTTCGCCAGACTCTTGACATGGCGATTGGAGTCGCCGGTGGCAATGATGACCCGGTCAAACAGCGCGGAAATCTTGCTGGTGTTGAGTATCTCGATATCCTTGGCCTTGATGTCTTCAAGGGCAGCGACGGCGATCTTCTGAAGTTTTCTAATGTCCATGCGGAGTCCGGTAGATCTGATGTGAATGAATATAGTCGAGAACGGCGTCGGCGACCAGATAGCGTACGCTGAGCCCCATTTCCAGCCGCCGGCGGATCGCGGTGGCTGAGATTTCCAGTGCGGTTATGGCAAAAGGCACGATGCGGCCGGCGGGTGCTGCGGCGAGATCGGCGGCCTCGCCGCGACGGGCGGCAAATTCGCGAGCGAGTGGCGCATCGCCGGCAGCAGCATTCAATTCATGCCCCGGCCTGGTCGCCACGGCGATGTGGGCCAGTTCGAACAGGTCGCGCCAGCGCTGCCAGGCCTCAAGCCGGGCGAAGGCGTCGGCGCCCAGCAGCAACACCAGCGGGCGCTGCGGGCCATGCAGCCGGCGCTGGCGTTCCAGCGTGTCGACGGTGTAGCTCGGCCCGGCCGCGCCATCCGTCACTTCGCCGGCATCGACGCTGAAGCCGGGCTCGGCGGCGACCGCCCGCTCCACCATCGCCAGCCGCTGCGCGGCGGTGCCTTGTGGCGCGGCGCGCAGGGCCGGGCTGCCGGCGGGGATGAAGCACACACCGGCCAGACCCAGCGCCTCGCGCGCCTCCATGGCCAGACGCAAGTGGCCGACATGCAGCGGATCGAAGCTGCCGCCGAAAAGTCCGAGAACTCCCTGCCCCGGCTCACTCATCGGTGGTGAGCGGCGCCTCGAACACGTCGCGATACGACAGGTAGACGCTGGCCACCATGGTCGGCGCCAGCACGAAAATCAGCATCATGCGCAGCGCAATCGAGAGTACGGCGAGCAGCGCCGGAGAAATCATGCCGGCGACAAGGAGGATCAGTCCCGGCAATACCGCGCCGGTGAGAATCAGTACCAGGCCGTACATGGTGAAAGCGCGCCAGTTGCGCCAGCTGGCGATAAAGCTGAAGAACAGCGACTTGCCGGCGCCGATGCCATTCCAGGCAGTCAGCAGCGGCGCGAACCAGAAGGCCATCAACATGGGTGAGGCCAGCAGCAGAATCACCGCGAGATCGCCGGCGAGCGCCATGGCCTCCTCCGGATCGATGCCGTCGCTGATATTGATCGGTTCGCCCAGCGCAACGCCACCCAGCACCAGCAGGCTCGATCCCACCAGGTGCATGCCGCCGAGACGCGCCAGTCCGCTGCGCTGGGCGCTGATGCCGGTCCACAGGGTGTCGCCTGCAAACACCTGGCCACGCTCGATTGCGCGGCAGCCATTGGCCAGCACCACGGTCAGGGTCGGCAACACCAGGGGCAGCAGGAAGGGGCCGACTTGCGGGATCAGGTTGGCCACGATCACCGTCAGCAGATAGCCGAAGGTAAGCGCCGTCATCAGCGGCGGATGGCGGCGGAACAGGGAAAAACCGGCCAGCAGCCAGAGCACGCCGTGACGGGCCGGGAGGCGGCGCGCGTCCATCAGTCGCGTCGCGCCTGAAACTCGACCGGCTGCGACGCAGCGGCGGCGAAAGCCGGCGCGTCGAAGGCGATGTCGCCTTCCGCATCGGGGATCCCGGTCGCCTTGAGGCCGGCAAAATCGAACAGGCCGGCGTCCAGCAGATGCGAAGGCACCACGTTGCCGAGGCTGCGGAACATGGTCTCGATGCGTCCCGGGAAGCGCTTCTCCCAGTCCTGCAGCATCTGCTTCACCTGCTGGCGCTGCAGATTCGGCTGCGAACCGCACA
>SESE01000048.1_pt1 | contig 50186 bp, 47 predicted proteins | sample 3171371 | NCBI WGS metagenome assembly SESE01 (sample SAMN06051881, study PRJNA518727) | freshwater metagenome | biome: subpolar coniferous forest; feature: holomictic lake; material: water; isolation source: holomictic Lake 442, 13 m depth | place: Canada: near Kenora, Ontario | collected... | reverse complement strand
AGCGGCAGCTGCAAACTTGGCCGATCGCTATGTATCTGATCGTTTCTTGCCAGATAAGGCCATTGATTTAATCGATGAAGCGGGCTCACGTCTTCGCATTAAGCGCATGACTGCGCCAGCCGAGCTTCGCGCATTCGATGACAAAATCGCCGATGCCCGCAAGGAGAAAGAGTCGGCCATTGATGGTCAGGACTTTGAAAAGGCCGCATCCCTTCGCGATAAGGAAAAGACTTTAATCGCCGAAAAGCATGAGGCTGAAAAGAATTGGAAAGCCACTGATTTAGATAAGGTTACTGAGGTCGATGAAGAACTCATCGCTCAAGTTCTATCTATCTCAACTGGAATCCCGGTCTTTAAATTAACTGAAGAAGAGACTGCCCGCCTATTGCGCATGGAAGATGAACTTCACAACCGTGTCATCGGACAGGATCAAGCAATCAAGGCACTTTCACAAGCGATTCGCCGTACACGCGCAGGTCTGAAAGATCCACGCCGTCCAGGTGGATCATTTATCTTCGCAGGCCCATCTGGTGTTGGTAAGACTGAACTCTCACGCACTTTGGCATCGTTCTTGTTCGGTGATCAAGATGCGTTGATTCAACTTGATATGTCTGAGTACTCAGAGCGTCACACTGCATCACGTTTATTCGGTGCACCTCCAGGCTACGTCGGTTACGACGAAGGTGGACAGCTCACTGAAAAAGTACGCCGTCGCCCATTCTCAGTCGTTCTCTTTGATGAGATCGAAAAGGCACACCCAGATATCTTTAACTCGCTCCTCCAAGTTCTAGAAGATGGTCGCCTTACTGATTCACAGGGTCGTACCGTTGACTTTAAGAACACTGTCATCATCATGACAACTAATCTCGGTACTCGTGATATTTCAAAGAGCCTTGGTCTTGGTTTTGCTAACAGCGATGATGAGCAGACTAATTACGAGCGCATGAAGGGCAAAGTAAATGACGAACTTAAAACTCATTTCCGCCCTGAGTTCCTCAACCGTATCGATGACGTAATCGTCTTCCACCAGTTGACCAAAGAGCAGATTGTTCAGATCGTTGATCTCATGATCAAAAATCTAGATGACCGCTTGCAGGCAAAGGACATGGGAATCGAATTAACTCCAGCAGCAAAAGATTTACTTGCCGCCCGTGGTTACGATCCACTTCTTGGTGCACGTCCATTGCGTCGAACAATTCAACGTGAAATCGAAGATGCGCTATCAGAGCGCATCTTGTTCGGCGAACTCAAAGCCGGCGAAATCATTGTTGTAGATGCAGAGGGCGAAGGCGCCGATGCAATCTTTACTTTCAAGGGTGCCCCAAAAGTTCAATCCCCTGATAGTCCAGAAGATTTAGCGCAGGACGCACCTACAGCTTAATTCCTCTAAAACTGTTAGGCAATAAAGAGGTTAATTTGAGTTTGCGTTAATCGTTGGATCAATGTGACATCGATTTTCTAATTGCTTAACTACTACCCCTTTACCGAAAGTAAAGACGACCAGTACATTCATCGTCTTCTAACAGTAAAGGAAGTGCTAATGACTCAACTCTTAGTTTCTCAATTTATCAACGCCCCAGCCGATGCCGTCTGGCCTTGGATCGCTGATATTACAAAGCACTCGCAATGGTCACCAAAGCCCTATGAGGCAAAATTAACGTCAGGCGTAATCGGTGCTGTTGGCAGTACGTATAGCTCTGTCGGATTCGTTCCGCCTGCAGAAAAAGACCATAAGAATGAGGTCACAATCACTGAGGTTGTTCCCAATAGAAAAATCGTATTTAAATCCCATGATGAAAATGGTTACTTCATAAATACCTTTACGCTGCAATCAGAAGGCTCAGGGACAAACGTCACTTTTCAGCATGATTTTCCAAGAATGAAAGGCATGGGGATGATCCTTGTCCCTCTTTTGGTGCCGATTGTCGGAAAGCGCGATACTAAAGTGCGTCTAGGAATGCTTAAAGATAAAGCTGAAGGTAAATAATCTTTAACCTTATCTGGCAAAACCAAACATGAGTCAGCTGCTCAAGGCAAAGCGTGGTGGAGCAGTTCCATCTGCAATCTTTTTCACGATCTTTTTTACACTGCTCTCAATTGTAGGAAGCATCTACCTTTCAATTGGAGTTGGAAACCCAGTTAATAAAGTAATCGATGGATTGTTATCAAGCACCTCCTTTAAACAAGATGCCGGCGACTACTTCGTTTCCAAAACCCTCGAGACGGCCAGTGGGGATGAACGCGCACTCCTTCTTAAAAAAGGCCCGCAGATATCAGCTACGGTGACAACTATTTTAAGTAACTCGTTGTTCAAAGACGTAGTTGAGTCGATATCTGATATCGCTTATCACTATTACGTAGGTGGATCGAAAGCACAGCAAAGCGTTGATGTGAAACCCATTGTTGAATTGGCCCTGCCCATTTTGGAATCAGTTGATCCTCAATTTTCCAAGTTGAACAAAGAGCTCGACAAAATAAAACCGATTAAATTACAACCTCAGACCAAGGGTCCGGACGTCGCACAGATTAAGTCCTATTTCACTCTTGGAGTTTGGCTACTTCTTGGCCTCTCACTTTTTACACTTCTCTTGTATCTGCGCTTTGCAAAATCTTTGCGTTCGGCGCTTCGTGTACCTGGAATTGTCGTACTAAGCGTTGGGGTATTTCTCGTAGGCCTGAATATTGTGGCAACAGCGATTGTGAAACATCAGGTCGCCACAGCGACTGAGTCATTAGCTCGTGAGGCCATTCCTATTGCTGCTCACACACTAATTACGCCCCTAATGACCAATGGCGTGGTGGAACTGCTACTTGGCTTGGTCCTGCTTGCTCTCAGTTTCTCAAAGTTAGGGCTTCAACACGATACGAATCGGATTTCCAATTTTCCTAGCTAACTTCTCTAACGCTTCGGCGGCTTTCTCCAACGGCACGATTTCTGTGACTGATTGCGAAAGATCCAGCCGACCTTGGCGAACAAACTCAATTAACTCCTGGACATGGTGGGGCTCTGATCCGTAGTGCCCGATGAGCTGAGTGCGCATGTATGTAAATGCCATGTCACTAGGGATAACAATTGGCTCATTTGCAATGCCAACAATAATTAATCGACCTTGCTCACCTAACATAGATAAAGCGTGCTTACGTATTGTCGCTACACCTGCAAAGTCAAAAGCGGCATTTAATCCACGATGTTCTTTCAACCCAGAATCATCTGGAGCAAAGGCGTAATCAGCGCCACGTGCTAGAGCATTCGCTCTGGCATCCTCACGAGGATCAATTGCGATTATTTTGCTGCAACCGATGATTTTCAATAACTGCACTGCATGGATACCCAATCCACCAACGCCATAAACTGCTACTGACTCTCCTGACTGAATTTTCCCGGCCGATGAAATTGCAGCCCACGGAGTCGATACAGCATCAGGAATAATCGCGGCCTGCTCAAAGGGTATTGATTCTGGGATCTTCACAACCAGTTCGGCTTTTATGACGAGATACTCAGCCCAGCCACCGTCATAATCAAATCCCAATGTAGTTATTTGGTGAGCATCGTTGCGCTCACCTGCAATCACGACGACGTGGTCACCAAGGGCAGATGAACTAACACCTTCGCCAAGCTGATCAATTACTCCGGCAACCTCATGTCCAAGGGTTACCTGGTCACCTGTTAAATAGCCGGGCGACAAAATTCCTTCAAGAAAATGTACATCGGATAAACACACGCCAGCAGCTGCAACTTTGATACGAACCTGACCGATGCCTGCAACTGGAGTTGGAACATCAACAACTTCAAACTCTCGCGTTGATACTTTTAAACGCCCTGCTCTCATGCGATCATTCCTTCGGCTCGATTGATCAATATTTTTACCGCATTCCCAAATTCTGCAAAAGCTGGATTGGTTGTTTGTCCGGCACGATAGCGCGCCCAAATCTGTTGAATAATGACGGATAATCTAAATAATCCGAAAATCTCATAAAAAGTAAAATCCTCACATTTCCGACCGCTTAACTGCAAATATCGCGCCACAAACTCTTCTCGCGTTGGCATTCCTGGTAAATGACTTGGCTGCCTGCGCAGTGAAGCAAATGCAGGCTCATCATCTCTATCTATCCAATAGGCAAGTGCCGATCCTAAGTCCATAAGTGGATCGCCTACGGTTGCTAGTTCCCAATCTAAAACACCAACTATGTTGGCTTTCTCTAAATCAAAAACAATATTATCTATGCGCCAATCTCCATGAATAATGCAGGAATCGGAATCATCAGGTTTATTAACATCAAGCCAGGTCATGATTTTTTCACCATCAGGGACATCATCGGTGAGTGCACTGCGATAACGCTGTGACCATCCTGTAACTTGGCGATCCACATACCCGGGCCCCTTATTGAGCTCTTGCAAAATTGAAGAATCAACTGCGTGTAACTTCACAAGACCATTAATGAAGGAATCTGCCAAGACAGAAATATCCGTCGCAGTTAATCCTTGCGCAATGTCGCGCCGAAATATCTGTCCGACAACTCTATCCATGACATAGAAGTCAGAGCCCATTACGGATTGATCTTCACACAGAGCGATCATTTTTGGCACCAGCGGATAGTGCGGCTGCACTCTGGATTGAATGAGAAATTCACGCTTCATGTCATGAGCAGAGACTGCTTTGGTTCCAACAGGTGGCCTACGCAAAACTAATTCTCGCCCGGCATATCGCAGCAAATACGTCAGATTGGATGCACCACTTCGAAACTGAAAGACTTCTGGAAGTTGATCTTCATCAATATATGAGCGTAACCATGCATGCATCTTTGCAACATCAAAGCGGTCCTCTTCACGGACCGCGGTTACATCACTCATGACAAATAAGGTTTGATTTCTAAACGCGCAATATCTCGAATATGAACCTCATCTGGCCCATCGGCAATGCGCAAAGCTCGAACTCCCGCATACATTCCAGCTAGAGGTGTGTCTTGGCTCAGTCCTGCACCACCATAACTTTGAATCGCATGATCAATGATGCGCTCTGCCATCTGAGGCACCGCAACTTTAATCGCAGCAATCTCTTTACGGGCACCTTTTGCACCTACTGTGTCGATCATCCAAGAGGCTTTGAGAACTAATAGCCGAGCTTGCTCAATATCGATGCGCGCTTGTGCGATCCACTCTTGAATCACACCTTGCTGCACCAACTCTTTTCCAAAAGTTTTACGAACCATGGCACGCTTAATCATCAACGACAGTGCCCGCTCTGCCATACCAATGGCGCGCATACAGTGATGAATTCGACCTGGACCAAGTCTTGCTTGCGCTAAAGCAAAGCCCTCGCCTTCGGCGCCCAAAAGATTGGTTAGCGGTACTCGCACATTAGTAAGTGAAACCTCGGCATGGCCATGCTGATCGATATAGCCAAAGACAGATAAGTTTCTTTCAATTTTCACACCCGGAGTATTCATCGGAACAAGAACCATCGATTGTTGATGATGATCATCGGCATCAGGGTTTGTCTTGCCCATCACAATCAAAATCTCACAACGATCATCCATTGCACCCGTGGTCCAACATTTTGTTCCATTGATGACATAGTGATCGCCATCTTTAACAATTTGCGTCTTAATATTACGGGCATCGCTAGAAGCAACATCAGGCTCGGTCATTCCGAAACCAGATCGAATCTTGCCTTCAAGTAGGGGCTCAAGCCAACGCCTCTTCTGTTCAACTGTTCCGAACATATCTATCAATTCCATGTTGCCCGTGTCAGGTGCTGAACAGTTAATTGCTTCAGGTGCAATCTCAGGTGACCATCCAGTGATTTCTGCCAAGGTCGCATACTCTGTAACGGTTAATCCATGGTTCAAATGTGGCAAAAACAAATTCCATAATCCAAGGGCTCTTGCCTTTGTCTTGAGCTGCTCAACAACTGCCGGTAGTGCATGAGGTTTTCCTACGGCACTCAACTGCGCACGCTGTTGGTAATACACCTCTTCGGCCGGAAAAACTTCGGTGTCCATGAAGGCTTGCAGTTTGGCCGCATATTCGGTTGTCTTAGGGCTGAGAGTGAAGTCCATGCCATAACCTTACGCACAGTTGCCCAATTTTAGGAGTGAGAATGAGTGTTCTTGACCGCTTTCGGTTAGATGGAAAGGTCGCAGTAGTTACCGGCGCATCGTCTGGACTTGGGGTTGCATTTGCTAAAGCACTTGCAGAGGCAGGTGCCGATGTTGTTCTCGGCGCTCGACGTGCAGATCGCCTTGCAGAAACAGGTGCGCTAGTAACTGCGGCAGGTCGTAAATTTGCCGCCTTACAAACCGATGTCACTAAACCCGAACAGTGCGATGCATTAATCGCCCATGCAATCGAAAGCTTTGGCCATGTCGATATCTTGGTCAATAACGCGGGAGTTGGCACAGCGGTTCCGGCAACCCACGAAACCCCAGAACAATTTAGGTCGGTAGTCGATGTCAATCTCTTCGGCGCATATTGGATGTCACAGGCCTTTGCAAAAGCGAACACCACCGGCGGTGCAATCGTTAACATCTCCAGCGTCCTTGGACTCAAACCACAAGGATTGCCGCAAGCCGCCTACGCATCTAGTAAAGCCGGACTCATTGGTTTAACGCGAGATCTTGCAGCGCAATGGACTGGACGCAAGAACATTCGCGTCAACGCGCTCGCCCCGGGATTTTTTCCATCCGAGATGAGTGATGAACTTCCTAAAGACATGGTCAATATGATCAAAATGTTCACTCCTGCCGGACGTCTGGGTGAACCCGAAGAGTTAGCGGCAACTTTAATCTGGTTGGTGAGCGATGCATCGAGTTATGTAACTGGAATAACGGTGCCGGTCGATGGCGGTTTGGTGATGCCGTAATTAAATATTATCGAAGACAGCTCGCTGATTAAGTATCAGCGGCTAACTTCTTTAAGGCATCTCCGCTTACGCGATAGACAGTCCACTCATCCATAGCTTCTGCGCCTAGGGATTTATAGAACTCAATTGATGGCTCATTCCAATCCAGGACCCACCATTGCAAACGCTCGTAATTTCGCGCGACACAAATCTTTGCGAGCTCTTTTAAAAGTGCTAAACCAAAGCCTTTTCCACGATAAGCGGGATCAATGTAGAGATCCTCAAGGTAGATACCGGGCTTGCCAAGCCAAGTTGAATAATTAAGAAACCAGATTGAGATTCCAACAACGGTTCCATCGACCTCGACAACATGACAAAAGGCATGCGGGTCGTCTGAAAAGAGCGACTCATTGATCTGTTCGAGTGTGGCTTTGGCCTCAAGTGGAGCCTTTTCATACTCGGCTAAGTCTTTGATTAACTGCAGAATCTGTGGGACATCGTCTTTAACTGCATTGCGAATCATTGTGGAAGTCTATAGCGGGTGCGGGGAAGGGATTGAATTAACTGATCTTCGAGCAAGGTCACTAGTGCCTTTTCAACTTGTGATTCGTCGGGCCAGAGTTTTTTAATTGCGTTTTTTGTTAGTGAAGCATTCTCGCGCAGAGCTTGGACAATTGTGCCGCGACACTTTCGATCGGTTCCGTGCCAGTCCTGTGATTTACGGATTAGATCCGTCTTTGGGTAGCCATTTTTGCGCCAATTACATGCGCCAATAACTGGGCAGAGTTCGCACTTTGGATTACTGGATGTACACACAATCGCACCGAGCTCCATCGTTGCTGCCGCCCACACATGTGCTTTCTTTTGTGGCAACAGAGTAAGTCGCGCGGCCCTTTCCCGCGTTGTTGGTGCGGGCCTTGGGTGTTCATTGCCGTCGATTACACGGGTTAGTAAGCGACGGATATTCACATCCATCACTAGTGTTCGTTGCTCAAAAGCAAAGGCTGCAATCGCAGCCGCCGTGTACTGTCCAATTCCTGGCAACATCTGCAGAGTAATTTCATCATCTGGAACTTCGTTTTTGAAATCATCACGAATGATTTGCGCAGCGGTATGTAAGCGAAGTGCACGGCGCGGATAACCAAGACGTCCCCAAGCAGTAATAACTTCTGCAGGAGTTGCCTGCGCTAAGTCGGCCGGTGTTGGCCAACGCTCCATCCATTCAATCCATTTGGGTAGAACGCGATTGACAGGAGTTTGCTGCAACATATATTCGCTGACCATCACACCCCATGGCGTTGTAGTGCGCCACGGTAAATCTCTTTTGTTTTTCTTAAACCAGGTAACTATCGGCTTTTCAAGCGGGTTCATTCGCCAGTGATTTTTACCCGTGAGAGAGCTTGATCAAGGCGTGATACTTCGACAATCTCCATGCCATCGATCTTTGTCTCTGATCCAGTTGGAACTAAGGCGCGTTTAAAACCTAGGCGATAGGCCTCTTGTAAGCGACGATTAACACCACTTACTTTTCGAATCTCACCGGCCAGACCAACTTCTCCAATTGCAACTAAATCAGCTGGCAGTGCTAGACCTTTAGCGGCAGAGGCGACAGCGAGAGCAAGGGCTAAATCTGCAGCGGGCTCTGACATTTTCATGCCGCCCACGGTCGCTGCATAGACATCGCGACCGCCAATACGCACTCCCGCACGAAGTTCGAGGACTGCTAGCGTCATTGATGTACGGGCCGAATCAAGGCCAGAGACAACTCGGCGGGCATTTCCAAAGTCATTTTCGCGACCCTGGCTGACGAGGGCTTGAATCTCAGCAAGTAATGGACGTCGACCTTCAAGCGTGACTGTTACGCACGTGCCTGGAACGGGTTCGGTGTGACGGGATGTAAATAAACCAGTGGGATCTAATACCGATTCAATGCCAACATCACTTAAATCAAAACATCCAACCTCATCCGATGCCCCGAAGCGATTTTTAATTGCGCGAATTAAACGCAGGCGTGAGTGGCGCTCACCTTCGAACTGCAAAACCACATCGACGATGTGTTCGAGCAAACGGGGACCTGCAATTGATCCATCTTTTGTAACATGTCCAACCAGTAACAATGTAATGTCGCGGTCTTTACAGATTCGAATTAATGCACCGGCAACTTCGCGTACCTGTGTAACACCGCCAGGTGAGCCATCGGCAGTTGAGCTACCAATTGTTTGAATTGAATCGATAATGACCAGTTGTGGTTTAACTGCATCGATGTGTGCAATGACGGCGCCTAAGTCAGTCTCGGATGCGAGAAATAGAAGTGGATCGATAGCTTTAATACGCTCTGCGCGTAGACGAACCTGTGATGCCGATTCTTCGCCGCTTATGTAAAGGGCTAAGAGGCCTTTAGTGGCAGTTTGCGCTGCAACAGATAGCAGCAGCGTTGATTTTCCAACACCAGGTTCGCCCGCTAATAAAATCGCAGCACCTGGAACTAAGCCACCACCTAAAACTCGATCAAGCTCGCTAACTCCAGTAGGGCGCGCATGGGCTGCAGATAAATCAACATCACCGATTGGTGTGGCTTTATTAGTTACTCGGCCCGGAACAAGTGAGAGTTTCTTAGGAGCGGCAACTTCTTCGACGCAACCCCATGCCTGGCACTCTCCGCAGCGACCAACCCATTTTTGCGAGGTCCAACCGCACTCAGTGCAGCGGAAGGGATCCTTTTCAACTTTTGCCATGGGTAGAGCCTAGAACTAAGGACTGACTATTTCTTGGCTGCAGCCAGGGTTGCTGGATGTTGTATGACAAAGAGTGGGAGTGAGCGTGACTGAGCATCACGGATTCCTGCCATGCGCATGTCGCACAGGCGCGCCAATTCGGCATAAGGGATCTCGCCCATGAGTTTTTGTAGCTCGTATTTATTGGAGATGTAAACCGGCTCAGTACCAACGTGGGCATCGGTATTGCTCGTGCAGTACCAATCGAAATCATCTCCGCCGTCGCCCCATGCCAGACGCTCGTACTCACCAATTACTGTGATTGAGTATTCGCGCTCGCCAACTTCACGAGTTTCAAAACTTCTACGCAAAGGCAACTGCCAGCAGACATCGGGCTTAGTATCAACAAAATGTTTTTTTTCTTTAATTGCTAAGTGGTGAAGAACGCATCCAAAAGTACCGGTGAAACCTTCGGCTTCATAACCCTTTCGATTTAAAAATATGCAACCATCTTCTACGCGGCGAGTTTTACGATCGCCATCTTCATCTTTTTCTGAGATACGAAGTTTGGCGCCAGGTTTTTTAGGACGGGCTTCTGAATAGAACTGCCACATCTCTGGAGTTAAATAAGCCGCAGCCTTATCGGTACGCGCTTCATCATCTTCATCGGTGTACATGGCACCTTCGGTGCAACAGCCAGAATTAGGTTGGTTTTTAAATACACCTTGGCAGCCATCACCATAGATACACGTCCAATAGGAGGTCAACCAGGTGAGGTCGCACTTAAAGATTTCTTCTGGGTCGGAAGGATCGGAGAACTCAACCCAATCACGCGCAAAACCTGGCTTTACTTCGGACATAGTCGCAGAGCCTACACGCTTAACAGGTAGGCTTGCACAATGAGTAAGTCGATACCAGTTGGTGTAATCGGCGCTGGAGTAATGGGCGAAGCGCTTATTGCTGCGTTAATTTCATTTGGTGTGACACCAGAGTTGATAACAATCTCTGAAAAACGCAAAGACAGAGCAGATGAGCTAGTCAATCGCTATGGAATCAAGGTTGCAACACTTGAGGCTAACGTTGCAAACGTTGACGTCCTCTTACTTGTTGTCAAGCCACAAGATATGGCTGCAGTCCTTGCCGACATTAAAGCCTCGATTAACCCAAAGGCCGTTGTAATCACTTTTGCTGCAGGCAAAAAAATCGCTTTTATTGCCGATGCTCTTGGGACTGGTAATCCCATTGTGCGGGTCATGCCAAATACTGCCACCATGGTTAGCGCGGGAATGGCTGCGATATCACTTGGCAATGGGGTTAGCGCCGAACAATCTAAATTCGTCTCTGGTTTTCTATCGGCAACTGGAAAAGTAGTTGAAGTACCTGAAGACTTACAGGACGCCGTAACGGCAACGAGTGGCTCAGGGCCGGCCTATTTATTCAGGTTCGTTGAAGCCATGATCGATGGGGCAGAACAACTCGGCTTATCGCGCGATGTTGCAACAATTTTGACAGTACAAACGATGGTGGGCGCAGCCAAACTCTTAGAGGAGTCAGGCAAATCTGCCACAACGCTGCGTGAGAATGTTACGAGTCCTAATGGAACAACTGCGGCGGCGTTAGCATCCTTTGAGGCTGATCAGATTGCAACAGTAGTTGCAACTGCTATGAAAGCTGCGCGCGATCGCTCGCAGGAACTAGCGTGAAACGCTTTCTCTCACTTGTTTTAATTTCAACGCTTCTGGCAATTCCTAATACAAGTGCGGCGCCTAAGAAAATTACCGTTAAGCCCCTTAAATTAATTGCAACTACCAGCAATAAAATCGGAGTTGCGGGTGTGATTGCACTTGGTAAATCGATAGTTATGTATGGAACTTTGGGCGATAAATCTTTTGCCCGAGCTATTGATGTAACCGGGCAAGAGTTATGGAACATCTCCCTTGATCCAAACTCTCCATCTGTAGCAACGGTTGCCGGTGTTGATAGCGTTGGAAACCTCTGGATTGCCGGCGCGACCTCACTTGAGCGAGCAACCATCGCCCCAACTCCGACATCGACGCCACTAAATCCAGATAATGTTACAAATGTTCCCGACATTTTTAGCACTAACTTAAATGCACTTGCTTTATGGAGGATTCCAGCGGGAACGTCCACGCCAATTCTCTATACGGCGGCTCAGCCATCGCCAGTTTTAGTAACAGCTCTAGCGCTAGATAAAACCGGTATCACTTTGGTAGGTCTGACGCAATCAGGCAAAGGCAACTCTGGCTTTGTTATTAGCGCCAACTTGCTAGGTGAGTTTTCAAAGGCACTCTTAATTGGTCAAGTCTCAACAACTCTTGATGCGGTGGCTCGCAATAGTGATGGCACCGTAACCGTAACTGGAGCAAGCGCTGAAACTCTCCAAGGCAAGAAAGTTATCGGAGTTGTTGATGGCGTCATTATCAAAGTGTCAAAGACCAATACGGTACTTACCGTTGTCCGCAGTTCTGCACTAAAAGCCAAACGAAACTGGAGTAGTGCAAGTCAAACTCTTTTGCTTGGCGGAACGGTTATGACTGGGAAAAAGATTGAGAGTGCCATTACTAAGTTTTCTGGTTCTTATAGTCCGACGTGGACTTATAGATTTGGATCTACCGGGCCAGCATTTACCTCCGGTTCGATGTACGCACTTTTTGCATCAACATCGGCAATTGCCCAGTTGAGCAACTGGGCACCCAAGAAACCACAACCGATTCTTCTTACCTTTAATACTAAAGGCGTAATTTCTGGCGCTTTCAGCGCTCCTTCTGATCAGTTCGAAGTTGTTGGATTAACAAGCTCCAATGAGTTAGGAATTTTATGCGTGACCGCAAACGCGCAGACAATCTCCATCTATTCTCAAAGCTAATTAAGGCTTAAGCAACGCCAATTTATTATTAACAGTTGCAATTAAGAATTTCACTTTGTTAAGAGTTACCCACGTGCTTTGAGTTGACTCAGGGTCTGAACTGCTCCTGACTAAACGAATTGCCGCTTGGCCGGAATCCTTTTTACTGGTATCTAGCGCGCACAACCGATCTTGGCAGCTAAAGACAATGGTGTTTCCATCTATGGATAGGTACGGTCCTGGTTCACCAAAATTCTCAGTCGTCATCTTTGAAATAGTCAGCGGTGTACTGAGCATTGCCCAGCGGATTTGATTGGGTTTAGGAAATGATGCGAGCGATGAGGCTAACCATGTAGCCATAACATCGCCATTTACCTTTGCCAGCGCAACGTCATAGCCAAAGACTGATGCATCGTCAGTAGACATATCGAGCGTCTGATAAGCCCAAGTAGTTGGATCGGTTCCAACTCGGGTTGCAACTCGGACCGCACCTGCGGAGATATCTTTCCTTTGATTAACACTTACAACTGAGTCATATAAGAGGTACGTCTTACTGCCATCGAAAGTTGCCTGTAAGTGAAAGCCGACATCGCCAGTTGAGCGACCATCCGTCTTTCGATCGCCATCAACTAACTCGTAAACCCAAGGCGCATTCTTTAATTTTACCGCCCCTAATAGGACGCCTTGACTCTCATCACGGTAATAAACTTGGACACTGTTGGCCGTGGCCACGCAAGCATTTGTAACACTCACATCGCTAGAAGTGCGGACGCGGTTTGGGTCATCGTAATTATTCACTGATGGACCATCTCCATCGACTACATCGAAGGCGAAGTTTTTCCCGTTGTATGCGGCGTAACGCAAATCCTTATCAACGGTATCACTGTAGAAAATATGAAGAGTCTGTTTAGTGCCCGTTCCATTTACACAAAGGGAGATTGAACTATTTATTGTGTTCGAAGTTCGGCCACCAGTTCCACCCGCACCATCGACAGTTACTTTCTTCCATACTTTGCCACTAAAGGTAGCGAGCTTTAAGTCGCCGGTTTTAGTATCGGTATATGCAACGGCCGGCGCTCCATTAAAAACTGTGCTCGTAACAGATTTTCCATCGGCGCCACTATCTAAGACCGTGGATTTCCACGCTGCCTGCGGAGTAACGGCATTACTCGTTGCTGGCCCAGATGCCCCGAGAGTATTTTTTGCAGTAACGGAAAATGTGTAAGAAGTTCCATTTTTTAACCCGCTGATTACAACCGGGCTCGATAGAGCGCTCTTTTCAACGCCAGTTTTAAGATTTTTGACAACATATCCATTGATCTGTGCTGATCGTAAGTTGACCGGTGGATCAAATGAAATGAGCGCTGATGAGTCGGCGGTGAAAGCTTTAACATTTCGCGGAGTTTCTGGCAGCCCACTGACCACTCCGGCAGGGGGTTTAGCTCGTAAATCTGCAAACATCGCCAACAACAGCGGTCCAGGCTCTTTAAAGATTTCACCTGGATCTAAATTGGGAGTCATAACTGAGTTCAAACCAGTCTTTGAAAATGTTGCCTCGTCTAAGTGGCTAGTTGAAGAACCCGACTCGTAAGGTGAAGGCGTGTATAACTTCGGTTTAACTCCGCCGTTGGCATTAATTCCATTGATGCCAGACCAAACCAGGTTTGAAGTCAAAGCTTGGGCCAAGTCTCTCGACGGGGTCGGTAAATCGGCTAAGCGTTGATTATCTGTAGTTTGAAGGTATGCATCGAAGGGTGTTGGCTGATCAAGACTGGCAATACCTGAAGTTGGGTCGTAAGCATCGTTGGATAAGAAACCAAGACCGTGCGCAATTTCATGTAAGAAAACTGATTCAAGATCATATTCTCTTGACGTTGGCATTCCATCTCCGCGCGTATTCCACCCACCATTTGAATTAACTTGGATGACGATATCGGGGTTGGCTTTATCTAAATCTTTTCCGGCAAGTGCATTGGCAAGTGCCGATGGATACCACAGCGATTGATCAGGAGCTCCTGCAAAAGAAGAGAAGAAATCGACAGGGCGTGCACTTCCAAGAATGCCCCATGAACTGGCTCTGCCCCATGATGCATCAACTTGGATTGGTACCGCCGATGAAAAATTTGCAGACCAGACATCAACGGCGGCTTGTACCTCAGTTTTAGCCCAGTCGGGAAAGTTGTTGTAGGTCACCTTGAAGGTAGATTTTGCAACACCAACGGCGTATTTTGGACGAGGAGTTGTAGTTGTAACAGAGTTCGTTCCAGCATAGATATTGCCCCAGTGCGTAGCAGGCACTTCCAAAAATAGAGCTTGAGCAGATGGCGCACTCAGCACTGACCCAACGAGAACTGCGGCGATGGCCACGGCTCGCAATTGTTTAAAGTGAATGCTCCGCATAAGCGCAAACACTACCAAGATGAGATGATTCCACCATGGTCGATAGCGTCAATAACGAGTTCTCTAAGCAAATTGACAGGGTCGGGACTTGCACGGTTACGGTCTTTACCCGCCATGGCTGTCATTTATGTCACGTAGCCGTAGAGGTATTGGAAACAATGCAGTCAGATTTAGATTTTAAGATCGAGAAGATTTATATCGACGGCGATGAGAATTTAGAAAAATTATATGGAGAGCAGATACCGGTAATCCAGATTGATGGAGAGCACCATGATTATTGGAGAGTGGATCCTGAACGCTTTAAATCTTCCCTTGAAAAACATCGTCAGCGTCAATAATCTTGTACGAATATCCCTGCTCAGCTAAAAAGCGCTGACGGTTTTGCGCAAAATCTTGATCGATCGTGTCGCGAGATATAACGGAATAAAACTTTGCGCTACGACCATCTGACTTAGGTCGAAGAATTCGCCCTAAGCGTTGGGCTTCTTCTTGGCGACTACCGAAGGCGCCGGAGACTTGAATAGCAATAGTTGCATCGGGTAAGTCAATTGAAAAGTTAGCTACCTTCGAGACTACTAAACAGGTTATTTCTCCCGACCTAAACTTATTAAAGAGAATCTCTCGCTCTTTAATTGGAGTATCACCCTTAATTAATGGGACGCCGAGAGTTTCAGATAGTTCGTCTAATTGATCAATGTACTGACCGATTACTAAAATTTGTTCACCCGAATGTTTTTCGACTAAGGCCTCAACAACATCGCGCTTAGTGCGCGTTGTTGCACATGTGCGATAGCGGTTTTCAGGTTCAGCTGTTGCATACAACAATCGCTCGCTTTCGGTTAAATTAACGCGAACCTCGATACATTCAGCCGGCGCGATATATCCTTGAGATTCAATCTCCTTCCAAGGAACGTCGTAACGCTTAGGACCAATGAGTGAAAAAACTTCACCCTCCATGCCATCTTCGCGCACTAACGTCGCAGTAAGGCCCAAGCGGCGTCGAGATTGAATATCTGCAGTAAATCGAAAAATCGGGGCAGGCAGTAGATGCACTTCGTCATAAATAATCAAGCCCCAGTCATGGGTATCAAAGAGATCTAAATGTGAATACACACCATTCTTCTTCTTAGTCATCACTTGATAAGTGGCAATTGTTACTGGGCGAATCTCTTTTTTAGAACCTGAGTACTCGCCAATTTCATCTTCATTGAGCGTTGTGCGTTTTAGTAACTCTTCACGCCATTGACGAGCCGCGATGGTATTCGTTACTAAGATCAAAGTTGTTGCCTTTGCGTGGGCCATCGCCGCGGCACCAACAATTGTCTTTCCGGCCCCACATGGAAGAACTACTACGCCGGAACCGCCATGCCAAAAACCCTCAGCAGCTAACTCTTGATAAGGGCGAATTTTCCAGTCTTTTTGAACTAAATCAATATTGTGAGCTTGACCATCGACATAGCCCGCAAAATCCTCAGCCGGCCAACCTAAGCGCAGCAATGATTGTTTAATTTGACCGCGTTGACTTGGAAGTACCGCGATAGTTTGCGCATCAATACGTGCGCCAAGTAAAGGAGCAATCTTGCGTGCACGGATTACTTCCTCTAAAACTGCAGTGTCGGTTGTAACAAGAATTAAGCCGTGTACTGGGTCGGCCTCTAAACGAAGTCTTCCGTAGCGTGACATTGTTTCGGCGACGTCGATGAGAATTGAATGCGGAACGGCATATCGTGAATATTTAATAAGTGTGTCAATAACCTGTTCGGCATCATGACCTGCAGCGCGCGCATTCCAGAGTCCGAGAGGCGTAAGGCGATAAGTATGAATGTGCTCAGGTGAGCGTTCGAGCTCGGCAAAAGGTGCGATTGCGCGTCGGCACTCAGTTGAGAGTGGATGGTCGATATCGAGAAGTAAAGTTTTATCGCTTTGAACGATTAATGGGCCGTCGCTCATTTAAGAATATCCTTAATTAATGCATGCAAAAAAGCGCTTCGAGATTGCAGAGTTGTTATATCGACCCATTCATGTGCGGCATGTGCCCCATCTCCGACTGCGCCTAAGCCATCTAATACCTGCGCGCCGGCAGCTGCAGCGAAATTACCATCACTTGCTCCGCCGACAGATGCATGACCAAGCGGTGGCATTCCTAAATCCTTAGCAACTTTCTCCGCACGTTCGTATAAAGCCATCGTTGATGTTGTCTCTAGTGGAGGGCGATTAAATCCACCAGTAATTTCATATCGGGTTTCTGGATTAACAGATTTTAAATTTCGGACTGCAGTATCTACGCGCTTTAACTCTTCCATAGAAAAAGAGCGGACATCAATATCGAGGATGGCTAAATCGGGGACGGTATTTGTAGTGTTGCCAGCACGCAACATTGTCGGAACTACAGTGGTACCGAGTTCTTTATTTTCAAGGGCTGAAATGGCAAGGATTGCGTGCCCCATTTCAACCGTTGCATTAACTCCCTTTTCGGGTTCAAGACCTGCATGCGAAGCCCTGCCGTGGATGTTGATTTGATACATCGCCGTGCCTTTGCGGCCGGTTTTAACTTTCCCATTAAGCGTTGCTTCAAGTACTAATACGGCTTTGGCTTTTGCCGAAATCTCTTTAATAAAATCTTTACTTGTTGCGCTGCCGGTCTCTTCATCACTTGTTGCAACAAGGGCTACAGATCCATCAATGCCCGCCATCGCATACAAAGCTTGAATAAAGCCGGCTTTCATGTCGAAGATTCCAGGACCCGTTGCGGCACTGTCCTTAACACTCCACACTGGCTGGAAAGATCCCTTAGGCCAAACGGTATCTAAATGCGCAAGAACAACGACATCAGGGTCGGTTGCACCCCACCAAAAAACTGGACGGCCATTTACTTCGCGAATCTGTGCAGGCTTGCCGAGGACTTCTTGTGCAATTTCACTAGCGCACTCGATTACTTCGCGGCAGGCAGCTAAATCTTCCGTTGGTGATTCCAACCGTACGAGTTTTTCTAGCGCTGACAACATGGGCTAATCCTATAGCGGTGCTACGCCGGTGATGCGTGGAATTCGAAAGGATTGAACTTCCCCAGTTGCGTGGTCACGGGCGATAAGTGAGCCTGCACTGACGCGGATGGGATCGATGATTCGGTGTGTAACGGATCCATTGTTATCTGCATATCCGATCGAGAGCGATTTTTCCTCGAGAATAAATCGATTTACTAAATCCATTGTTTCATTAGCGGTGTTTCGTGGAAGTGCACCTAACGCCTCACTCGCGGCCTGGCGAAGATGAGTTTGCTTATGGCTAGATTTTTCACCGGTTCGAATCGCACGAATTGCAGAATTCAATAGATCCGGATTTGGAATTTCGATCTCACCAATAATGCGCGGTGGTCTTGGCTTTGTGAGCGCGCGATTCGAACGTGGGCCAGTAAGAATTAGGCCATTAGCCGATTCAGCAGCGGGCAAATATCCAGCTTCACGCAAAACGCGCATAACATCGGCGGCATCGTGATCACAAATTACAACTTCGGGCGCAATCCTTCGAAGGGAGAGGACGTCTAATTTCTTATCACTCATGATTTGAGCGATGAGTGCAGTGTCTTCACATCGAATAAATGAGGATGTATTTCCCGCCCTCAGCTTTCCATGCTTTTTTGCAACATCGGCAATCAAATATTCAAGTGGTTGCGGCATTGGCGTTTTAGAAGTCTTGGAAAGAAAGCCCCTAATCTCATCGCCAGTTTTGCCATGATCTAAAGCGCGACGAATGGTTGCCTCGCTAAATCGATAAACAGTTGCTCCGCCGCGGCTTTCAATTTCAGCCATGATCGCTAACTGCTGTGAAATCTCATGCTCCAGTGGCCCCGGAGCAATAGCAGTGTTATCGCTTTGAATAAGAATGTGATCGACAGTTTTAGGCAGATCATTATTTATGAGATCTAAATCTTCGTCATTTAAAAGCGCTAGACCATATTTAGATAGCGCCCCTTGCCCGGTGATGCCTAACCACTCCGCCTCACGCAAGCTCCATGCCGCTAGCTCCGATTGGAGCGAGGAGTTGCGGCGCACAGGTGCTCGCCACGCAAGAAGTTCGTTGAAAGCCTTTGTATCGGGAGCTACGTTTTGATTCTCGTTCAGAATTGCCAACGTTAAGGCGCGAACTCGCACAGCATTTACGCGATCTAATTCAGGTCCAAGTGCGGCAACATTCTTAGCTTCAGTTCGGCCCACCAAGCCACTTACACGCGAAGTAATTAGCCATGCGCTGGCCAGGGCTTGCCAGCGATTAGCGGGCGTTTGCATTAACCAGATATCAAATTTATTGCTCGGCATAATGCGATCATCAGCGTCAATGCTTATGAGCGAAGTTAAGTATGCAAGTTCAGTAATAAAAGCAGTGCAGGATTCATCGACACCAAGATGAGTAGCGATAATTTTCAGATCTCTGACACCCAAACCACCTGCACGCAATGCATCGGCTGGCTCTTCGGCCCAGAAATTCAATAACTCTTCTACCCAACGCAGAACCGTTGAGATATTTGCAATCGCTGCCAAATTTATCTGCTTTTCATCGCGCTTTGCCCCGCTCAAAATCGGTGCATCGATGAGCCTTTCTTTATGGGTTTTACCACCACGAAGATAAATACCGACCTCGCGCGGAAGAATGACGGTGCGCTGATCGAGGGGTACTAAAAACTTTCGTTCAAGCAACCAAGCAACTCCAGGTCCCGGATTTTTAATATCACCAACGCTTCCACGAGGTGGGCCCCAAATGAGTCGCTCTAATACTTTTTTTGCATCAATCGGAGCGTTTTCTAACTCGCTTAACTTCAGTTTTGCCATCGAAGCTGGACCAAGCCCAGCAGGCTCTGCACCGATTACATCGCGCAGTTGTGAAGGAAGGCGCATCCCATCATCGGATGAATAAATAAGTCCTATGGATATTAAATGGTCAAGTGCATCCGCACATGCCTTATCGGTGAGGGCAATGAGTGATTTAAGTATGAAAGGTTCATTCAGGGCACTGGCTGCCTCTAAAACTTGGAACTGCCATTGATTAAGTGAGTCGATTGCTCGAGCCAGACTAGGTGGCGAGCATGCACGTACGGCAAGGGAGGCGATATCTGGTGGCACTGGAGAAACGAGATCGGGACGTGCTGCGAAGAGTTTTAAAAGGGCAGCATCATCAACACTACGCAAGTAGTCGGAGAATGAGCGCATTTCCATAACTTGCTAACATTACTGGGCATTGGCCCTTATCGCGTAATCAATGCTGCTTTCTTCGCGGAGTGAGCCAAGCGGCAAGGCCTGCTAAACGAGTAACGACGGGTGAAATCGCATGCCCGATAAAACGCAATCTACGGAAGTCATGTATGGGCCAACCCTCAGCCATTGCACGCAGAGTAAGCAGGGCATCGGGATTTATAGCCGATGGATGCCCTACGGATTGCAAAAGCGGCAAATCATTATGGCTATCAGAGTAGGCATAACAATCAGGCAAATTTAAACCGTTGCGTTCAGCCAAACTTTTCACGGCTATTGCTTTAGCTCGCCCATGCAATAAAGCGCCAGACATTGCGCCGGTATAAACGCCATCTTTAGTTTCCGCCTTACTTCCAAGGGCACCAGTTAGACCTAAGCGATTTGCAATCAGAATTGCCATATCTTCAGGTGCGGCAGTAATCAACCACACCTCTTCATTGTTTGCTAGATGTTTTTGGGCGATATCAATCGTGCCTTGCCAGATTGCGGGGGATACATACTCATCGTAAATCTCTTGTGCAATCGCTTCAATATCTTTAACACTATGGCCACCGATAAAGTTAGTTGCTGCATCTTGAATTCGGGCAATTTCTTCCTGATTTTCTTTTCCAGTTAAGCGGAATCTTAAATTTGCCAGAGCAAATCGTGAGATATCTTTCTTCGTGAAGTAACCACGTTGATACATCCCCCGACCAAGAAAATAGAGGGTTGAGCCGCGAATCAGCGTGTTATCGACATCGAAAAAGGCCGCCCGCTTCGCCGTGAGTGCCATGTCACTACCTTAACGAACTTGGTCCAATTCAGACGCTTTATGCTTGGCCAATGAGTACTAGCGTCCATGTGATTCGTCACGGTGAAGTCGAAAACCCTGCCAAGATTCTTTACGGTCGCCAACCCGGTTGGAAACTTTCCAACCGTGGGCAAGAGATGGCGCAAACTCTTGGTGATTGGTCAAAGACTATTGATTTAGGCGCGCTTCATGTTTCTCCGCTGCAACGTGCACAAGAGACTGCCGCCCCTATCGCAGCTGCTCACAATATTTCGATTACAACAGATGAACGTTTGATTGAAGCTTCAAATATTTTTGAAGGTAAACCATTTGGCGTTGGAGATGGAGTGCTCAGACATCCATCGGCATGGTTGCACCTTTGGAATCCTTGGAAACCATCGTGGGGCGAACCCTACGAAGAGCAAATCACGCGAATGCTTGCAGCGATTTTTGCAGCGCGCGATGCAGCTGCGGGTAAAGATGCAATTTGTATCTCCCACCAACTTCCGATTTGGATTTTAAGAAGTGCCATCGAAAGTCGGCGCTTATTACATGATCCACGTAAACGTGAATGCACGCTTGCTTCAGTCACAAGTATCCACTTTGATGATGACGGCCTTATCTCTGGCCTCACATACTCCGAGCCTGCCCGCCACCTTTTGCCAGAGAAGAAGTGATGAAGCGCCGCATTAAGTATCTAGGAATTGCTCTTCTCGCAATTGCCTTAACTAGTTGTTCTGGTGGTGGAACTTCAAGTTCGCAAGAGAGTTTCGTATCGGGAAATGGTTCAGTAACGTATATCAAAGCTGCAAGTCGCATTCAGGCACCAGTGCTGGCTGGCATGACACTCAGCGGCACCAATTACTCATACGCCCTTGGGCGAGTGAGCGTTGTAAATGTCTGGGCATCATGGTGTGCGCCATGTCGAGCGGAAATTCCAACACTAATCGCACTATCTAAGAAATACAGTGACGTAACATTTATTGGAATTCTCACTCGAGATAATCCCCCTACTGCCGAAGCTTTTGCACGGCGATTCAAGATCCCATATCCCACGCTTATCGATGACGCTATTTTAATTGGCTTTAAAGGCTCATTGCCGGCAAATGCGATTCCATCAACGGTTGTAATCGATAAGAATGGCAAAGTTGCTGGGAGAATTTCTGGAGAGATAACCGTCGCATCGCTGTCGGATTTAATTGAAAAAGTAAGTGCCGAATGAAAGATTTCATTGTTGAGCAGTTACTTAATGGGTTTTTAGTTACAGCGTTTCCAGTAGCTCTTATTGCTGGATTTATATCCTTTCTATCACCATGTGTTTTACCTTTAGTTCCAGGTTATCTCTCTTTTGCTGCAGGCTTTTCAGCTAATCGAGGTAAAGTATTTTTAGGCTCACTTCTCTTTGTTGGAGGCTTTTCAGTTGTCTTCATCTCCTATGGTGCACTCTTTGGAAGTTTAGGAAATCAGCTAGCCGCCCACGAAAAAATCATTTCCAGACTCCTTGGCATTCTTACTATTTTCTTAGGCTTTCTATTTCTGGGTAAGTTTCCAATGGCGCCAACGTTTCGTCCCGCTATGAAAACAACCGGGGGATTAATCGGAGCCCCCATTCTGGGCTTTCTATTTGGAGTTGGTTGGACACCATGCATTGGTCCAGCCCTTGCCGCAGTTCAGACTTTGGCATTTACTGAATCAAGTGCGTTGCGCGGTGCAATTCTCTCGCTTGGCTATTGCCTTGGTTTGGGCCTTCCGTTTATCGCATCCGGCCTATTTCTCGATCGCTCACAAAGGCTCCGGAAGTTTTTGGTTCGCCGCGGAGATCTAATTTCAAAAATTGGTGGCTTTTTTCTTATTGCTATCGGCCTCTTGCAAGTTACTGGCACGTGGGGGCAGATTATGAACTCATTGCGTTCACTCATTTCAGATTTCATCCCGGTGATTTAATTGAGCCAACAAACTGAACTTCCAGAGCTAGGCAGCGTTGGCTTAATTCGTTACGCATGGCGCCAATTAACAAGCATGCGAACCGCCCTAATTCTTCTCATGTTTTTAGGATTTGCATCAATCCCAGGCTCCCTTATCCCGCAGCGCACACAAAACCCCATGGCCGTTAGTGCCGCGTTTAAGAGCTCACCTGGACTTTCAAAGTTAATGGATCGCTTATCCCTCTTTGATGTTTACGGATCGCCATGGTTTAGCGCAATTTACATTCTTTTATTTATCTCACTCATCGGCTGTGTTTTGCCCCGTACTTTCGAACACTTTCACGCAGCACGTGCCCTTCCACCAGCAACGCCTAAGAATCTCAATCGCATGGAGTTTTTTTCGACGTGGACTGCTACTGGGAATGAGTTAGAAACCGCGCGCGCTTGGTTTAAAGCTAACCGCTTTAGAGTACTTGAGAAAGATGGATCGATTTCGGCGGAGAAAGGTTTTCTTCGTGAGACTGGAAATTTATTTTTCCATTTGGCATTAATTTTGATTCTCCTTGGAATCTCATCCTCATCTCTCTTTGGAATGCGCGGTGAGGCAATTCTTAATGTGGGAGAGCGATTTGTTAATACACCTACAAGCTATGACTCGCTAGCCTATGGAAAACTATTCAAAGACGGCAAGTTAGCTAATTTTATTCTTACTATAGATAAATTTGATGCTACTTATAACGTTGTTACAAACGCGCCCGAGGATTACACATTAAATGTTACTTTTCGCCAAGGTAATTTGAAGCTTGCCGAAAAACGTGTCATTAAAGTGAACTCTCCTCTAACCATTGGAAGTACAAAGATTTATCTGCAGGCAAATGGATATTCACCCGTTGTAACGGTGCGAGATTCAGTTGGCAACGTAGCTATGCAAGGTCCAATTCCATTTCTTCCGCAAGATGCGAATTTGAGGTCCATCGGTGCGATTAAAGTTCCAGATGCTAATCCCCAAGTTGGTTTTGTTGGATCTTTCGTACCAACGTACGGGCGTAGTCAAAGCAACGGGGCCATAAGTGTTTTCCCACAAGCGTTAGATCCACGCTTACTAATCTCTGTATGGAGTGGTGATCTCGGCTTAGATTCTGGAGTCCCACAGTCGGTTTACCGAATCGATACATCTGCAATGAAACAAATTGGATTAAAGTCACTTAAACCCGGTGAGATTTATGAATACAAGGGCGGGTCAATAACATTTGAAGGTTATGTGCCGTGGGTAAACCTTCAAATTGTCGATGATCCTGGCAAGAATTTTGCGCTGGTCGGGGCTATTGTTGCCATCCTTGGCCTGCTCGCCTCTTTGTTTACGCGTCGTCGCAGAATCTGGGTTCGCGTAGGTGATGAAATCGAAGTTGCAGGTTTAGCAAAAAATGCTGCACCTGGACTCGAGCAAGAGATGGCACGTTTTATAGTTGCATTAAAGGGAGAGATATAAATGTCGCGTACTTGGGCCTACCTCTCAAACTATTTCATTTATTCGGCAATGGCTGTTTACACGTTATCTTTCTTCGCCCATGCTCTTGAAACCGCTTGGGCAGTAAAAATCCCCGATTCGTCGGCACCACAAACCCTTGATTACAAGCGAACTGAAAAAGTTGCACGGATTGCAACTGCGATGATGAGCTTAGGATTCCTGCTCTTATTTGCGGGTGTAATTGCGAGAGGCCTATCAGCCGGCCGCGTACCGTGGGGAAACATGTATGAGTTTTCAATTACCGGTGCTCTTGCTTTCTCAGGTGCCTATTTAGCTGCGCTGCGTAAATATGATTTGCGTTGGTTAGGTCTGCTGGTTTCGATCGCAGTGCTATTAACTCTTGGTACTGCGGTGGCAGTTCTGTACCGTCCGAGCGCCCCGTTAGTTCCAGCTTTAAAATCAACGTGGCTTGTGATCCATGTATCTGCGGCGATTATTTCAGGTGGAGTATTTTTATTAGCTAACACGGTCGCCGCCGCATATCTTTATTTAGATTCTATGGAGGCAAAAGGTGAGCGAACCCCATGGGCTAAACGGTTGCCATCTCTTGAGTACTTAGATCAACTCTCGTATCGCTTAGTTGCATTTGTATTTCCACTATGGACTTTTGCCGTTATTGCAGGTGCGATTTGGGCTGAAAGCGCTTGGGGCCGTTATTGGGGTTGGGATCCAAAGGAGACCTGGGCATTTATTACGTGGGTGGCATATGCCGCGTACTTACATGCTCGCGTAACAGTGGGCTGGCGGGGTCGGCGAGCTGCGTGGCTTTGTTTATTTGCTGGATCAACGTTTCTATTTAACTACGTGTATATAAATATTTGGGGCACCGGAAAACATACGTATTCAGGGCTTTAAAGCTTTCCCAAGAAATCTGGGTCATCATCTGGAGGCAAGATACGTCGCTTTGGCTTTGGGCCGCCCAAGCGTGGGCCTTTTGGTCGCCCAGCAACCCAATATGCAACTGGTCCAAGAGTTCCGATAAGAATAATTATTAAAATCCAAGCCCACTTTGGCAGATTGCGAATTTGGGACTCATCGGTGCGCGCGCAGTCAACCAATGTATATATAGAGAAACCAACAAGGATGAGCGGAAGAATTAAGCGAGACATAGTTTTAGTGTATCGCTAAGCCAAGGGCAAAAATCACTGCAAAGATAAGTTGAAGTTTGCCCGTCTTACCCAACAAAGGGATTAATGCAGCCCCGCTTGCTCCCCGCATGACTTGACGGGCAATTGAGAATGTAAGGGGCGCCGCCAAAAGGGTTAAGAGGGCCGTTGGTTTAAAAGTGGCGATCGCTGCAGTGTGAGCCAAGACCAGCAAGGCGACAAAAGTACGACGTGCCTGTTGATCACCCATACGTACGGCGAGAGTTTTCTTACCAACTAATGCATCTTGGGCTAAGTCGCGCAGATTATTAATGGAAAGAATTGCACATGAGAGCGCGCCTATTGGAACTGCAACGATAAAACTGAGCAACGTAATAGTTTGGGTCTGCACGTAGAAAGTACCGACCGTTGCAACGAGGCCAAAGAATACAAAGACTGAGATTTCCCCAAAGCCACTGTAGCCATACGGCTTACGACCCCCCGTGTATCCCCACGCAGCCGCAATAGATAGCGCACCTACTGCAATTAGAACTGGCGACGTTAAAATGGCTAACCACAGACCGCAGATTGATGCGATACCAAAAGATAGGAAAGCCGCCTTTTTTACACTCGTGGCACTAGCTAAACCACTAGCAACTAAACGTGTAGGGCCGACGCGATGTGTATCCGTTCCCTTAACTCCATCGGAGTAGTCATTGGCGAAGTTAACGCCTATTTGCAACCACAACGAAACTTTTAACGCGAGAGCAGCACGAAACCAGTTGAAATCAGGCCCGGCCAAAGCGCTCGCCACGACAACGGGCGCGATCGCCGCAGGTAAAGTGCGCGGACGTGCACCGATGATCCACTTATTCATTTCCCACCATCTTTGCCAGAGTTGAGCGATCTACTTTTCCAATTCCAAGCAAGGGGAGAGATTCCACCGAGTGAATTCCTTTTGGTTTTGCAATCTCACCTAAGGCCGCTTCTAAGTAATGAGAAATATCGGTTTCATTTGCGGGCCCGACAATGGCGACGTGGAGAGCTTGACCCCATTGCAAATCATTAACTGCGAATGCGGCACACTCTAAATCGGGGAAGCGAACTGAAAGCGTTGCCTCAATCGCCGTGAGAGAAAGATTTTCTCCGCCGGAAATAATTACATCATCTGCGCGGCCAAGGACTTGGAGTTTTCCATCCTTAATCTCGCCAAGATCATTGGTAGTGAACCAACCATCCTCTAAGTGAAAGAGGTCGGAGGAGTTTAAATAATCGCTCGCTAAAACTGAGCCTCGGATTTTTATGACGCCACGTTCATTAATTGCAAATTCAACACCACTGAGTGCTTGGCCTTCATAAACGCAACCACCACAGGTTTCCGTCATTCCATAAGTTTCAACAATATTTATTCCTGCCGCCAGCGCCTGCGCACGAAGAGCCGGAGCTAGCGCTGCACCACCAACTAGAACTGCAGTAGTGCTTTGCAAATGTCGAAGTAAGCGTTCATCGGAGTTGAGTGCTCGGAAGAGTTGAGTCGGAACAATCGACGTGAAATCTACTCGCGGATACTCACCGTCGAAGTTTCGAAGATCAACCGGCAAGGTGCCAAGCTCCATTGAGCGAATGATTACATTTACTGCAGCGATATGAGTGACTGGTAGTAGAAGCGACCATTGTGCACCAGGGGTTGCGCCAATAAATTTATTGGATGCCTGGGCCGATGCGATAAGAGCACGTCGTGTAAAAGCAACCTCTTTAATTAATCCCGTGCTGCCGCTCGTGCCGATAACGATGGCAATCTCGTTGGGACTAGTCCGACTGCGGACTTCGCCGAAAGATAGGGCAGGGCCAGTTCCAACGAGGGCGGCTGTGATTTCCCCCGCTAATTCGGGGATTGACCACGTAGGGCTGGCTCGAAGTAATTCTCGTTGTGACGACATCTCCATTGCAGCCGTAGGCTATCGCTAGCAACGTAAATGGAGGAAATGTGAGCAAGCCGATTAATCGCGAGTTTGGTAGCCGTGAGATTCCTAGCTGGACTACGGCCCCTGGTGGTGAGGATTTCACCGATATTAGATATCAAATGGGTGATGGCATGGCCAAAATCACTATTAACCGTCCAGAGCTTCACAATGCATTCCGACCACAAACAATTATTGAATTAATAGAGGCTTTTTCTTTAGCGCGCGACAACGAAGATGTTGGCGTAATCATTTTAACTGGAGAAGGCACGAAGGCATTTTGCTCAGGCGGTGACATAAATGTTCGCGGTGACGATGGCTACCTTGGCGAAGATAAATTGGCAAAAAAAGGAATCGGTCGCCTAAATGTTTTAGATCTACAAGTGCAGATTCGCCGAACACCTAAACCAGTTGTTGCGATGGTTGCGGGTTGGGCAATTGGCGGAGGACATGTTTTACATGTTGTCTGCGATTTAACAATCGCGGCAGATAATGCAAAGTTTGGCCAAACCGGACCGATGGTTGGCTCATTTGATGGCGGTTATGGCGCAGGTTTACTTGCTGCGCATGTTGGTCAGAAGAAAGCGCGCGAAATTTGGTTCATGACACGTCAATATGATGCCCAAGAAGCGCTGGGGATGGGATTAGTAAATACTGTCGTTCCAGTTGCAGAGTTGGAAGCCGAGACTGTTTCTTGGTCTCGAGAGATGCTTCGTAATTCACCTCTTGCACTTCGTTTGCTGAAATCAAGTTTAAACGCTGCCGATGATGGTTTAGCTGGAGTTCAACAACTTGCTGGCGATGCAACGCTCCTGTTTTATATGAGCGAAGAAGGTCAAGAAGGCCGTGATGCGTATAAAGAGAAACGTTCACCAGATTTTCAGAAATTTCCAAAGCGTCCTTAATACATGCTCGACTCAATTCTTGGCTCGCTTAAAGTAGTTGCGCTTGCGACAAAGACCGACTTTCGCTCGGTTACCTCGCGAGAAGTGGCTTTGTTTGAAGGGCCTATGGGATGGGGCGAGTTTTCGCCATTCCTTGAGTACAGCTATGAAGAGTCAGTCCCATGGTTAGTTAGTGGAATCGAAGCTGCTTTTGCCCATCCACCAACTTTGATTCGAAAGAGCATTGAAGTAAATGCGACGTTACCGGCAATTGATGACCCAATCGAAATCGCCGAAATTCTTGCTTCTTTTAGCGGTGCAAGAGTTGTAAAAATTAAAGTGGGCGGCAGCTTAGAGAGTGATTTGGCACGTATCGCTTGTGTGCGTGAATTGCTCTCTGATGCCAAAATTCGAATCGATGTCAATGGTTTATGGAGTGTCGACCAAGCTCAATCATTTTTAGATCAAGTTGGCGAGATTGAATACGTTGAACAGCCTTGTTTTACGATTGAGGAGCTTCGAGAACTTAAGTTGCGCACATCGGTAAAGATTGCCGGCGATGAAATAATTAGAAAAGCAAAAAATCCATTCAATCTCAACTTAGAGGGCGCCATTGATATCTTGATGCTAAAAGTGGCACCACTTGGTGGAATCACTCGGGCTATGAAAATTGCGCACCATCATGGATTGCCAATAGCCGTATCTAGCGCACTCGAAAGTGCCGTTGGAATTGCACATGGGTTAAAACTTGCTGCAGCGCTTCCTCAACTAGATTTTGCATGTGGCTTAGGGACTGGATCTCTACTTGCAGTAGATGTCGCGCAGTTACCCATTATTGACGGCACAATTGCCGTGAGAGACGTAGTCCCCGACTCTGCCTCCCTTGGTAAGTACGCAGTGTCGAACGAGCGTCTAAACTGGTGGAAGAATCGGATTCGCATGACGTGGAGTGCTGGAGCTGAAAATATTGTTCAGGAAAATGGGTGGAGTCAATGAATGCATCGACATCCTTAGCCCGCGTAATCGTTAGGCAGATTATTGAATCTGGAATCACGGATGTAGTTATTTCGCCGGGCTCCCGAAATGCCCCACTGTCATTAGCCTTTAACGCCGCAGCTACGCGGGGCTTAATTAAAATCCACATTCGAATTGATGAGCGCACTGGTGCGTTTTTCGCGCTCGGCCTAACTAAATCGACAGGCCGTCCAGTGCCAGTTGTTTGTACGAGCGGTACAGCTGTTGCCAATTATCACCCGGCGGTTTTAGAGGCGAACCATACAAATGCCCCTCTTTTAGTTTTGACTGCCGATCGACCAGCAATGCTTCGACGTACAGGGGCCAATCAAACAACGGAGCAGGCGCGCATCTTTGGAAAGGCCGTCCGCTACTTCGCCGATATTGATGGTCCAGTTTTTCCAATGGAACTCCCGCTCGATAGTCTGCGATTTGGTCCAGTGCATTTAAATCTTCAATTTGATGAGCCATTGCTTCCCGATGAATCAACTACATGGTTAGATGAAATTAAAGTTGCCCCGGTTGCTTTCAAGGCGCGCGCAAAATCGACAACGCTGAAAGTTCAAGCAAGTCGTGGCGTTTTAATAATTGGACATGACCGTGGTGGCTTGAGCGTCGCCGACGTAACAAAGTTTGCAAAAAAACTTAATTGGCCAATCATTGCTGAAGACCCGCTTTCATTTCCGGATGCGATTGGCCATGCATCTGTATTCTTAACGTCACCTCAGGTAAGAAGCGTCTTAGCGCCTCAAGCCGTCATCGTAATTGGGCGGACAACGCTTTCACGATCAATAAATACGCTGGCAGGCCTTTCTCCAATCACTTATGTAATCGATCCACGAATAGCAACTGTTGATAGTGATCGAGCCGGCGACAAACGCTTTACCGAGATTCCGGCCCTTGATACCGTTATGGCATCCGATGAGTGGATCGCTCAGTGGCAAAAATATTCTCAACGCTGTTCCAAACTATTGAGCGAGTCCAATGAGTGGAGTGAGGCAACCATTGCACGCGAGATTGGCGTCGGAATTCCCGATGGCTCGGCCTTATTTGTCTCTTCATCGCGCCCAATTCGAGATATCGAAGGTTTCGCATCACCGCGTAGCGGAGTAACAACATATGCCAACCGTGGTTTAGCCGGCATTGATGGCAATATCTCGACCGCCTTAGGTATTGCCGCCGGCCACAAGCAAACATTTGCCGTAATTGGCGATTTAGCCTTTCTCCATGACGTCACGGGTTTAATTACTAACGAAGATATTAATTGCAGATTTATCGTAATTAACAATGATGGCGGCGGAATCTTTTCAACGCTACCGCAGCGCAATATTGAGGGCTTTGAAACTGTCTTTGGAACGCCACACGGTTTAGACCCAGCAGCAATTGCACAGTCTTTCGGTGTTGCCTCTTCAACGATTACAACTATGGCCGAGCTCAAGAAAGTACTCGCCGCTCCAGTCAAAGGTATCTCTGTCGTTGTTGCACACGTTCAATCACGGGAAGCAAATGCCGATAATTTAAAGTCTATCTATGAAAAAATGGACTCCATTTAATTTAGCGCACTGCGCATTGGAACAAATTTAGCTTCACTTTCAGCAAGCTCTTTTTCAGGATCTGAGCCAGAAACAATTCCGCACCCTGCAAAGATTCGAATGGATTTTCCTTCTATCTGCCCACATCGCAATGCGATACCAAGTTCACCGTCACCGGCCGCATCTACCCAACCAACTGGACCGGCGTATCTACCACGGGACATAACTTCAATCTCATCGATTAATTCTGAAGCTTGCTTGTAAGGAGTTCCACAAACGGCTGCCGATGGATGGAGTTGTTCAAGAATTGTAAAGGCATCGACATGAGCTAATTTTTCAGCGAGTGCTCCAGTTACATCTGTGGCCAAGTGCATCACGTTTGCTAAATGTAAAACATACGGTGATTCAGGAACATTTGTCGATGTACAAAAAGGTTCAAGCGCATCGGCGACAGAGCGCACGGCATACTCGTGCTCCTCTAAATCTTTCGATGATCGTGCAAGGGATGCGGCAAGGGCTAAGTCGCGCTCGTCATCGCCGGTTTTACGAATCGTTCCAGCCAGAACGCGAGAGGTAACCATTTTGCGCGTGAGTCGAAGCAGGAGTTCGGGTGTTGCTCCGACTAAACCTGCCACGGCAAAACTCCAGGTTGATGGATATTCAGCCGCTAACTTCTTTAAAATACTGCGGGGTTCAATATCACTCTGCGAATGCCCAGTGAAATCTCTTGCAAGAACAACTTTATCGAGGGCGCCATTTTGAATACGACCAACTGCCGTGGACACTCCCGCTTTCCATGCAGTGTCAGCACCTTCATTGTTATCCCAAATAATTGAGTTACTAGTTAGTGTCGGTGCAGTCAGACTTAGATCTGGTTGAGGCGATGAACCAATCCAAGTAATCCAAGACTTATCACTTTTTTTACCTACGATTACTTGCGGAATCACTAAGACCGATTCATCGTCGGCCGAAAAAGAAAATGAAGCAAATAGTATTGGTCCGGTTCCACTTCCGTGGACGGAGTTAGTAACGGCAAAACTTTCAAGTTGTTGTAACCACCAGTTACGCGCGTCGGTAAATCGATGTGGGCCGCTAACGGTCGTTGTTGCATGAACGCCCCAACCAACTAGACCTTCACCAGTTCTGACCCAAGCTACTGGATATGAGTCGGGCAAAAGATCGAGCAAAGGCAGATGCTCACCAAGGTGCGTAGTTGTTACTGGAATTAAAGTGGGCATTAAGAACTTTCTATCGTTGCCTATTATTAACGAAGCGCCAAAGGAGTGGCATCGAAGTTCCTGCGATTACAATCTTTAGAATTTCACCAACAATAAATGGTGTTAAACCGGCTTTAATTGTCCAAGCCCAATCTTTTCCAGTGAAATGTGCAAGCCATAAAAGACCAAAAGTAAATGTGGTTAATGTTCCGAGTAACATCGATGGAAGCGCAGTTAAAAATCTTTGATCCAAACGCCGATTTGCGAGCAATCCTAAGAGATAGGTTGAAACCATCATCCCGAATAAATATCCACCAGTTGCGCCAGTAATTTTTTCAATTCCATAACTTGCACCAGCAAATACTGGTGCTCCTGCTATGCCAGCAAGTAAATACATCGCAAAAGTTGTCAGTCCGAGACCTGCTCCATACGTAGTTCCAATAAGAAGCACACCCAAAGTCTGCCCAGTCACTGGAACAGGTGAACCAGGTATTGGAATTGCAATTTGTGCCAGCGCTGCAAGAAAGATTGTTCCTCCCGCAACTAAAGTGGCACTCGTCAGGGCTGAGCTGCGTGGGAACACTTGCGCGCGAAGAGAGCTAGCCGGAAATGACATGCGATTCTCCTTGGGTCGGTAAGTTGTGGATGAGCCTACTTCAAGGGAGAATGCAGCCATGTCCCGCGCCAATCTAGGTAAAGATCCCGACGAAGTTGCCGCGATGTTTGATGGAGTTGCAAAGCGCTATGACGCCGTAAACGATCTCTTATCCCTAGGCCGAACCAAGGCCTGGCGCCGCGCAGCGACAAAGATTATTGCTCCAGCCCCTGGCATGAGGATTCTAGATATTGCCGCAGGACCTGGATCTTCCTCGGAGCCCCTTCATAAGGCCGGGGCCACGGTCTTTTCAACGGATTTCTCAGAAGGCATGCTCGCCCAGGGCCGAATATCCCGCCCATATTTGAATTTCTCTAAGGCCGATGCTCTCAACCTGCCATTTGAGGCCGAGAGCTTTGATGTTACGACGATCTCCTTTGGTCTTCGAAACACAGTGGACTACCCCAAGGCGCTCGCCGAGGCGCTGCGTGTAACTAAAACCGGTGGACGAATGGTGATCGTTGAGTTCTCCCACCCCACCTGGAGGCCATTTCGCAGCCTATATATGGGCTATTTGATGCGAGCGCTGCCGGCAATCGCCCGCAAAACCGCTTCAAACCCCGATGCTTACGTGTATTTAGCTGAATCGATCAGAGCATGGCCAGATCAGGCGGGGTTGGCCGCGGCCATGAAAGCCGCTGGTTGGGGCGATGTGAGCTGGAAAAACCTCACTTTTGGAGTTGTTGCAGTTCACAGCGGGATTAAGGGCTAGCGGTAGTTGGCATAGGCCATACCGCCTTAAGATTTCGTACGTGATATCCACATCGAATCCATATGTGCCGATTCTGGTGCTAGGGGCAATCGGCTTTGGCTTTGCTTTGATTTCAGTCGTAGCGGGCGCACTTACTGGCCCAGCTCGATATAACCGCGCAAAGTTAGATGCTTACGAGTGCGGAATTGAACCATCACCACAAGCTGCCGAGGGCGGGCGTTTTCCAGTTAAATATTTCTTAACTGCGATGCTCTTTATTATTTTTGATATTGAAATCGTTTTTCTATACCCATGGGCAGTAACTTTTGACAAATTGGGTGTCTTTGGACTTGTCGAAATGGCAATCTTCATTGCAACCGTCTTCGTCGCCTATGCATATGTGTGGCGCCGCGGCGGATTGGAATGGGATTAATAGATGGGACTCGAAGAAAAGATACCTAGCGGTTTCCTATTAACTACAGTTGAAAAACTTGCTGGCTACATGCGCAAGAACTCACTGTGGCCAGCAACTTTCGGTCTTGCATGTTGCGCGATTGAAATGATGGCCGTTGGTTCTGCCGCCAAATATGACATTTCACGTTTTGGTATGGAAGTTTTTCGTGCCTCACCTCGCCAAGCCGACTTAATGATCGTTGCTGGACGAGTTTCTAACAAGATGGCACCTGTTTTGCGCCAAATTTATGATCAAATGTCGGCGCCAAAATGGGTATTAGCAATGGGTGCATGCGCATCTTCAGGTGGAATGTTTAACAACTACGCAATTGTTCAAGGCGTAGATCACGTAGTTCCGGTAGATATTTATCTTCCTGGTTGCCCACCTCGCCCTGAAATGTTGATGGATGCAATTTTGAAACTTCACGAAAAGATTAATGTTGAAAAACTTGGATCCAATCGCGCACAGATAATTAAGGAAGTTGAACTCGCAGCCATGAACGCGAAGCCAACCCATCAGTTGAAGGGTTTGCTCGCATAAATGACTGAATCAGGAATGTTTGGCGCCCGCGGTACAGGCGATACATCTGGCTACGGCGGCCTTGCCCGTACAGCTGCATCTACAGGCTCATCTGAGCGTCCTTATGGCGGTTATTTTGATGATGTCGCCGATGACTTAGAGCGGGCTTACCCCGAGTTTTCAACTGCCATTGAACGCGTAGTTGTCGATCGTGGTGAACTCACTTTGCATGTTAAGCGCGAAAAGCTCGTAGAAGTTGCAATGGTTTTGCGTGATTCACTCAAATTCGAAATGTGCATGGGTGTTTCTGGTATTCACTATCCACAAAATGTCGGCCAAGAGCTTGTCGCGGTGTATCCACTACTTTCATTAACAAATAATCGCCGCATTCGCCTTGAAGTTACGGTCGCCGATGCTGATGCACACATTCCAACGCTTGTTGAAGTGTGGGCCGGAAATAACTGGCACGAGCGCGAAACTTTTGACATGTTTGGAATCATTTTTGATGGCCACCCAGGTCTTACAAGAATCTTGATGCCAGATGATTGGCAAGGTCATCCACAACGTAAAGATTATGCACTCGGTGGAATTGCTGTTGAGTACAAAGGTGCAACAACGCCACCGCCAAGTGATCGCCGGAGCTACAAATGACAACTTTTGATCCATACGCTCCGTCACGCGAAACTACAGAGGGCACTGTCTTCTCTGTAACTGGTGGAGATTGGGATTCACTCGTTCAGGAAATTGGCGCTACAAAAGAGGAGCGAGTTGTTGTAAACATGGGTCCACAACACCCATCAACTCACGGCGTGCTCCGACTAGTTCTTGAGCTCGAAGGTGAAACAGTTACTGAGGTCCGTTGTGGAATCGGCTATTTACATACTGGAATTGAAAAGAACATGGAGTTCCGTAACTGGACCCAAGGTACAACTTTTGTAACGCGCATGGATTATTTAGGGCCAATTTTTAACGAGACTGCATACTGCTTAGCTATTGAAAAACTTCTGGGTATTACTGAAGATGTTCCAGAGCGCGCCAGCGTTATTCGCGTAATGATGATGGAGTTGAACCGAATTTCTTCACACATGGTCGCCCTTGGCACTGGTGCTCTTGAGCTCGGCGCAATCACTCCAATGTTCTTCGCTTTCCGCGAACGCGAGATAGTTCTTGATATCTTTGAAATGATCTCTGGTTTACGCATGAACATGGCCTATATCCGCCCGGGCGGCGTCCAACAGGATCTTCCAGAAGGTGCAATCCCAAAAATTCGCGATGCGGTAAAACTCATGCGCAAAAACTTCAAGGACAATACCTCCCTGCTTATTGGAAACTCCATCTGGATGAAGCGAACACAGGGAATTGGTTACTTAGATTTAGCTGGCGCGACCACTCTCGGCATCACAGGCCCAGTACTTCGTTCAACTGGACTGCCTTGGGATTTGCGTAAAGTGCAGCCATATTGCGGATATGAAAACTACAACTTTGATGTAATTACTGCCGATACGTGCGATGTATATGGTCGATTCTTAATTCGCATGAATGAGCTTGAACAGTCATTGCGAATCATCGAACAAGCTTTAGATAAGTTAGAAGACCTAGATGGTGCACCAGTAATGGTTGCCGATAAGAAGATTGCTTGGCCAGCCCAACTTGCCCTTGGCAGCGATGGTCTTGGTAACTCCCTTAATCACATCCGCGAAATTATGGGAACTTCAATGGAGTCACTCATCCACCACTTTAAATTAGTTACTGAAGGCTTCCAGGTTCCAGCCGGTCAAGTTTATCAAGCAATTGAATCTCCTCGCGGAGAGCTTGGTGCACATGTTGTCTCCGACGGTGGAACTCGGCCTTACCGAGTTCACTTCCGCGAACCATCCTTTAACAACTTGCAAGCAACCTCTGCAATGAGTGAGGGCGGAATGATCGCTGACATTATTGGTGCAGTTGCATCTATCGACCCAGTTATGGGAGGCGTTGACCGCTAATGGCTTATTCTGCGCAAGATCTAGAAACTATGGATTCGATTATTAAACGTTATCCACGCTCTCGCTCTGCAATCATGCCGCTACTGCACTTTGTGCAATCACGCGTTGGCTTTGTTAACGGCGAAGGTATTGAATTAATCGCAAAACTATTAACGCTAGAGACGGCAGAGGTTTCTGCAGTTGCAACCTTTTATACCCAGTACAAGCGCAAGCCAGTTGGTGAATACCATGTTGGCGTATGCACAAATACTTTATGCGCAGTAATGGGCGGGGATGCAATATTTGCTGGTCTTAAAGAGCACCTCGGCGTAGAAAACGATGGGGTTACTGTCGATGGCAAAGTCTCACTCGAACATATTGAGTGCAATGCCGCATGTGATTACGCCCCAGTTGTTATGGCGAACTGGGAGTTCTACGACAATCAAACTGTTCAGTCGTCAAAAGACTTAGTTGATTCGATGCGCAATGGAAATCCAACGCCACCAACACGCGGTCCAAATACTTTAGTTACGTGGAAAGAAGCTTCAGCGGTTCTTGCAGGTATCAATGATGGAAAAGCTAATGAAGGCGTTCAAGCTGGTGAACCATCACTTCTTGGTTTGAAGCTTTCGAAGGAGGGCAAATAATGACAAAGTTAGTGCCCGTACTTTCAGCGCATTGGGATGAGAAAGATTCATTCACCATTGCTGGCTATACACGCCATGGTGGATACGAAGCTTCTAAAAAAGCTTTAGCGATGGAGCCTGATGCAGTAATACAGTTAGTAAAAGATTCAGGTCTACGTGGTCGCGGCGGTGCGGGTTTCCCAACCGGAATGAAATGGGGTTTTATTCCTCAGGGCGATAATAAAGATCACTACTTAGTTGTTAACGCCGATGAGTCAGAGCCGGGCACTTGTAAAGATATGCCTTTGCTTATGGCTAACCCCCATGTTTTGATCGAAGGTTGCATTATCGCGTGCCATGCAATTCGCGCTAAGCATGCTTTCATTTATATTCGTGGCGAAGTTACACATGTTGTTCGCCGACTCAATCAAGCGATTGAAGATGCTTACAAAGCTGGACACCTTGGTAAAGGTATCGACTTGGTTTTACATGTCGGCGCCGGTGCATATATCTGCGGTGAAGAGACTGCGCTTTTGGACTCACTCGAAGGTTTCCGTGGACAACCCCGTTTGCGCCCGCCATTTCCGGCGATTGCTGGCTTGTATGCACGTCCAACTGTTGTAAATAACGTTGAGTCAATTGCATCGGTTCCAGAGATAATTTTAAAGGGCGCCGAGTGGTACCAATCAATGGGTACTGAAAAGAGCAAGGGAACAACGCTTTATTCGCTATCAGGCCATGTAAATAACCCAGGTCAGTTCGAAGCACCTCTTGGAATAACTCTGCGTGAAATTCTTGAACTCTCAGGTGGAATTCGTACTGGACATACGTTGAAGTTCTGGACTCCTGGTGGATCATCAACTCCAATCTTTACTGCCGAACATTTAGATACTCCGCTTGATTACGAAGGTGTAGCTGCTGCAGGTTCAATGCTCGGCACTAAAGCACTTCAAATATTTGATGAGACGACTTGTGTTGTACGTGCAGTACTGCGCTGGACCGAGTTCTATAAGCATGAATCTTGCGGTAAGTGCACTCCATGTCGCGAAGGCACTTGGTGGTTAGTCCAAATCTTGCGCGACTTAGAGGCCGGCAAAGGCACTGAAGCCGACCTTGCGAAACTGCTAGATCTCTGTGACAACATTTTGGGTCGCTCATTCTGCGCCCTTGGTGATGGCGCAACGAGCCCAATCACTTCATCAATTAAATATTTCCGCGACGAATACATCGCACACATGAGCCAAGGCGGATGCCCATTTGATCCAGTTGCTTCGACGTTATTTGTTGGGGCGGGTGCTTAAATGACAACCACTGAAATCGTAGACATGATTACCGTCGTTATCGATGGTTTTGAAGTTAGTGTTCCGAAAGGAACTTTAGTAATCCGCGCAGCCGAACAACTCGGAATTCAAATTCCACGTTTTTGTGATCACCCACTTCTTGATCCAGTTGGTGCATGCCGCCAGTGCTTAGTCGATATTGAAATTAACGGTCGTGCTTTCCCTAAGCCACAAGCATCATGCACAATCCCGGTTGAACCCGGAATGATTGTAAAAACTCAACTCACCTCAGCCGTTGCCGATAAAGCACAGAAGGGTGTGATGGAGCTCCTGCTCATCAACCACCCACTCGATTGCCCAGTCTGCGATAAAGGCGGAGAGTGCCCATTGCAAAATCAAGCGATGAGCACTGGCCGTAGCGAGACCCGCTTTGAAGGCGTTAAGCGCACATTTGAAAAGCCAATCAATATCTCTTCACAGGTCCTACTTGACCGCGAACGCTGTGTTTTATGTGCGCGCTGTACTCGTTTTTCAGATCAAATCGCGAGCGATCCTTTTATTACTTTGAACGAGCGTGGCGCATTGCAGCAAGTTGGAATTTACGAAAAGCAACCGTTCAAATCATATTTCTCAGGCAACGCTGTACAAATCTGTCCAGTAGGTGCGCTAACCGGCGCTTCTTACCGTTTCCGTGCACGACCATTTGATTTAGTGTCAACACCATCTGCTTGTGAGCACTGCGCATCTGGTTGCGATATGCGTACCGATGTTCGTCGCGGAAAAACTCTTCGACGTCTTGCCGGTGATGATGCATCAGTCAACGAAGAGTGGAACTGCGACAAGGGTCGATGGGCATTTAAATATGTCACTGCTCTAGATCGCCTTACGCATCCATTAGTGCGCAACGCCGATGGAGATTTAGTTCAAGCTTCGTGGCCAGAGGCTCTTGCTGCTGCCGCTAAGGGTTTGAAGGCAAACACGTCAGCCGTACTCGTTGGCGGTCGTGCAACTCATGAAGATGCTTACGGCTATAGCAAGTTTGCCCGCGTCGCACTCAATACAAACGATATTGATTTCCGCTCACGCCTTTCATCCAATGAAGAGCGTGAATTCTTGGCTTCCCGCGTCGTTGGTTCAACAACAACATATCGCGACATCGATCGTGCCGACCATGTACTGCTCGTTGGCTTTGAACCCGAAGAAGAATCACCAATTGTTTTCTTGCGTTTAAATAAGCAGTTCCGCAAACGCGCCCTTAAAGTCACAACGGTTTCAAGCAAACTTTCAATTGGGGTTGAAAAACTTAAGGGCGAATTTGTAAAGGTTGCACCTGGTCAAGAAAGTTCTGCGATTTCTTCCCAAGCACTTACTGCTAAATCAATTATTCTTGTTGGAGAGCGTGCATCTGAAAGTGCCGGAGTATTAACGGCCGTTGGCGCACTCAGCGATTCAACGGGTGCAAAGATTGCTTGGATCCCACGTCGCGCAGGTGAGCGTGGAGCTCTAGAGGCAGGCGCAATTGGCAACTTATTACCAGGCGGACGCCCAGTGGTCGATGCGGCAGCCCGCGTGGATATTGCTGCACTGTGGGGCGCAACTTCACTTCCAACAACCGTTGGCCGAAGCAGTGATGAGATTTTCGCCGCAGTTAACTCAGGTGCGATTGGCGCACTAGTAGTAGGTGGCGTCGACCCACTAGATGGCCTTAACAGCAGCGATGCGCTAGCCGCCCTTGATAAAGCTTTTGTTGTAGCCCTTGAAATTGCACCAAGTGAAGTAACAATGCGCGCCGATGTCATTTTGCCGGTTGCGGCAATTACCGAAAAGAGTGGTTCGTTTTTAAACTGGGAGGGCCGTGCGCGTTCATTTGATGCCGCCGTTGCCGATTCGCTCAACCGAAGTGATCTTCGAATCCTTTCGATGATCGCCGAAGAGATGGGCACTTCCTTAAACCTCGGAACAGTCACAGCGGCGGCAAAAGAGATTGCATCTCTGGGCACTTGGGAAGGTGCGCGAGTAACGATGAAGGCTGTTGCTGCATCAAAGATTCCAACGCTAAAGGCCGATCAGTTCATTCTTACCTCTTGGCGACGTTTGTTAGATCTTGGAACTCTGCAAAAGGGTGAAGAGAATTTAGCTGGAACTGCTCGCCAAACTGTGGCAGTTATTTCTCCAACCCGCGCACAAGCAATGGGCGTTAGTGATGGGGATTTATTAAAGATTTCAACGTCCGAGGGTTCAGTAACTCTCGCTGCATTAGTTGAAGATATTCATGATGATGCAATCTGGGCGCCACGTAACTCTCGTGGCTCTCAATTACTGGTAAACCTAGGCGTCGGACATGGCGCAGTAGTTACGGTGGTGAAACTATGACAACAGCAGATTTAATTGGTGCAGATCCAGGTTGGTTAATCACTGTAAAGGCGCTACTTGTCTTTATTTTCTGCGTTGTTCTTACTCTTTTATCGGTCTGGGGAGAGCGTCGCTTAGTGGGCCGCATGCAACAGCGTCCAGGACCTAACCGCGTTGGTCCATTTGGTTTAATTCAAGCTTTAGCCGATGGCGTAAAACTGGCGCTGAAAGAGGACATCATTCCGGCAGCCGCCGACAAGATTGTCTTTGTCATAGCCCCAATTATCAGTGCTACAACCTGCTTTATGTCTTTCGCGGTCATTCCTATTACTGGGCAAGTAACTCTCTTTGGCCATAAGACTGCAATGCAGTTAACTGATCTTCCGATTGGCGTGCTGTACGTGCTTGCAATCGCATCGGTTGGTGTTTACGGAATTATTTTGGCCGGCTGGTCCTCTGGATCAACTTATCCACTTCTAGGTGGTCTGCGCTCTAGCGCCCAAGTTATCTCCTATGAAATTGCGATGGGACTTTCACTCGTTGCTGTATTTATATATGCCGGGTCAATGTCAACCTCTGACATCGTGGCCGCCCAATCAAAGACTTGGTATGCAATTGTTTTGTTCCCATCCTTTGTAATTTATGCAATCTCAATGGTTGGTGAAACTAACCGTGCGCCATTTGATTTAGCTGAAGCCGAAGGTGAGCTTGTCGGTGGATTCCACACTGAGTATTCATCGCTTAAATTCGCACTCTTCTTCTTGGCCGAATATGTCAACATCATTGCGGTATCGGCGCTAGCTACAACACTCTTCCTCGGCGGCTATCACGCCCCACCTTTCCTTGGCTTTACAGAAAACTGGTTAGGTGGTTGGTTCACCGCAATCTGGTTCTTCTCTAAAGTTTTGGTTTTCTTCTTTGTCTTCGTTTGGTTACGCGGAACGCTGCCACGCCTTCGTTACGACCAGTTTATGCAGTTTGGCTGGAAGGTCTTAATTCCAGTTTCAATCGTATGGATTTTAGTAGTTGCAACGCTTCGCGTGATGTCCTTGCAAGGTGCGCCACGTATAGTGGTTGTAGGTTTTGCTAGCTTCATTGTTCTAGGCGTCATGTTAGTCAACGCCGGTTTTGATAACGCTAAGAAAAAGAAAGCGGCCTTAGTCGTTGATGAGGCGATAGCACCGGATTTTGCAGTCCCTGAACTTCCAATGAATATTTCCACAATAAATGTTTCAATTAACAACCAAGGAGTCGACCGTGGCTGAGATCGAACCTTTAAAAAATAACGATCTCGACATTAAAAAAGTCGAGTTCACTCAAGTTGACCAACCGGGCTCAGTTGGCTTTTTAGGCCACGCCAAGGGCTTCTGGGTTACTTTTTCGACCATCTTCAAGAAGCCAGAAACCGTTGAGTACCCCGAAGTTAAAGCTCCTACGCAGGAGCGATTCCACGGGCGCCACCAACTTAACCGCCATCCAGATGGCCTTGAAAAGTGCATTGGCTGCGAACTCTGTGCTTGGGCATGTCCAGCCGATGCAATTTACGTTGAGGGCGCCGACAACACTGAAGAAAATCGTATGTCTCCTGGTGAGCGCTACGGCAAGGTTTATCAGATTAATTATTTGCGCTGTGTTTTCTGCGGTCTATGTATCGAAGCCTGTCCAACTCGGGCGCTGACGATGACAAATGAATATGAGCTTGCCGATGACTCACGCGAGAAGTTAATTTTTGAAAAAGATGACCTCCTCGGACCTTTACGGGCCGGAATGTTGATGCCTCCGCATCCGATGTATCCAGATATGAACGATACAAATTATTATCAAGGAGATGTTACTGAGGCTCATCCATCACAGGATATGAATAAATGAACAATCTCGCACTGCAAGTTGGCCAAACTGCCGCACCTGAAGCCACACTTTTTTGGATTCTCGCACCATTAACTCTTGTTGCCGCGCTTGGCATGTTGCTGGTTAAGAAGGCCGTCCATTCTGCAATCTTGATGGCATTTGTCATGATTGCACTTGCCATTTTTTATATTGCACAAGGCGCACCATTCCTTGGAATCGTCCAGGTAGTTGTTTATACCGGCGCGGTAATGATGCTCTTCCTCTTTATTCTTATGTTAGTTGGCGTCGATTCATCGGATTCCCTTACGGAAACAATTCGCGGACTTCGCCCGATTGCAATAACTGCAGCAGTTGGCTTTGGTGGATTGATGCTCTCTCTTCTAGGCCGTGCAACGCTTGGCCGCAGTGCAGTTGGAGTTGAAGCTGCTAACGCTGGTGGAAATGTTCAGGGGATCGCAAAGTTATTATTCTCAACTTTCGTCTGGCCATTTGAAGTTGTATCAGCTCTATTAATTACGGCCGCTCTTGGCGCCATGGTCTTAGCTCACCACCAAAGAGTTCAAGATCGCCCAACCCAGCGACAACTCTCAATCGATCGATTCCGTGGAGGATCCCTTGCAAATGCCGCTGGGCTTCCAGCACCAGGTGTATTTGCTCGCCATAATGCCGTTGACGTTCCAGCGCTTTTGCCAGATGGCACGGCAGCTGCCGCATCGGTCAATGCCAGCTTAAAGGCCCGCGGAGATGTCTTAGATTCATCGGTTTTTGAACTTGGAACGGTTGATACCAGCATTGAGGAGGAGAAGTAAATGAATGCAGCTAACTATCTCTACCTCTCAGCACTTCTTTTTACTATTGGCGCCGTCGGTGTAGTTGTTCGACGCAATGCAATCGTTGTTTTTATGTGTATTGAGTTAATGCTCAATGCTGCGAATCTTTCATTTGTAACATTTTCGCGCATTAATGGAGATCTCAACGGTCAAGTAGTCGCCTTCTTCACCATGGTTGTTGCCGCTTGCGAAGTTGTAGTTGGCCTAGCAATTATTGTGACGATTTATCGTTCACGCCGATCAGCATCCGTTGATGATGCTAGTTTGCTGAAGCGATAATGATGACTTCAAATGGCCTCGTCTATCTCATCGCCCTGCCACTTGCGGGCTCTGCCATTCTCTTACTTTCAGGACGCCGCAGCGATAAGTGGGGACACTTGCTAGCGACCGGACTTTCCGCCGCTTCTTTCTTCGTAGGCCTCTATCAACTCTCATTAATGTTAGGCCGCACCAATAGTGAACGCCCGATAACTCAAAAACTCTTTGAGTGGATTTCGGTCGGCACATTCAAAATTGATGCCTCCCTCTTGCTTGATCAGCTTTCCATCTGTTTTGTTCTCTTGATTACGGGTGTCGGAACGCTTATCCATATTTATTCAATCTCTTACATGTCACATGATCCTGACCGTCGACGTTTCTTCGCTTTCCTTAACCTTTTTATTGCAGCAATGTTGTTGCTCGTACTCGGAGATAGCTATCTCAATCTCTATGTTGGCTGGGAAGGCGTAGGCCTTGCCTCATACCTGCTGATTGGCTTCTGGAATCAAAAACCAGCGTATGCAACGGCATCTAAAAAAGCATTTGTTATGAACCGAATTGGCGATATGGGGCTCTCTTTTGCCATCATGATCGCTTTTGCAACCATGGGCACTGTCTCTTTCGACGGGATAAAGGCAGCAGTTGGTCACACATCAACCGCGGCCTTAACTGGCATCGGCATCATGTTACTTGTGGCCGCTACTGGAAAATCAGCACAATTTCCGCTGCAGGCATGGCTTGGGGATGCAATGGCTGGTCCAACGCCAGTCTCAGCCCTTATTCACGCAGCGACAATGGTTACAGCTGGCGTCTATTTAATTACGCGTTCTAATTTCATCTTTGATGCAGCACCTACAGCGCAGTTGTTAGTAGTAATTGTCGGCGCAATTACGTTGATGTTTGGCGCACTCATTGGTACTGCAAAAGATGATATTAAAAAAGCTCTTGCCGCATCGACGATGTCGCAGATTGGTTACATGATTTTAGGCGCCGGTCTTGGACCGGTCGGCTATGCATTTGCAATCATGCACTTGCTGACTCATGGTTTCTTCAAAGCTGGAATGTTCCTTGGCGCAGGTTCAGTTATGCATGGAATGAACGATGAGGTAAATATGCGCAAATATGGCGCGCTTCGAAAGTTCATGCCGATTACCTTTGCAACATTTGGTCTTGGATACTTAGCAATCTTGGGCGTTCCACCATTTGCTGGTTTTTATTCCAAGGATATGATTATTGAAACTGCATTTAATTCCGGTGGCGCTAAGGGAGTAATCCTTGGTTGCGTCACGCTACTGGGAGCTGGAATTACCGCCTTCTATATGACCCGCGTAATGATTCTTACATTTACTGGAACATCACGCTGGGATGAAGAGGCCCATCCGCATGAATCCCCGTGGCTGATGTGGTTACCAATGGCAATCCTTGCAATTGGATCGGTTACATCCGGGTATCTATTAAGTCATGGACATGCCCTAGTTAACTGGTTATCACCTCTATTTGAAAACCATGGTGAGCATTCAGAACTTCTCTCACCGATGGTTGTCTCTGGTCTTGCCTTAGTAATGGTGGCAATCGGGGTTGCCATCGCCTTCATTAAGTATTCACTCAATGCGGTTGATGCAGTTGCACCTACCGATGTTTCAATCTTTACAACAATTGCGCGCCAAGATTTAATGCAGGATCGCTTCAATGAAGCAGTCTTTATGCGCCCAGGCCAAACCCTGACTAGCGTGCTAGTTAAAACCGATGAGGCAGTAATCGATGGGGCAGTGCGTGGAGTCGGTAGAGCCGCACTTGGCTCAGGTGCATCTCTGCGTGGGATTCAGTCTGGCTTTGTCCGAAGTTATGCCGCTCTAATTTTGATTGGTGCCGTCTTACTGGTTGCAGCTATTTGGGTGGTGACACAATAATGATTTGGTTAACTTTCTTAATGCTCCTTCCAATTATTGGTACTGCAGTTATTGTGGCGTTACCAAAGGCAAATGAGACGCTTGCAAAGCAAGTAGCTCTCGCTACTACATTAATTGTTCTGGTTTCCACGATTGCAATGGCAGTCAGTTTCCAACGCGATAACGTAGAACTTCAATTCGTTGAAAAGTACGCTTGGATTCCATCTTTTGGAATTAACTTTGCCCTAGGAATCGATGGTTTAGCGCTCGTTCTGATTTTAATGTCTACGATTTTGGCACCTGTGGTTGTTCTAGCTGGTTGGAATGAAGCTCATGGCGGTCGTTGGAGTGTTAAAACTTTCTATATCCTCATTCTTGTTCTGGAAACGATGATCATCGGTGTCTTTGCTGCAACCGATGTATTCCTCTTCTATGTCATCTTTGAAGCGATGCTGATCCCGGTTTACTTCCTTATTGGTGGCTATGGAACCGGTAATCGTTCGGCCGCTGCCGTTAAGTTTTTGATTTATAGCCTCTTTGGCGGACTCTTAATGTTGGCATCTATCATCGCGCTTTATGTCATGTCTGGTGCTCAAGGTGGTCATACTTTTGATTTGGCCACACTTTCTCACCTTCACATGAGTTCCGTGACGCAGAACCTTTTGTTCCTCGGCTTCTTTATAGCTTTTGCAATCAAAGCTCCGCTCTGGCCACTTCATACATGGCTTCCAGATGCAGCTGAATCCGCTACACCCGGCACATCAGTTCTGCTTCTTGGCGTACTCGATAAAGTCGGTACTTTTGGAATGATTCGCTATTGCTTAACGCTTTTCCCAGATGCGAGTAAGACCTTCACCCCAATGATTTTGGTCCTAGCCGTAATCTCCATCGTCTACGGAGCGATCCTTGCAATTGGCCAGCGCGACTTAAAGCGTTTAATTGCTTTTACTTCAATCTCCCACTTCGGCTTCATCACCATGGGAATCTTCGCTATGACCTCTCAAGGCCACAGCGGGGCAACGTTATATATGTTCAATCACGGCTTCTCAACGGCTGCCCTGTTCTTAGTTGGGGGATGGATGATTTCCCGCCGAGGATCTTCGACGATTGCAGACTTTGGTGGATTACAACGTGTTACTCCAGTAATGGCGTGGATGTTCTTCTTGGCCGGAATGTCATCACTTGCCCTGCCAGGACTCTCAAGTTTCGTCAGCGAATTTCTTGTCTTAGTTGGCACTTTCACGCGCTACCCCGTGCATGCAATCATCGCAACCTTTGGAATCGTTTTGGCTGCGCTCTACATCTTGATTCCAGTACAAAAGGCGCTGCATGGCCCAACGACTCCTGGAAATGAAAACTTAAGTGATTTGAATCTACGCGAAAAGATTGCCATCGCTCCCGTAATTGCAATTATCCTTGTACTTGGTTTCTATCCAGCACCACTACTTAAAGTTATTAATCCAGCGGCAACACATGTCATCGCTCACATGGGCTTTAGCGATCCAGTTCCGACGAGTGGGAGCAAGTAATGACATTCTCAGCGCCAATTCTTAACTACACACTCTTATCACCGATCCTCATTCTGCTTGGTGGCGCATTAATTGGCGTGCTTGTCGAAGCATTTGTATCTAAAGCACTTCGCCCAATCACCCAATTGAGCATCACAGTTGGCACACTCGTTTTATCTCTTGCCCAGGTATGGCGAATTCGACACGAAGGTTCAACTACGGCAGCCATGGGATCGGTTGTAATCGACGGCCCGGGTATTTTATTACAGGCATCAATCCTTATTATTGCAATTATTTCAGTCTTTCTTATTGCAGATACGGATCACTTCACAGCCCTGGCTGCATCGTTACCAGGATCCGACGAAGAGCGTCACGCCGTTCAGACTGGCAATCAAGTTACTGAGGTTTATCCGCTAACACTCTTTGCAATCTCGGGAATGATGTTATTTCCTATTTCAAGTGATCTGATTACTCTATTTGTGGCCCTTGAAATGCTCTCACTTCCACTGTATTTAATGGCTGGACTCTCACGCCGCCGCCGCTTGGCATCACAAGAGGCCGCGCTTAAATATTTCTTGCTCGGCGCATTTTCGTCGGCATTTTTCCTCTTCGGAATGGCTTATTTATATGGCTTTTCAGGCTCAGTAACTTTTGCCGGAATCCGTGAATCGATCGTTGGCGGTAGTGGCAACGATGTATTGCTATTGATAGGTATGGCATTTGTTTCTATCGGTTTGCTCTTTAAAGTTGGAGCGGTGCCCTTTCATGCTTGGTCACCCGATGTTTATCAGGGTGCACCAACGCCAGTCACTGGCTTTATGGCAGCAGCTACGAAAGTCGCGGCCTTTGGTGCGATGCTGCGCATTTATTACACCGTCTTTGCTAATGCCCAGTGGTCTTGGACACCATTACTATCGGCAGTTGCAATCATTACTATGCTCTTCGGCTCGCTTGTTGCAATTGCTCAACGCGACGTAAAGCGTATGTTGGCTTACTCATCTATTGCCCACGCCGGTTTCTTACTCGCTGGAGTTATTGCGCTAAATAAGGCCGGACTAGATGCCTCAATCTTTTACTTATTTGCTTACGGAATCGCAACTGTCGGCGCATTCGCAATCGTAACTTTGGTTCGAGATTCCGGGGGAGAGGTCACAGACTTAAACCGCTGGAAAGGTTTAGGAAAACGTTCGCCATGGGTCGCTTCAGCTTTTGCCGTATTCCTACTTGCTTTCGCAGGGATTCCTTTGACAAGTGGTTTCATTGGAAAGTTTTCAATCTTCTCGGCTGCCTATGAAAGTGGCGCTAAAGGCGTCGTAATTGCTGGCGTACTTTCTAGCGCAATCGCTGCTTTCTTTTATATTCGAGTAATTGTCTTAATGTTCTTTACTGATCCAATTCAAGATGGCACTAGTGTTGAAATCCCATCGATTCTTACTCGCAGCGCAATCATCTTTTCGATTGTCGTCACAATTGCCCTTGGCGTTTACCCAGCACCACTTCTTAATGTAATAACGAACCTAGCAACCTTTATTCGCTAATGTCATCTTTTGGCATTCCGAACGTTGCGCCAGCTCTTGAGGCGACATTAGTTTCACAGATGTCACAAGTCGAAGCCCTGCTCTTAAGCCATACTAAAAGCGACTATCCATTTGTTGATGAGACGGCACACCATTTAGTTGCAGCTGGTGGCAAGCGTTTGCGCCCCCTTTTAACCCTATTAACTGCCCAGTTTGGTGATCCAACAGGCCAAGGCGTCATCGCAGCAGCCGTTGCATGCGAGATTACGCACCTTGCAACGCTCTATCACGATGATGTTATGGATGAGGCGCCGCTTCGTCGAGGAGTAGAGAGCGCCAATATACGGTGGGGCAACACCATCGCAATTCTGACTGGTGATTTTCTCTTTGCAAAATCCTCTGATCTTTTAGCCGATCTTGGGCCTGAGGCTGTCCGTTTGCAGGCCCGTACTTTTGAGCGCCTAGTTATCGGACAGATTATGGAGACACAGGGACCGAATCCGGGTCAAGATCCGTTGGAACATTATTTGAAAGTTGTCGCTGATAAAACGGGCTCACTCATTGCCGCTAGTGCGCGCTATGGCGCAATGGTCTCTGGTGCTCCGGTTGAGATTATGGATACCGTGACGTTATTCGGTGAAAAAATCGGTGTCGCCTTTCAGTTAGCCGATGATGTAATCGATATTGCGAGTGAATCTAATCAATCGGGCAAAACTCCAGGTACCGATCTTCGAGAAGGCGTACCAACACTCGTAACATTAAATGTTATGAAGTCAACGGATTCTGCAGATCGCGATTTACAACATCTTTTGTCGGCCCCTATTGAAGAAGAAACAACAGTGCAAGAAGTATTAGTTGCGCTTCGAAACCATCGGGCCTTGGGTGAATCTCGTGAGCAGTTGCACCAAGTTGCAAAAGATGCACGGCTAGCCCTTGGGCCTTTGCCTATCTGTGATGCAACGGGCGCACTAATGTCGCTATGCGACGCTGTTATCGACCGCTCTAGTTGACCTAACTAAATCAATTGCCAGCACACTAAGTGCAACCCAAATTATTAAGAAACCGATCCAGCGCAACGTAGGCATATCTTCGTGGCGTATCCAAACACCAATGCAGAATTGAAGCGTTGGCGTAATGTATTGAAATAGACCAATTACAGTCAGTGGTAACCGAGTTGTAGCACCATTAAATAGTAGGAGCGGAATTGCCGTAATGGCCCCGGCGCTAACCAATAAAATTGTTATGTTAATACCATGGCCAAATTGGCCAGTACCTTTGTTGCCAATATAGAGAAGGTATAAGACGTATGGCAGGCTTGCTATAAGGGTTTCAATGGCTAGACCCTCTAAGGCGCCAAGACCCAACTGTTTTTTAACGAAGCCATAACTTCCCCATGAGATTGCCAAAGCCAGTGCTATCCAGGGCAAGCGACCAAAGTCAATAGTTAAAACTACAACGCCAAGTGAAGCCAGACAAACAGCAGCCCACTGCAGTGTCTGCAACTTTTCTTTAAGAACAATGACTCCGAAACCAATCGTGACCAATGGATTGATGTAATAACCCAGCGAAGCTTCTACAACATGACCGTTATTTGTCGCCCAGATATAAACCATCCAGTTGACCGAAATCAACAGCGATGTCAAAAACAACTTGGATGCAACTTTTGGTCGTTTCATCGTTAGGAGTGTAGTTTTAAGTGATTTTGTGATTGCCAAAATGATTACACAGAAAACTAAAGTCCAAACCGCTCGGTGGGAGACAATTTCTAGGGCTGATGCGGGTTTGAGTAAGGGCCAATACAGTGGGAATGCA